>ERZ808044.534-NODE-534-length-38639-cov-6.100721_pt1 | contig 38639 bp, 29 predicted proteins | sample MGYA00380195_ERZ808044 | MGnify/ENA primary metagenome ERZ808044 (study PRJEB31490, sample SAMN06133423) | mouse gut metagenome | isolation source: Z7_2 | host: mice | place: China: Chengdu | collected 2015-05 ...
GTTAGAAAAAAGTAATATAATTGATAAAGTATATAAACAGTCTTTTACTCAACAATACGATTTATGGAATAAGTTAGAACAACAGCTTATTTATTTAGAAAATAAAAAACAAAACAATAAAAATGAAATACAGTCAGAGGAAATAGACAATAACATTAAAAAACAAATAACAGAACAAAAACAACAAATGCAAAACATGATACAAAAGGAAATAGAAATAGTATTAAAAAAACAGCAACAACAGCAAGAAATTATATTCAAACGGTATATAAATGACATTACGAATCAACAAAAAGGTTGGGAAAAACAATTTGACAAAGAAAAAATATATCAGCAGATATATCAACAACTAGAAAGAACACTGCAACATGAAAAAAGACAATGGGGCAGATAATAGAATGGGGGAATTTTATGTCTAACCATTTAGAAATGCTATTGGAGCAGGAAGGTATACCACAAAAGGCGTGTTTTGTATTACAAGAGAATGCTATAATAGAAGATGTAATTGCAGGCAATACCATTCGTTGGAAACAAAATGACATAATTACTGTACAGTTTAATCCCACACAGTATAATATGAAAAAAAGTAGTCATTTTCAGCCAAAAGCAAATTTTGAAGGAAAATATGATAATAGTTATGGAGCATTTCAAAATGAATCCCCTAGAACATTAAGTATGACATTGCTTTTTGATGCTTTTTTTGAATCAGAGCAAAAAAGTGGTGCAAAAACAAGTACAATGCTTTCTTTTCAGACAGAAAATATTATGGGAGAAAGTAATATGATGAGGGCAAAAAAAGAGAATAAAGCAATTGATTTACAAAAAACATATATTGAGAAAATAATGAGTTTAGCAAGTATTTCAAAAGATACATTACGTCCCCCACTTATTACATTTCAATATGGCAGTATTCATTTTACAGGTTATATGGAAACAGTTGATGTTACATACAAACGATTTGACAGAGAAGGAGAACCCATAAGAGCAGAGATTTCTCTTTCTATGAAAGAATCTAAAAAGGAATGAAATTATGATTGATTTGGAAGAACTTGCACAAAAGTATAATGATTTTATAAAACCTTGTTATGAAATTATCATTAATGATAGAAAAATAGAAAGTACGTTTTTAAATCAAGAATTGACTGTGGAAATAACAACAGGTTTTGAAGCTGGATTTTTACAATTTAAAATTTGGAATGCATTTGAAAAGGACAAACAAAAACAACAGTTATATTCTAAAAAAGAAATCACTTCATTGTTACAACTGGGTAATATTGTAGAGGCAAAAATAGGATATTTAAAAAAGGCGGATACTTGTGTTTTTAAAGGATATATTGACGGTATCTATATGGATTATGAAAGAAACGGCGAGATTGTGTACACAGTGGAATGTTTAGATGCAAAAGGTATTATGATGAACAGTATACATTCCGAAACAAAAAAAAGTATTAAAAAGTATAGTTTAGCAGTAGAGGATATATTAAAAAAATATACATCTGTTTTAAAGTTAAAGACAGAACAATTTTATACAGGAGATAATACTGTTAATGTGCTAATAGAACAACATAATGAAAGCGATTATGATTTTGTTGTGCGTATGGCGAAAAAAATAGGTTGTGAATTTTATATTGTTGCAGGAAATGTAATATTTCAAAACATAGAAGAAAGACAAAAACAAACAGCTATAAAATACCATATCAATTCTTATATAGAAAATGTAACAATACATAGTTCATTAAAAGAAATGGTAAATCATGTTATTGTGAAAAGTAACAATGAAACAATACCAGATAAATCTTTTTCGGCAAAAGCAGTTTATTATGCTAAAACAGCAGAAAGTGGTAAAATTACAGCATCATCTGTTTCTCCATTGCTTACTGAAAGAGTATCAAAAGTAATTACAGATATGACAGTATGCTCTGATACAGATGCAAAACAAAAAGCAGAAAATTATATCAATTACATTGCAAAAAGTACCATAACAGGTAAAATTACCACAGTAGGTATACCAGAATTATGCGCTGGAACATTTTGTACTTTAGAAGGATTTGGAAAACCATTTGATAAAAAATATTATATTTCAAAAGTAATACATAGCATAAAAAATGGAATTTTTAAAACGATTTGTGATATAGAGGTGAACGGATAATTGAGTATATTAAAAGTACTATGTGAGCAAAAACAAGAATATCCTTATTGTGCTGTTTTTGGTATTATGCCAGCAATTGTTACAGATATTGATGACCCTGATAAATTGGGTAGAGTAAAAGTAAAATTGTTGAATAGAGATACAGAAGAATATGAAACAGATTTTATACGAGTTATGACACCCATGACAGGACAGCAATGGGGTATGTTTTTTTTGCCCGAAGTAGGTGATGAGGTATTAGTCGGCTTTGGAGGGGGAGAAATGGAAAGACCCTATGTTTTAGGAGCGTTATGGAATCAAAACAATAAGCCACCTGTCACAATAAAAAATAAAGAAAATAATTTGCGAGAAATAAAAACAAAAAATGGACATGAGTTAATATTTCATGATAAAGATGGAGAGGATTTTATACAAATTAATACGCCTCAAAAATTAGAAGTGAAATTAGATGATAAAAAACAAATGATATTTATTAAGGAAAAAAATAATAAAAATATGATTAAAATTGATGCAAAAAATGGTATTGTTACAATAGAGGGTGAAAATAAAATTGATATTATTTCTGGTAATTCTCGCATGACATTAGATGGTAGTGGAAATAAAGTGAACATTTCAAGTGAACAAGCAATAGAAATAAAAAGTGGACAAATTGTTTTAAATGCAAAAAGTACACTGGATTTAAAAGCTGGAGGTAGCGTGAATTTAAAATCAGATGGAGCAACGAATATCAAAGGCGCAGTTGTAAAATTGAATTGATAAGGGTGATATTTTGGAAACAATAAAAGGCTGGAGTTTCCCTTTAGAGGTAGATGAAACAACAGGAAAAATAAAAACAACAACATTGGAAGATGATATAAAACAGTCCATATTGATATTATTGCACACACAAAAAGGAGAACGGCTGTATCATAGTGATTATGGTTGTGATTTGCAAAGATTTATGTTTGAGCCAATTCAAAGCAGTTTAAAAAAGAATATACAAAAAGAAATTGAAAATTGTATTAAAAAATGGGAAAAAAGAGTTTCCTCTGTAATAGTCAATATATTTGAAAGTGCAGAACAATATACTACATTAATTGTACAAATACAATATTATATAGAACAAACAGAACAATGGCAAACATGGCAGTATGCTTTTGATTTGATAGAAAGTCTATAGAAAAGATGTGATAATGTGAATATGCCCATAAATATAACAAAACAGCAAATCTATAATAAAATGCTGGAATTAGCAAAATCATATGTACCAGAATGGAATACAGAAGGTGATATGGATATAGGAATGGTATTATATCAAATTTTTGCAGAACAAATGGAAAATACAATATCATTATATCATACTATGCCAGAAAGAAATTATATCTATTTTTTAAATATATTAGGGGCAGATGCATTGGCAAGTATGCCAGCAGAAGGTTATGCCACAATACATATGAATGAAGGTAATTATCATTCTGTACCAATTAAAAAAGGAACAAGATTGTATTGTGAAAAAGAAAATGACGAAAGAATACTTTATGAAACAAAAAATGATTTTTTAGCAGTACATAACAGTATAGAGGCAATTTATTGTACCACATCAGATAAAAGTTGTATAGTATGTTCTTACGATAAACAACAACAGCAAAATGAAATTGTTTTATTTGATTTTGATAAACAGTATAATTTACAGCAATATTGTATGATATTATGTAGTGAAACAATATTTGATGTCAATGAAAATGATGATATAATATTGCATTTATTACATAATGAAAAGTATATGGCACAAAAAGCTGCTGAATTTTTGGGTGACAATAATATGGTAATGTGGGAGGTATTCACAGAAAAAGGGTGGCAAAGTGTAAAATATGTAAAAACAGTAGATACAGCCGTTGTTTTAAAAATGGAATGTAACATACCCCTTTTAGAGCAAAAAGAAATCAAACAAAAAAATCGCTTTTTAAAATGTACATTTTTACAAAAAAGTGATATTCCCATTACCATTACAAAAATGAAAATAGATTGTGATTGTAATGACTTGAAACCAATTTATTTATATTGTAATGATTTTTTACTGCCTGAAAAACAAGCGTTACCTTTTGGAGAACAATACCATGTATACGATGCGTTTTATATTGGTTGTCAAAAAGCATTTTGCAAAAAAAATGCTATGATTACAATAGATATTTTAATTTCACATAAGCAATATGATTATGATGAAATGGTATTTCAAAAAAATATAATATGGAAATCAATATTAGATAAAAAAACTGTACAACCTCCTACTAAAGTTCCCATTACTATAGAAGAAGTGGTTTGGGAATATTGGAATGGTATAGGTTGGAAAACTCTTTTTTTAAATAAAGAATATAGTGATTTTTTTGCAGGAGAACAGCAAAAGGAGGAAAAAATATCATTTTGCTGTCCGGAGGATATGCAGGAATATGTAGTAGGTGCTGAAAAGGGGTATTATATTAGAGCAAGAATTGTGCGTATTAGCAATACTTTTGCACAGCATAAATATTATAATGCACCTGTATTACAAAAAATAAATATTTCTTGTCATAATTTTTCTACTTTAGCAACACCAGATATTTTTTATATTAAAAAAGATATGGAAACCATATTCATCAATCAAACAGAACAAAAAGAAATTGTATTACTTCCAGCAAAACAATATGACTTACCAGCTTGTTATATAGCTTTGTCACAAAAAATGGAAAGTGGCAATATACAAATGTATTTTCAAAATATAAAAGCAGATACACAAAATAAACCAGCAATAAAGTGGGAATATTTTGGAGAACAAAATGGTATGCAAAAGTGGATACCTTTACAAGTGATGGACGAAACAAAATTTTTTGCACAAAGTGGTTTGCTCACTTATAGAATACCATTTGCTATGAAACAAAAAGAAATATTTCAAAAAAAATATTATTGGCTAAGAGCAGTAAATACCGATAAAAGATATGAATGTCAATGTGAACAAAAACCTTGTTTTTCAAATATCTATTTGAATACAGTAAAAATAATACAACAGGAAACAATGGAGGAGATGTATTTTTATATTGCCCCCAATCAACAAAATAAAAAATGTAAATTACTTTATGGTAATGTAACAGATATAGAAGTTTTTGTGAAAGAACAAAATCATTGGGAAAAATGGCAACAAACCAATCATTTTCATTTGTGTGATGAACAAAGTAAAGTATATATGTTGCATAAAAAAGAAGGGGAAGTTATTTTTGGAGATGGCAAAAATGGAAAAATACCTCCTTATGATAATACAGCAACAATACGGATAAAATATGCTGTATGCAAAGGAGAAAAAGGAAATTGCCAAAAAGGAAAATTAAATGATTTCGCAGATTCTGTCCCTTTTGTAGATAGTGTTGTAAATTATCAAACAATTTCGGGGGGCTGCGATATAGAACAAACAGATAAAGCAATGAAACGCTGTAAAAATATATTGAAAACACAACATCATGCTGTATCTGCAGAAGATTATGCTATATTATGTAAAGAGTCAGATAGAAATGTTATGCAAGTAAAGTTATTACAGCATGAAAAAGCAACAGTATTTACATTAGCAATATTGCCCCGACAAAATGAAAAGGGAGAATGTTCTTTTTATGAAATTCGTCGTCATATTAAACAAATGCTATTAAAAAAAGCACCTGTTGTAATAGCAAACCGCATTGATGTAATACAAGTAAAATACATTGCTTATTGTGTAAAGGTGGAATTAACAATCAGTAATTATGAATATTACCAAAATGTGTATGATACTGTAAAACAAAAATTATTGGAATACATTCACCCTATTACAGGAAATTTTGATGGAAAAGGTTTTTTGATAGGACAACTTCCTACACAAATTAAAATACATCATTTAATTAAAACAGTGGAACATATCAGTAGCATCAACACATTATATATCAATTATTATGATTGTGATAATCAGTATTGGCAAGAAATTTCTTGGGAAGAAGCACAAAAATGTGAGTATGCTGTACCTGTTAATGGAACACATGAAATTTATATTGATGTAGCTATATAATGCTGTTTATAAAGAAATTAGTTTAATAGAAAGGGGTATATCATATGATTCCGCTTGACCACATGAATACAAAAGACAGTAAAATATTACTAAATGAAGCATTGCAAAAAATAACACTGCAATATCATGATTTATGGACGGATTTTGATATACATGACCCTGGTATTACATTTTTAGAATTGCTTTGTTATTTAAAACAAAAACAACAGCAATCTATGGAAAAAATAGATGATAAAACAATATTGCAATTTGCAAGAATATTACATATCAAACCCAAAAATGCACAACCAGAAAAAGTATTTGTAGAAATAACAACAGAAAAAGATATTTTTATGCCAAGAGGAACAACATTTTTAGCAAAGCAATATTGTTATGAAAACAGTAAAAGAATATTTTTGCAGAACAATCAAATTGATTTTATAGCAATAGGAAATCATATTATAAAATATGAACAAAATGAAATGGCTAAAAATAGTATTCTTTTTCAAAACAATGAAAATGTTGTGATTTATTTTCATAAACCATTGCCCGCACAACAAGAATTTTCTATATATATAGAACTTTTAGAACAAAATAGAAATGCTGTAATAGATGAAAAACAATTTATACCTCTTAGTACTTTGGAGTGGAAATATTATACTAAAAATGAATGGCATAGTGCACAAGTGATACAAGATAATACAAAAGGATTTTTATTTTCTGGTTTTATAACATTAAGATTGGAACAAAATACAGAACATTGTTTTTTTGAAAGAGGATTTCCATTAAGTGTGGAAGTAAAGCAATACGGCTATGAAATACCGCCTATATTGCAATATATCAAATATAATGTTGCTGAACTTTGGCAACAGCAAACAAAAGCAATGTGCGTTTCTTTTAGTAAAAAGGAATTTTTACAAAATAATATGGTATTTGATGAATATTTAGCATTTGATAATTGTTTTGTACTGCTATGTTATAAAGAAAATGGATTTGTAGATGTAGAAAGTGAAAATATTGTATTTTTAGTAAAACGCTTAAAGAATATGCTTTTTCAATTAGGGGTATCTCATAGAGAGGAATTAAAAAAGCAATTCGATTTGTTAAATGAACAGGATACTGTATTTCATTTGATTTGTTTTCAAAAAGAATATTATCGTAATGCCTATAAAAGTTTAGAAAGAGGTACAGCAAAACAAAAAATAATATGGGAAGAACAACAAAAATATTGTATAGAAGATAGTGTTGTTTTGTTTTTAAAAAGTAAATATGATAAAGGGCAATATTGGAATAGGTGGGAAAAATGTGATTTTTTAGAACAAAAAGGAAAAAAAGAACGATGCTATACTTTTGAAAAAAATAATATTGTATTTGGGGATAATATACATGGTAAAGTACCTTCTCGTATACCCAATAATGTACTTTTTGGCTGTTTACAGTTTACATATGGAAAAAAAGGAAAAATACAAAAAGGTGTGATATGTTCTCTAGAAAAACAGCAATATTTTGATACTAATATTATAGTTAATCAATTCCAGCAGTCTTATGGAGGAGAAAATGCAGAAACAATAGAAGAATTGATAAAAAGAATGGAAATTACAGCATTACAAAATACATATAGGGCAGTGACAGCAGAAGAATATCAAACACTTGTGCTAAATTGTCAGGGGCTTTGTGTAAAACAAGTAAGAGTATTGCCGTTATATCGTCCATATATGAAGTGTGATGGAGAGGAATTTGCAGAAAATACAGTAACAATTGTGGTAGAACCTCCCATACAGCCTAAAAATACAAAAGTACTTTACAATTATTTACAGAATATAGAACAACTTTTAAAAGCAACAAAATTGATAACAACACAAATATTTGTTATGTTGCCAGAGTATATTCCTTTAGATATTTATGGAGATTTTATACTGCAATATACTATATTTGATAATCAAAAGGCAATACAAAATGTATTACAGCAATATATAGAAAAAATACAAAAACAAAATGAAAGTAATATGTTGTATCATGGTGATTTTTTTTCATTGCTAGAGGGACTAGAATATATCAAAGAAATTACATATTTAAAATTAGAATTATATGGTAGTAAAAGTAATCAATTTGGAGATAGTACAATACCACCTTATGGTAAAGTTTATTTAAGAAACTGTTATTTTAATATGACATATGAATCATAGAAAGGCAAAAATATGGAATATATTTTATTTGATGAAGAACTTTGGAAAGAAGGACAATGTTATTTATGCGATATACAACAAGATAGTATTGTTGCAGTATGTAGTGAACAACAACAATATAAAAAAGCAATTTATATTTCTGACTGCATAGACAGTGGAGAAAAAGAAATGTTTTGGAATAGATTATGTATGCATATTGAAAAAACAGGAGAAAGTGTAATATCTGTATCTTATTTTGCAACAGATACATTAGAAATCACAATACAAAATCAGAAAGTACTTTTAACAGATTATTTAAAAAGTAATATCAGTATAGAACAAAAACTGAATTTTTTAGAAAATAGTTGGCAGAAAACAATACAACAACAATGTGATATATTGCTTTTTGAAGCAAAAGGACGTTATCTCTATTTTAAAATAGAAATATTACAGTATGCAGGAAATCAAGTGAATATCAATCATTTAAAAATTGATTTCCCTAGACAAAATATGACAGAGTATCTGCCTTCTTTTTATGATAGTAACCATAAAAATAATTCTTTTTTAAAAAGATTTTTAGCAGTATTTCATACTGTATTGTATGATATGCAACAAAAAATAGATAGTGTTTCAGAATATTTTATACCAAATGATATTACAACAGAACATATACAATGGCTTGCAGATTGTATGGCAATGCCTCAAATTGTTTTTTGGGAAAAAGCAAAAGCAATAAAGTTTTTACAAAATGCATATTTATTTTATCAAAAAAAGGGTACAAAACAAGGCATATCTATGTTAGTAGAACTGTATACAGGAAACAAACCTTTTATTATAGAAAATTATGAAATACTACAATATAGTATAGGAACACCATATGAAAAGGAATACAAACAGCTTTATGGAGAGGATATTTATACCTTTTTTGTATTAGTAGAACAGCAATATTTAGAGGATTATTCAAAATATGGAGAATTAAAAAAGCTTTTGGAGGCATTTCAGCCAGCACATACAAAATCAGAAATTATTGTATTGCGTCCTTTTATGGTGTTTGGACAACATTGTTATATAGGGGTGAATAGTTGTCTTTTAAATAGTACTGCACTACAATTAGACGATACTACAATACTGCCTTTCCAAACAGCATTATTAAAATAAGGGAGGTTATTGCTATGGAGCATAAAAAATATTATCCTTTTGTCAGAAATAATTATTTTTATGGTAAACTGCTTTCTGTGAGAGATTTTCAGGAAGAACAAAAATATTTTAATGATAAAAGAAGGCTTTCCAATTTTTTTACAGCAGGTGCTGGTGTAGTAAGTGGGTTAAATATTATATTGTTAGATGAAACAACCATATCATTAGAAAAAGGTTTTGCTTTAGATTATACAGGTAGAGAAATTATTGTACCAGAATCTGTTACAAAAAAATTGAGTACAATAAAAGGCTTTGATGATTTGGAAGATAGCAAAACAGTATATATTTGTATTGCTTATGAAGAAAGAGAACAGGAAATTATACATGCTGTAACAGTAAAAACAGAAGGACAAAATAAATATTATAATCGCATCAAAGAGGGATATAAACTTTTTTTGACAGAAGAAGCAGAAAATAGTACAGAATTAACACAAGAACATTTATTTGAAAAACAGTATGTAATATTTGAACAGCAAGGACTTAAAATTACACAAATTACTCCTTGTTATGTTGAACAAAAGCAATCTGCAACAATAAGTATCATAATAGAAAAACAAAATTTACCTCAAACGATTTCAGTTGATTATCATTTGAATTGTAGCGGATTTCAAACAGAACAAAAAGAGAATATGATTACTGTATTTTTTCAAGAAAATAGTATGTCTGCAAATCAAAAAACAATATTACAGTATACTGTGACTGCGGACAGTATCCATACTACTACATCAGAATATTTTTTTATAGAGCAGGGAAATGTTGTAATAGGAAATGAAAATTATATCATACAAAGTTGTAAAATAAACAGTAAAATAGGTGAAATATCATTAATGGATTATGCTATACAAAAACATATTAAAAAACATTTTGATGATATTGTAAATACAGAGGGAGAAAATAAAATCTATTTAGCAAAAATAACATGGATAAAACAAGGAGGAAAGTATTCTATAGAATCTATAGAAAATATGCCTTTTCAACAATATGTATATAGTAATAATTTGTTAGCAGCATTGCTAAAGCAAAAACAGTGTATGACTATTACACAAGAAAAGCAAATACAGAATCCTTCCATAATGCCTCAACAAAATCAATATGATACAGCAAGTGGCACAGAAGTTATAGAAATGGATTTTTATATGCATAAAAAGTCCTATTTTAGTGAAGAAATTGCTCATGGACTTGGTGCAGGAGATGTTATGATACAAACAGCAATAGAAGATGTGATTGTCCAGAATGATTTTTTTAATATGAGAAAAAATATTTTTGGTACAAGCAGTGTGTTTGATAATTCGCCCTATCAAACAGAGTTACCTGCTGTGGATATTGGTGTATTAAGTTATACAGATAGAGGAACATTTCGCATAGGGGTAAAATTTCAAAAAGATGCAAAAGTAACAGCAGTCAAAATAAAATGGTTTGCCTTTAAAAAAGAGCAAAAACAACAAAGTTCTTTTGTAGAAATAAACAGTGTAGAAATTGTTATCGAACCGAATACAATTATGTTGAAACCAAGAGAAAAATATAAATTTGAAAGTATCATTACAGGTACAGATAGTCAAGAATGTAAATGGAGTATTGTAGAAGAATATGGAGGAAAAATAGACAACAATGGTGTATATGAAGCACCTAGCAAAGAAGGTGTTTATGAAATTGTTGCAGAGAGTGTAAAATATTTAGGTAAAAAAGCAAGTGCTTTTGTTGTAGTAAAAGAAAACTAAAAGCAAGTGAGGAGGAGTCTGTGTGTCAGATACTCTTTTTTCAAAAAAATATACAGTACATCATGTGCTGAAAAGTAATCAGTATATGAATATATTTGTGGGAGAAACCAAACAACAAAATCCACAAAAAGTATTATTGAATGAATGGACAGATAAAACATTGATTCAAATGTGGCTTTCTGTGTTACTAGATATGAAACAAAAAAATAATAGTGATATGATAGATTGCTTTGCAGAAAATGGGAAAATTTATACTGTTTTTTGTTATCAAGAGGGTAAAAATTTATTGCAGTATGTGCAGTCAGAAAAATTAGCACTACATTATAGAATCGTGCTTTTGAAAAATATATTAGAGGAATATTTAAAATATCAACATTATAATGATATGATACAATTTTGTATGTTACAATACCAAAATATTATGATACAAAATTATACTATATTATTTAATTATCAGTTGCTTGTACTTCCAGAGCAACAGGAATGTAATTGTTTTGGAGCATTAGAGCAGACAATGAAAGTACTTTTTACAAATGAAGAATGTAAAAGTATACCCAAACTACTTATTGTTGTACAAAAATGTCAAAAAAGAATTTATCAATCATTAGGAGAAATGATAAAAGATTTGCAAGATGTTCTAGGAGCAACAGAAAAACAAAAAAGTATGGAACAATATATTGTAGAAAAAAGAAAATATAACAGAAAAAAATGGTTGATTGTTTTGATAGTAATTGTTTTCATAGTGGTAATTAGCACGATTTATAATAAATATAAAAATATAGATGATACTTTTTTATATACTCCTTTAGAAAAAATAGGGAATGTTGAACTGATAACGGAACAAGAAAACCATATGGGGCAAACAGATGAACATATTAATGTAAAACAAAAACAACAGATAACATCACAACACACAGAATTTCAGCAAACAGAACAGTATACAGATATTCAAAAGGAGCAGTTACAAGAAACAGAAGAATCAAGAACATATACTGTAAAAACAGGAGATAATTTGATAAAGATTTGCTTGCAATATTATGGTGATGGAGATTATGCACAATCTTTAGCAGATTATAACAATATCAAAAATGTAAATATAATTTATACAAAACAAATATTAACACTTCCACCAAAAAGTAAATTGCAGAAAATGCCATTAAAACAAATTGTTTCAAAACAACCAAAATCAACGCCAAAACAAAAACAGCAAGAAATACAAATACCTCAACAAAATACACAAGAAAATGCACAAGATATAGAGCAATATCAAGATATGTCAGAATATATTTTACTTTTGGAAGAAGAAGATTATAACTGAAATGAGGGGATACATTGTGAAAAAGAAATGTTTACTGTTATGTATCATTTGTTTCGTTATTTCCTTTTTAAGTACTGTAAAACAAAAACAACAACAAATATCATTTATAACAGATGTAACAATATCAACACAAAATCATGCCATTGTTTTGCAAAATCGTGATTATGACAGCATTGTATATGAATTAAATGAAAAAAATAATATTGAAAATATGTTTGTTGTGAAACCAGAAGGAGATACAAAAGTAGTATCCAAACAAATTGTAAAGGACAATAACCAAAATACATATATACTTTTACAACAGCAAATGGAAACACAAACAGAAAAACAATATGTAGCAGAGTATGATGAAAATGGAACATTTCAACAACAACTTTTTTTATGCGATAATAATCAAATGGGGCATGAGAATCATATTTTAAAAAATTTACAGTATAGCGAGAAACAAAATACAATTATTTCATTTTTAATAGAAGATAAAAGAACAATACAAGCAATGTTTTATGACACTGTTTCAAAAAATAGTTGGACAAAGACATATCATTTAGAAAAAGATTATGATATACAGGAAATATTATATGATGGTAATGGAGGAATTTATTTTACAACAATATTATCAGAATTATATTTTATTGATACACAGTATGAATTATGTCAAATAACATTACCTCGTCATTGCGTACCTTATAAATTGAGTATTGATGAGCAAAAACAGGAATTATATTTTAATGACATACATCATTTTAGCTTTGTAAAGTATAATAGAAATGAAAATGTATTTCAAACAATATATGAAGAATATGATAGTATGGTAGGGGATATTCCTTTTTATAAAATACGAGATTTAAAATATGAAAAAGGTTATTTTTTAGCAAGTACACCTTTATATGAGTTAGAAAAAGGTTTTTATTATATAGGTACACAGCAACAGGGACAAGCTGTTTATGAAATGACCAAAACAACACCTATGCTTATACAATATGGTATAAAATGTTTTGTGGTTTTATTATTTTGTTTCGGCTTTGTTTTGCTGTTGTGGTATATATGGAAATATTCTCAAAAATTATTAATTAGATTGATAATGATAATGACAATATTACTTTTTGTGGGTGCTAGTGGTATTGGTGTGGCACTGTATAAAGAAATATTGGAAGAAATGAAAGATGAAGTTTATATGCAGCTTTATAGTATGTCTGAATTGATAGCAAACAATATTGATGGAGATGATTTAGAAAAAGCAGTATTTCCTCAAAAAGAAGGCGATACTTATTATGATACATTAGTGAAAAAAATGTATTTAGATATGAATGCATTTTATGAACAAAATGCGAATGCTATGAAAAAAAGAATGTATTATACATTATATTTTGCAGAAGGCGAAAATTTTTATGTAGGTATAGATAGTATGCATTCTGAACAAGAGGAAGAACTGAGTAATACAAGTGAAAGATATATTGTTAGTCAGCAAGAAATAAATATCAAAAGAGAAAATTGGAAACAAGGCAAAGCGGCATTACTTTTGACGCCGGATATGACAACACAATGGCTTTCAAGTACTTCACCTATTTATAATAGTAAAGGAAAATTGGTAGGAGCGATTGATGTAGGTGTTAACCAAAGTGATGTAGTAGAATATATGGCAAATATTTTAATTAAAACTGTAATGGTAGTATTGCTTGTAGCAATGATTTTAATTATTGTAACAGCAGTATTTTTAAAACAGTATTTAAAAGGTATTGGAAATTTAAAAAAGTGTGTGGACGCCATTACAGAAGGAAATTGGAATGTAATAGCACAGATACATACAAATGATGAATTAGAACAAATAGGAAATGCTTTTAATAGAATGGTATATCGTATTAAAAGTTTTTTAGATACTATATTGCAAATGAATACAGCTTGTGAAAGATTTTTGCCTACTGCTTTGTTTGAAAAAATGGGTAAAGAAAATATTACAGCATTAGAATTAGGCGACCAAATCATGATAGGTATTTATTTGCTGACGATTAAAATAAGTAATTTTTATGATATTACAAAAGATATGACAACAGAACAAAAATTTGAGCAAATCAATGATATGTTAGCATTACTTTCAGGCATTATAGGAGAGTCTAATGGTATAATAGAAAGCTACCAAGGGGCAGGAATGCGTGTAATTTATACGGAAAATGCAGAAGATGGTATCAATACTGCATTAAAAATAGCAGAAAAGGTAGAGTGGTATCAACACAAAACAAATAAAAATGTACAGTTAACTATGACATTGCAGTATAACGATACTATGCTAGGTGTTGTGGGTGATGAAAGGCATATGTCTATTTCTATGGTGTCAGAGGGTATTGATTTTATATATGATATGGAAAGATATGCAGAACAAAATGGTATTATACTTCTTTTTACAGAAAATGTATTACAAAATATACAGAAAAAACAAAATTATCATATTAGAGAACTATATTTATCTGCCAAAAATAATACTTTACTTTTTGATTGTGTAGATGCTTATCCATCATATGAAAAAGAATGTAAGAAAAAGACCATTGCATCATTTATAAAAGCAATACAATGCTGTAATAATCAAGATTTCGAAGAAGCAAGAAAACATTTTATTGTTTGTATGGATATAGCCCCCAATGATATTGTAACAAAAAAACATATATTTTATTGTGATAAAATGATAGAAAATAAAAACAAAATTGTACTTCCTAAAAGAAAGCTGGTGAAGTAATATGACAGAAAAAATAACAAACGCTTTTATGATATATATAAAAAATACTATTTTAAAATACAAAAATATAGTATCGAAAATAAAAAATAAATTACGTTGGTTAGAAAATAAATTTTATGCTTTTTTTAAACAGATAAGTCATATTACTATAGGGCGTCCTGATTGTTTAGAGGATTATATTCAAAAAGGAGATATTTATATTGCAAAGCAGTTTTTATTTAAAATGATATTATTTCTTTGTATTATGCTATTTTGTATTACACAATATCTATATCCTTTTTTGAGGGGAAAAATTGTTATAGCAGAAATTGTTGTCAATACAAATGATTTTTTTGAGTTTACAGGAAAAGCAAAAGTATTTCGAGAAGATGGAAGTTTGCTTTATAAAGGTATGTTAAAAGAAGGAAGTGCAGAAGGACAAGGAGAAGTTTATCAATATGGGAAAATGGTTTATAAGGGAGAATTTTCCGAAAATAAATATCATGGTGTAGGAAAATTGTATCAAAATGATAAAAAAATATATGAAGGAGAATTTTTAAATAATCAATATCATGGCACAGGTGTACTTTATGATAAAAATGGGAAAATGAGATATTCTGGAACATTTGAGCAGGGCAATAAAAAACAAGGAGTTTCTTATTTTGAAAATGGTACAATGCAATATAAGGGAAGTTATGAAAATGGATTGTATCAAGGAGAAGGTACACTATATACCAGTGGTTCTGAAAATGTAATACAGTATCAAGGAACATTTTTACAAAATAAATATGAGGGAAAGGGAACATTGTATCAAAAAGGCAAAATGCTTTATGATGGCAATTTCAGTAAAGGATTGTATCAAGGAGAAGGCATACTTTATGATATTCAAACAGGCAAAATATTATATCAAGGAACATTTTTAAATGGAGCATACAATGGAAATGGTAGTTTATACCAAAGTGATACAGGTAGATTACTTTATGAAGGCGACTTTTTAGAAGGCAAAAAAAATGGTTTTGGTACGTTATATAGTGAAAATGGTACAAAAATATATACAGGTGCTTTTTATCATGATGATATTGATTATAAACAATACATAAAAAGTAATTTAGATGACATTCGTGAAAATTTTGGCAGAGAAACAGAATTGATTATGTTAGATGATGCTATTGTAACAGTATATGAACATTTAAAAGTAGCGTTTACATTTCAGTTTTCAGAGAATGGAGAATCTCCTAATTTAAGAAGTATACAATTTTTTGGTACACAAAATATAGATAATATTAAAAATGGCATGACATTTGATGATGTGAAACAGCAATATAAACAATATGAATCTGTAGAGTCAACTGTTCAGACAACAGAACAGCAAAAAATGATTTTTTCACTTTGTGATAAAGAAATCAATACAGTATATGCTTTAACATATGTCATAAATGATATGATGATAACGCTTTATGGTGAAAAAGAAAATGGAGTAATATACTATTTTGAAATAGGAGGAATTGCTCTATGATTCAAAAAATTTGTGCAGTAATACTATCTGTTATATTATGCAATAGTTCTATATTATATATTACAGAATGTGCAGAAAATGTTTTGACACTGCAAGATATTAGAACACTTGCTATAGAAAATAGTACAGGGTTTCAAAACACAAAAATAGATTTGGTTAAAAAACAAATAGAATTAAGACAAGCAAAAGAAGGTATAGCAGATACCATAAAAAAAGAAAGTACAATACGTTTTTCATTACTTTTTAATATTAAATTTCCTGAAAAGCATGGTATGCCCAAAGAAATAGAATTACTTACAAAAGTACCTGAAATAGAAAATGATATAAAAGTGTTAAATGAAAAGAAAAACAGCGAATCATTAAAATCACAAACAGCAGCAGAACAAGCATATTATGATGTATTGCTTGCACAATATCAACAGCAAACAACAACAGAACGTTTGGAAGAATTAGAACAATCGCAATATATTATAGATAAACAGGTAAAATTAGGAAAGGCAAAACAAAGTGATTTAGAATATGTACAAGATAGTATTACCTCATTGCAAAAACAAAGTGAAAGAAATATTTTAACATTATATGAAAAACAAACAAAATTAGCATCATTATTAGGTAAAGAAAATTTATTATATCATACTGTTTCTGAGGAATTACAACAGACTTCTTTTCAAAGAAATCAATTAAATGATATTACAAATTATGCATTAGAGCATGATTTTGAATTATATCAAAAAAGACAGTTAAGGATATTAGCAGAAAAAGAAACAGATGTCGTTATGGGCATTTATAAAAATGTATATGCAAAATATATTTCAGATATAGAGAGTTATATTAAAAATCATAAAGATACTGGTATAGATTATGAAGAATTTATTGCTCGTTATCAACACACACTAGATAATATAGATAGCCCTTGGTATGGAAGTTATGTTATCAATTTGATATTTTTTAAAATCTATATTCCCAAAGAATGGTTTAAAGGAGAATATTCTGGTACGAGATATATGGAAGATGAAAAATATCAGCTTTTTATTACATTAGTCGAAAGAGATAAGGCAATAGAAGAAGAAAAACAAACAAAAAAGCAATTAAAACAGAATGTTGAAACAGCATACAGTACACTAAAGACAATGGAGAGCAGTATACAACAAATGGAACAAAATTTGCAACAAAATGAAATACGTTATCAAAAAAAATTAGAAGATAATAAAAAAGGATTGGTTTCTTTTGTAGAATTAGAGAGTGCAAGAGAGAGTCTTTATCAACAACAGCAGTCGCTTTATGAATCAAAAGTGGATTATGCAAAATCTTTATCTGCATTTAATGCTCAAACAGCAGGATATGTAAATTATTTTTTAAACATTGCTCAAACGCAACAAAATAATTATGAAATGGGCAACAGTATTATAGGAACAGCGCAATGGCATATTCAAACAAATATAACAGATTATAATTTTTTATTTTCTGTTTCTGTGCCAGAGGAATATAATGTTGATAGTTATCAACTTTATTATGAGCAGAATGCGGTAGGAGAAAAAACACCTATTTCGGAAACATTAACACATTTATCTATTGCATATGGTAATACAACAATGCTTACAGTAAAATTTTATAAACAAAATGAATTAAAATATACTGCGGATATAGAGGGAATCAGCTATGATGGTGTGTTAAATATGAAAAAAGCATATGGTACAATTATTCCCGAAAAACAACAGCAATATGAAAAAGGTACTTGGAATATAGAGCAGTTAGATAATTTAAGAGATACATTTCGCATAGAAACAGAACAATATCAATATGATGCTTATGATTTAATTGTAAATGGTATTGTAATTGGAACAGCAAAAAAAGGAGAAGCTATTACAACGTTACATTTGTATTTTGAACCAATTTCTAATTTGCAGTTGCGTTTAAAAAAGGAAAATAGAGAATTAGTAAAATTGTATTTGGGTGAAAATGGTGTATTGTTATTGAAATAAAAAATAGGAGGAAGCATATGAAAAATAAAGCATTGATAATACTATGCAGTATTTTATTATTGTTTCAATATATAGATGTGTTTGGAGAAACATTACGTCCTGATGCAAGTGCTTTTCCTAATCGTACTATTATTATAGGCACATACGCTATTGTAATTGACCACATGACAAACAGTATATTAGAAAAAGCAGAACAATCTGCACAATCAGAAAATCAAAACAATATCTATTATAAATCAGACATCAATGCTGGTACATGGTATGATATTACACAAAGCAGTGATATTTCTGAAATATCTAAAACAGTAGATAATATTGTTTCTTATCAAGAAATCAATAGTTTAACATTAACGCATTATGTAGATGAAACAGGGAATTTGATTGACTTGACAATAGGCAATACTGTTTCTATTTCTGATATAGAAGATGTAGCTTATATTCAAAATATGCCCGAATTAGAAGGAATAGAGAAGGAATTGCAAATACAAAAGGCAATGAAAGAACAAGGAAATAAAGAGGCAAAAAAGTGTTATGATAGTTTGGAAAGAATATTAAAAGACTTATATAGTGATGAGAGTGAATTTGTAAGTACATTACAAAACATGGACGAGCAATTAAACAATTTTGAAAAATATATTACTGATTTGAAAGAACAAGATACTGATATTATAAAAATAAATGAAGCATATAATCAAAAAAAAGCAGTAGAAAATAGAAGAAAAGTTTTGTGTTATAACAAAGTGTTGCAACGTTTAGAAAATGAAATGGCAATATTAGACTATAATACAAATAAAGCATTGATTTCAAAATATGCAGAGTACAGCACAAATATACAAGCAACATTACCTTCATTAGAGGAAGTGCAAACAGATGAAAGTAGCTCTCAATTACAAAAAATGCTACAACAAACAGAGTATGCTTTTCAAAGAGAGGCTGGAGGAGGTATAAAGCAATCTGCTGATAATGCATTAGAAAGAATATTAGCAATTAAGTCTGCTATGATGGGAGAACAACCCAAAACAGAACAACAGAAACAACAGCAAAAAGCGATATTGCAACAAGCAAAACAAAGTGCAGAGCAATCCATACAAGAGTTATCAAAAAGTAACTTAAAAGGACAAGAATATCAAAAAGCAGCACAATATGGAGAAAATGAGAGTGTATTAAAACAAATACAAACAGAAGAATTTTTGAAATTGAATGTTGCTTTAGATGATGTTGATATTTCATTGAAACAACTGTCTGAATTGTTAAGTGATGAAGAAATGATTGATTTATATGAACAAAGTATGCAAAATATAGAACAAGCAATATATTCTATTTCTGAGCATACAGATACAACAGAGCAGGCTAAAAAATCGCTGGAGCAATATAAAAATGATATGCAATATCAAAGAGATGTATTACAATTAAATGCTATACCAGAATATCAATTAGCAAAAAAACAAAAACAACAATCACAACAACAAGCAGAACAAAAACAACAACAATATTTAGCAGCAGCAGAACAAGGCAATACAGAATTGTTGGGAAGTACCAAAAAAGAAATGGATAACGCTATAGCAGCAGCAGAACAAGCAGAACAAAAAATGGAAGAAATAGAACAAAATTTGCATCAAAATAATATATCGGAAAATAATGCTCAAAATCAGCAAAATAATGCAGAAAATATCAATACGGAAAATAAAAAAAATGAACTGCAAAAAAATATTGTAGTGGAGAGGGAAGATAATTATACACAGCAGGAAAAACAAGATATACTTTCTATAATAGAAGAATTGCAAAAACAAGAAATGTTTTTCCCACCTTGGTATATTGTATTTCAAGACTATGATGTGAAATTGCTTTCTCCCATTTGGTATACCAATCAACAAATATATGTTCCAGGACAAGAATTGGCAAGGCAGTTGGGAGCAAAGGTTTATAAAAGTAAAGTAGATAGTACATATATTTTAAAATCAAATGGCGTTTTAATACAATATCGCTTGGAAGAAAAAACAATATCTGTTAATGGCGAAGAAATGAATATTTCGCCTCCTCCTACAGTTCATAATAATAGGGTATATTTACCTTTGTCTATATTTGAAAAGGCATATCATATGGAACATATTGAACAAGGAAATAACATTATTATTTATAAAATATAAGGAGAAATGTTATGGAAGGATACACAATATTTGCAGAAATTAGTACAGCGATTGTAACATTGCTCCGCAGCACGATTTTTCCAGTACCATTAGCGAAAGCGGAGCAAATTGGCATTTGCAGCCCAAAAGAAAAAGAAAACTATACAGTAGGAGTATTTTTATACGATATTGAAATACATAAAGAAATGGAATTGCAGTCCAGAGTATTTATTGATGAAGAACAATATAAAGAACCTCCTTTATCCTTTTCTCTTTATTACATGATATTTGTAAGTTTAAAAGCAGATAGCACTACAAAGCAGATAGACGAGCAAAGAATATTAGGAAAAATTATACAGCAACTTTATAATTATAGAAAAATACCAAAAGAATGTTTTAGAGGAAACATATCAGAACAACAGCAAAACATTTCGTTACAATATATTAATTTATCTTTGGAAGAAAAAGGAAAATTATATACTATGCTGAACCATACACATGAAACAGCATGCTTTTATAAAGTTTCTCCTGTATTTATGGATACAGATAGAATATATCATACAAAACGTGTTAAACAAAAAGAGTTTAAAGTATATAAAAAAGAATAGTAAAAAGGAAAATAAGGAGGAAATATATGGGATTTTTGGCAGGTATGGGAGCAATGTGTACTTGCAGTTTTGGCACAGCACTGTGTCCTCTCACAGTAAACAGCCAGCAAAGCGTATTTACATCTAATATGATAGCAGCAACAATATTTGACAATACACCTGCAAATATGGCAACATTTGGAATGTGTAGCTCTATGGCGAACCCTGCTGTATCTGCGGCAACAGCAGCAGCATTAGGTGTGCTGACACCACAGCCTTGTACTCCTATGATTCAAACAAACTGGATTATGGGAAGTAATACAGTATTGATTGAAAACAAACCAGCATTACTACAAAATAGTCGTTTAATGTGTATGTGGGGTGGTATGATACAAATAACACAGCCAGCACAGCAAACCGTACAAGGGGCGATGTAAACAATGGAATATACAGAATATTTTATAATATGGTTAGAATGTTGTTTGAATCAATATATGCAAAATATTGTATTAGATGAAACATTATACGATATAAAAAATAGTTTAGCAAAACATACAATATATACTGAAAAACAATTATATCAAATGGCATACCAAAAAATAAAAAATTGTCAATGTAATACAGAATATTTTTTTTATGTAGGAGAACGATTGGCACAGAATGAAATACAACATTTTGCAATAGGTTTTTCATTTTTACCTCATTACAACACGAAATATGGATATTTATATTCAAAACTACATGGCATCAATATGCCTTTTCCTACAATACAGATTTTATGGGAAATTTATTGTTGTGTAGTAAAACAAATTTCATATTATCATTTTTTAACACAACTTTTTGATACAGGGTATGAACTGCTTTTTGAAAAACAAACAGAAAATACAGTATTATCGGAACAGCCATTGATATTAAAAAAGGAATTAGCTTATTTTATGCTTACAGGTGTATTAGAGCAGAAATATTATAGCATACAAAGTACTTTCCATGAAAAAATGATAGCAAACAAAGATATATGGCAGAAAATAGAAAATATATCAAAACAACAACATAATATATGTGTTATGATAATAGGAGAAGAAGGTAGTGGTAAAAAATTTTTAGCAAAACAGTATGCATATCAAAATCATGCTATGTTATTGTCTTGTCAAGCGAAAAAAATCAATCAAGACAATATATTTTCTATTATAATTGCTGGAATATTATACCATGCCGTAATTTGTATTGAAAATTGTCAATATATATCCTATGATGATTGGGAAGAAATCAGTTTGTTACTCCAAAAATATCATTCGTTTTTTCCTGCAATATTTTTGTTGTGCAATCAGCAATGGGAAATGCAAAAAACAATTATGTATGATTATATTTTTGAAACAGCAACATTAAAAAGGGAAGAAAGAAAATTATATTGGGATTATTTTTTAAAAACAGAAAATGGCATTGATACACAAGAATTAGCAAATAAATATATTATGACACAAGGACAAATTAAACAAGCTGTTATTACTGCAAATCAAAGAATGATAGCAGAAAAATGTGTACTTTCTCAAAAGTTACTTGAGAGCTGTTGCACATTTTTTAATAGAAAGTATCTTTCTCAAAAAGCAATTAAAATGAAAGCTGTATTTGAATGGGAACAGTTGATATTGCCTGAAGAACAAAAAGAATTGTTGAAACAAGTATGTTATCGTATGTCATATGCTCATATAGTATATGATGAATGGGGATATGATAGCTTATTACCCTATGGACGAGGTGTTTGTATGCTTTTTGCAGGAAAATCAGGTACAGGCAAAACAATGGCTGCACAAGTAATGGGAAAAGAATTGGGTTTGGATGTTTATAAAGTAGATTTATCTCAAATTATTTCAAAATATATAGGAGAAACAGAAAAAAATATCAATATGATATTTGATGAGGCAATGAAAAATAATGTTATACTTTTTTTTGATGAAATGGAGGCACTTTTTACAAAAAGAACAGATGTCAAAAATGCAAATGATAGATACACAAATATGGAAGTTGCTTTTTTACTTCAAAAAATGGAACAATATGACGGTGTTTCTATATTAGCAACAAATCATTTAGAGCAGATAGATACTGCTTTTTATAGAAGAATACAGTATGTTGTATCATTTCCTTTTCCAGATGCGCAGCAACGATATGCGTTATGGAAGTCTTTTATAACTGATAAAGTACCTTTGGAACAAGATATTGATATAGAATATTTGTCAAATCAATTTGAAATGACAGGAGGAAGTATAAAAAATGCTGTATTAATAGCACTTTTTTTAGCCGCAGGACAAAAACAAAAATGTAGTATGGTACATATTTTAAAAGCAATAAAACAAGAATTACAAAAACAATGTAAAGTTATTTTGCCATGTGATTTTGGAAAATATGAAAATTTATTTTGATGAAATAGTAGAAAAATAGTATATCTAGTGATACAATAGGAAAAGCCTCTTTTATGTATATTAAAATAATATTTTGTTAAAAAATAGTAGAAATTATGGATATAGTTTGTTAAAAATAATGTTATATTGTGTAACATATATGCTATGGGGGAATAGTATGAATTTAGAACAACAAAAACAATTGATATTAAGCGGAAAAATGTATAATGATTTAACACCAGAGTTAGTACAAGCTAGACAAAAAACAGTATTATTGACAAATGAATATAACAATAGTTTTGGACAGCCAGCAGAACAGAGAGAAGCAATATTAAAAAAACTTTTGAAATCAATAGGAAAAGATGTTTATTTTGAGCCTAATTTTAGATGTGAGTTTGGATACAACATTACAATAGGAAACCATTTTTATGCAAATTTTGATTGTGTGATGTTAGATGGTGGAGGAATTGAAATAGGGGACAATGTTTTGTTTGGTCCAAGAGTAGGCATTTACACATCAAATCATGCCATTGACTTTGAAGAACGTATTGCAGGAGGGTGTTATGCCAAAAAGGTGACAATAGGCAATCATGTATGGATTGGCGGAGGAGTTCATATCAACCAAGGAGTAAATATTGGAGATAATACCATTATAGGCTCTGGAAGTGTGGTTACAAAAAGTATTCCAGCAAATGTCATTGCGGCAGGTGTACCCTGTAAAGTGATAAGAAAAATTACAGAACAAGACAAAACAGGATTTTGTTAATAACTAGGAGGGCAATATGACATTAAATCAAGGAGAAGTCAATGCAGAATATATTGTGGAAAAATTATGTTTGCCTATACATATGGAAAAAAGACTGCAAGCATTAGGTATGACTTCAGGGACAAAAGTAATTGTATTAAATAATAAGAGCGGTGGTACATTGATTATAAAAGTAAGAGGCACACGCTTTGCTATTGGAAAAGGGATTTCAAAAAATATAGAAGTAAGGAGGGCTTGGTATGGCTCATGATATTACCATTGGTTTTATAGGCAATCCAAACTGTGGTAAAACGACATTATTTAATGTCTATACAGGAGCAAATTTAAAAGTAGCAAACTGGCCTGGTGTGACAGTGGAAAAAGTAGAAGGAACTTTAAGGGAACATGACTTAAATATTCGCTTGGTGGATTTACCTGGTACTTATAGCCTAACATCTTATACTATGGAAGAAAAGGTTTCTCGTCAATTTATATTAAGTGATGAAGTAGATATGATTATTGATGTAGTAGATGCATCTTCATTAGAAAGAAATTTATATCTAACATTGCAACTTTTGGAATTGGGAAAACCTGTTGTTGTTGCATTAAATATGATGGATATTATAGAAAAAAGGGGTATGGAAATTGATATGCACAGATTGCCAGAGATGCTTGGTGTACCTGTGATACCTGTTTCGGCAAGAAAAAGAAAAGGAATTCATACACTAATGCACGCTGCTGCACATCATTATGACAAAAATGAACCAGAAATATTAATACATAATCATTCTGCAGGGGAACAACAACAAAAGCATGAAAAATATGCTATGGTGTATAGTGATGTAATAGAACAAAAAATTGATATTATTGTGGAAGAATTAGAACAAAAATATCCAGAATTATATAATAAACGTTGGTATGCTTTAAAACTTTTGGAGCAAGATAAAGAAATCACAGAAAAATATATTGTTGATTTACCAAATGTCATTGACCGTAGCTATGAATCAGATATTATTAATGAAAAATATGATTTTATAGAAGAAATTGTAGCAGAGGTATTATTTCACAAAGCAGAAAGAGAGGCTTTAACAGACCGTGTAGATAAATTTTTAACACATAAAATAGCAAGTATACCAATATTTTTGTTTGTTATGGCATGTGTATTTTTTTTAACATTTACTGTAGGAGATTGGTTAAAAGGGTATTTTGAAATATTAATTGAAATAATAAGTAATGGAGCAACAAGTATATTACAAGCAATGAAAGTCAGTGCGCCTTTGGTATCATTGCTTGTAGATGGTATTATTACGGGTGTGGGAGGCATATTAACATTTTTACCTAATATATTTATACTATTTTTAGCATTAGCATTTTTGGAGGATAGTGGATATATGTCACGTGTTGCTTATGTTATGGATGGTATTATGGGAAAATTAGGGCTTTCAGGCAGAGCCTTTATACCTATGATATTGGGATTTGGCTGTTCTGTTCCAGCAATTATGGCTTCTCGTGCATTGGAGCAAAAAAGCGACAGATATAAAATTATGCTTGTAACACCTTTTATGTCATGTAGTGCAAGATTGCCTATTTATATATTATTTTCAAGTATGTTTTTTGGGCAATATGCTATGATTGCCGCTTATTCTATGTATGTAATAGGTATTATAGTGGCATTGACAGCACTATTTTTTATGAAAATGAAAAGTAAAAAAGAACTAAAAAATGATTTGCTTATAGAACTACCAGAGTATAAAATGCCAAGTGGTAGAACGGTATGGATATATGTTTGGGAAAAAGTAAAAGATTATTTAACAAAAGCAGGTACAACAATATTTATTGCATCTATTATTATGTGGTTTTTATTAAATTTTGGTACAAGCGGTTATTCTTCTGATATGTCAAACAGTTTCGGTGCATGGATAGGGCATGGATTAGAGCCATTTTTTAAGCCTATTGGTTTGGGATATTGGCAAATTGCTGTAGCATTGATAGCAGGTATTTCTGCAAAAGAGGTTGTGGTGTCAAGCTGTGCAGTATTATTTGCTGTACCGAATATCAATTCTGAAATGGGCATGACAGCACTTGCAGGTATATTAAGCAATATGGGATTTGGTATATTAAATGCGTATTGTCTTATGATATTTTGTTTGTTATATGTACCATGTGCTGCAACAATCGCTACCATTAAAAAAGAATCTGCAAGCTGGAAATGGACAGGACTTTCTGTATTATTTCAAATTGCAGTGGCATGGTGTGTCACATTTGTAGTATATCAAATAGGAAATTTCATATTATAACTTTTGATATTGATAAAGTTGATGAAAGTTTCAGAGCAGTTTGAACATTTTATAACATTCTATATAGAAACTAACATTTTAGTTTTTTGACAAGTGACTCTGTAGTGATATGTAATATACTACAGAGTTTTTTATATACATAGAATGATTTAATTTTTAATCTATTTGTTCATACAATATGAACAAAAATAATATCGTTACAATCATTTTTTTTGACATAAATAAATATTATAGTAAAACATTGACATTTGGTTTTATTTAGTATATAGTAATGTTTAATAAGAAAATGTTTTACTAAAACTATTTCGGTAACATTTTTTCAGAAAGGAGCCTTGCTATGACAATTAAGGATATTGCAAAATTGGCTCAAGTTTCTGTTAGCACTGTTTCAAAAATTTTAAATCATAAAGATGATGATATAGGCGAAGAAACAAGAAAAAAGGTACTCAAAATTGTAAAACAATACCAATATACCCCTTATTCTAAAGTGCGTGAGGTTGCTGTAGGGCGTTCTTATCTGTTCGCTTTGATATTACCAGAAAATTTGTATTATAAAGAAGAACTCATTGTTAGCATAGAAAAATATACCGTTTATAATGGTTATAATTTAATGGTTTATTTTACAAAAACACAATCAGATGAAATTAAATATATACAAATATTATCAGGCAAAAATATAGATACAGTACTATTGTACCCCATAGTAGAGCAAAAGGAAAGTATAGAACTGCTAGAAAAACAAAAAATACCCTATTTAATATTAAAAAAAATGAAGCAGTTTCCTCAGACATTACAAGTTTATGGAAATTATGAAAAAGCAGCATATATTGCAACAAAACATTTGATAAAATATGGACATAGAAAAATAGGATTGCTTTTGCATGAAAATAGACATAGCAATGAATGTAAAGAGGGATATATGCAGGCTTTATTTGAATCAGATATATTGTTTGAATCAGGAAATGTGTTTATAGGACAAGATGAGCAGGAAACAGGTAGGATAGGAGCACATCAATTTATTAATCGTAATCTTTCTGCTGTTGTTTGTGAAAATGAAATCATTGCCTGTGGAACATATGCCGCTTGTGAAAGACACGCAACAAGAATACCAAAAGATATGTCTATTGTTTGTATTCACACATTTGGATTTTATAAAACATTACATCCTAAATTAGATATTGTATCTTTAAATTTGCAGGAAGTGGGAAAACAAGCAATCGAAATGACATTACAAAAAATAGAAAGTAAAAAGAATATTGTTTATCATACAAAAGAAATTGAACCAATACTGATACAAGGAGAAAGCGTTTCTAATCCTTTTGAAAAAGTACATGGCGCTTATCAAAAAATTATTGTAGTAGGCAGTATGAATGTAGATAATATTATCAATGTAGAAAAATTGCCTACAGATGGTGAAACATTACTCTCTAATCACCTTGCAGTACTGCCAGGGGGAAAAGGGCTAAATCAAGCCACTGCAACAGGAAAGCTGGGCGGGCTGGTGTATGCCATAGGTAGCTTGGGAAATGACACAGACGGTAAAAAACTCTATCATTGTTTGGTGCAAAATGGTGTCAAAACAGAGGGAATCCGTTTTAGTACATCATTATCTACAGGAAAAGCGTATATCAATGTGGCAAAAGATGGAGAAAGTACCATTGTAGTATATCAGGGGGCAAATGAAGAATTAGATACTTATCAAATACGTCAGCATCAAAAATTGTTTCAAAATGCACAATATTGTCTTTTATCATTGGAAATTCCTCAAAAGACAGCCATTTATACCATCAAAATGTGTTATGAAACAGGTGTTGCAGTATTTGTAAAACCAGCTACAATAGAAACACTGCAATATGATATTTTACAGTATATTGATTATTTAATACCTAATGAAAAAGAACTTCATAAAATTGTATCAGGAGATTTTTCGATAGAACAAAAAGCAGAAATGTTATATCAAAGGGGTGTAAAAAATGTCATTGTGACATTGGGTAACAAAGGTTGTTATATTAGAAATAAAGAATATCGTCTTTTTTTTGAAGCAGCGCCTTTTGAGCCACAAGATACCACAGGTGCGGCAGATGCTTTTATCAGTGCTTTGGCTGTTGCACTAAGTGAAGGAAAAGATATGATTCATGCAGTTGTTTTTGCAACATATGCAGCAGGCATTAGTATTGCGAGGTTAGGGGCACAACCTTCTATGCCTGACAGAACAACAATTGATTTATATCAAGCAGAAATCATGGAAAAAGTTGCTGTTATGAAACAACGTGTAAATTGCTGTGAAAAGGAGTAAGTATAATATGGGGAAATTATTAGTTGTAGGTAGTTTAAATATGGATACAGTAATCAATGTATCTAAAATTCCTCAAAGAGGAGAAACAATATTAGGTAAAGAAATTAGCTATATACCAGGGGGAAAAGGAGCAAATCAAGCATATGCTATGGCAAAACTAGGAGCAGATGTTGCTATGATTGGCTGTATAGGCGCAGATGGAAATGGCGTGAAACTAATACAAAATTTGCACGCTGTTCATGTAAATACTAAAGCAATACAAGTTTTTGAAAATTTGCCTACAGGTAGTGCATTTATTACGGTGGAAGAAACAGGAGAAAATAGTATTATTGTGATACCTGGAGCAAATTTTGAATTAAAAAAAGAATGGATTATACAACAGCAAAGTTACATTGATGATTGTGATGTTGTTGTGGCACAATTAGAAACACCTATTGATAGTATTTGTGCTGTGGCAGAGTTGGCAAAACAGAAAGGTAAAAAAATGCTTTTAGACCCCGCACCTGCTTGTGAAAATTTGCCAGAATCTCTTTTTCAAAATGTTTCAATATTAAAACCGAATGAAACAGAATTGCAGATATTAACAGGACAACAAACCAATACAGAACAACAAATTGTATCAGCAGCAAAAACACTGATTGATAAAGGTGTTGAAAAAGTGGTTGTGACATTAGGAGAAAAGGGCGCTATGCTTGTAACAGAAAAAGAATATCAAATGTTTCCATCTAAAAAAGTAAAAGCTGTAGATACTACGGCAGCAGGTGACGCATTTACAGCAGGACTTGCACTTAAATTATCAGAAGGATGTAGTTGTGAGGAAGCAATACAATTTGCTACAAAAGTATCTTCTATTGTAGTAACAAGAAAGGGCGCACAAACATCTATACCAACTTATGAAGAAGTATTGGAAGTATAAATAATTGTTTGAAACATCATGTTATTCCAACTGATTTTATAATAAAAAAGGAGTGTATTACAATGAAAAAGAAATGGACAACAATGTTGTCAGCAGTATTAACAGGTGCTATGATTTTTGGCTTGACAGGTTGTAGTGGCGGAGAAAAAACAAGTGATGCATCAGAAGGACAAGCAGATAGCGGTAAACCTTCATTTGTATTTGTTTGTACAGGACAATTAGGAGATAAATCTTTTAATGACTCTGCAAATAATGGTGTGACACAAATTGCAGAAGCACTTGGCTGTGAAACAAAAGTGATTGAAGTAGGACGTGACCAAACAAAATGGGAACCTACATTCCAGGATTTAGCAGAAGAAGGAAAATATGATGTCATTATTACAAATGGCTCTAGTTCTTCAGAAGTAATAGAAAAAGTTTCGGAAGAATTTCCAGAACAAAAATTTGTTATGTTTGATACAGAAATAGAAGACGGCAAATATCCTAATGTATACGCTATAAGCTATAAGCAAAATGAGGGTTCTTATTTAGCTGGTGTACTTGCTGCACTTGTCACAACATCTGATATGGAATATGCTAATGCAGATAAAAAAATTGGTTTTATAGGCGGTTCAGAACACCCTATTATTACAGATTTCTTGGTAGGATATATTGAAGGTGCAAAATCTGTAGAGCCAGATATTGATGTATATGTTTCTTATATTGGTTCATGGGACGATACTGCAAAAGGAAAAGAAACGGCAATTGCACAGTATAATCAAGGCGTTGATATTATATTTCCAGCAGCAGAGCAGGCTGGTTTAGGCTGTGTGGAAGCTGCAACAGAAATGAATAAATATATTATTGGTGTAGATTCTGACCAAGCAATGCTTTTTAAAGGTACAGATGAAGCAAAAGCAAATGTAATATTAACATCTGTATTAAAAGAAGTAGGCAATTCTTTGGTAAGAATGGCTGAAATGGAAATAAACGGAACAGTACCTTATGGTGCATATGAAAGTCTTGGTATACAAGAAGGCGGTACAGGTATTGCAGTAAATGAATATTATGAAAAAAATGTACCAGAAGAAATTAGAACGAAAGTAAGTGAAGCACAGGATAGAGTAGCACAAGGTGAAGTACAAATCACTTCTGCATTAGGAGAAGACCAAACAAAAATACAAGAAATTATTGATTCTGTAGCACCATAATATCAAAAATAATATATTCGTTTTTAGGCAACCCCAAGCATTGCTTGGGGTTGTTAAAATAATCATGCAAATGATGAAATCATTCCAAACACAGTTTAAATTATGATAGAAAGGAGTATGTTATGGACAATGAGATATTACGCATGGAGCAAATTACCAAAATATATCCTAATGGTGTTATGGCAAACAAAGAAGTAAATCTATTTGTAAATGCTGGAGAAATTCATGCTTTAATGGGAGAGAACGGCGCAGGAAAAAGTACACTTATGAAAATATTATTTGGCATTGAGTCAAAAGACAGTGGAAGAATATATTTTGAAGGAAAAGAAGTTAATACACAAAGTGCAGCAGAAACCATTAAATTAGGTATTGGTATGGTACATCAGCATTTTATGCTTGTGGAGTCATTGCGTGTTTATGAAAATGTCATATTGGGTATGGAACCAAAAAAAGGACTGTTTACAGATAAAGAAAGTGCGATACAACTCGTAAAAGATATGGCAAAAAAATACAACTTAAATGTAGACCCCATGGCAAAAGTGTCTGAACTTTCTGTTGGTGTGAAACAAAAGGTAGAGATATTAAAGGTATTAGTAAGAGGAGCAAAACTTTTAATATTGGACGAGCCTACAGCAGTATTGACACCTCAGGAAACAAAAGAGTTATTTGAACAACTCATACTATTAAAACAAAATGGACATACCATAATATTTATATCTCACAAAATAAAAGAAGTACGTCAAATTTGTGATAATATTACAGTATTGCGTGGAGGACGTTATGTAGGTACTATGCCTGTAGCAGATTCTACAGAAGAAGAAATATCACGTTTTATGGTGGGACGTGATGTTGTATTAAAAGTAAATAAAAGTCCAGCGAATTTTGGCGATGTGCTTTTAGATGTACAAAATGTAAGTTATATCAATCAAGAAAATAAAAAAGTATTAAATAATGTATCATTTCAATTAAAAAGAGGGCAAATATTAGGTGTTGCAGGTGTAGAAGGCAATGGACAAAATGAATTAGCAGAATGTATATTTGGATTTTATAAAAATGTACAGGGAAAAATACTATTTAATCAACAAAATATATTAGAAAAATCAATACATGATATTCGTACGCTTGGTATTTCTTATATTCCAGAAGACCGTATTAAAACAGGTGTAGCAAAAGATGTTACAATATGGGAGAATTTGGTTTCTGATAGAATAGACAGTAAAGAATTGAAACAAAAAGGACTTCTGAATGGCAAAAAAATAAGAGATATGGCAAAAAAATTGATTGCTGATTTTGCTATACTTTGTAAAAATGAAGAACAACAGGCAGGTATGCTTTCTGGAGGAAATATGCAGAAAGTGGTTGTTGCAAGGGAATTTTCTGCAAATCCAGAGCTTTTGATAGCCAATCAACCAACAAGAGGCATTGACGTAGGTGCAAATGAATTTATATGGAAAAAAATTGTAGAACAAAGAGATGCTGGTAAAGGCATATTATTGATTTCTGCGGATTTGAATGAGGTTATGGAGCTGAGCGATAGTATACTTGTTATGTGTGATGGAGAAGTTGCAGCTTATTTTGAAAACAGTAAAGATATTACAGAGTATGAATTAGGTATGTATATGCTTGGAATTAAAAAACAAACAGAACAAGAACGGAGGGGAGCATAATGACTATGAAAAAAAATGCAATGACTATTGTAGAAATATTAAGAACAATGGTAGCAATATTTTGTTCTCTTTTAATGGTATTTGCCATTATACTTCTCGTAAGTGACCAACCTGTTTCTGCTTTGGGTGATTTTTTAATTGGACCTTTAACTTCTGTAAGAAGAATGGGAAATGTCATAGAGGCAATGACACCTTTAATATTTACAGGGCTTTCTGTTACAATGCTTTATAGAGCAGGGCTTTTTAATTTAGCTATGGAGGGTGCATTTTTTATAGGAGCAGTTGCAGCAACAGCAGGTGCATTACTTTTTGATTTGCCCCCAGTCATCAATTTAATTGTTGCAATGGTTTTTGCTATGGTAGCAGGAGGTATTGTAACATTTATACCAGCAATATTAAAAGTAAAGTGTCATGCAAATGAATTAGTTACTTCATTGATGTTAAATTATGTTTGCTTATATTTGGGATTATATATTATTACTGCATTTTTTTATGACCCTCAAATGAATTCCAATTATTCTTATATGTTTGCAGATAGTATGGTACTTCCAAAACTGTTTCCCAAAACGAGAATTAATACAGGAACGATTATTGCATTTGTAACAGTTTTTATTGTGTGGTTGATATTAAATAAAACGTCATTTGGCTATAAAGTTACATTAGTAGGTAAAAATGATAATATGGCAAAATATTCGGGTATTCATGCAGGCATTGTCATTATAGGTTCTCAAATATTAGGAGGTATGCTTGCAGGATTAGGCGGTTCTGTGGAATTATTTGGAATGTACCAAAGATTTCAGTATCAAGGATTACCAGGATATGGCTGGGACGGTGTGTTGATTGCCATTGTAGCAAGGTATCAAGCAAAATATATTCCTTTAGCAGCTTTATTTTTAGCCTATCTGCGTATTGGTGCAGATATTATGTCAAGGAATACAGATATTCCTTTTGAAATCGTTAAAATAATACAAGCAATTATGATTGTATTAATATCTGCACAGGCAATATTAAGTAAATACCGTCAAAAACTTGTTGTAAAAGAGGCGAAGGAATTAGAAGAAATGGGGGGAAAAGTATGATTGATGTAATACTTTCTACAGATTTTTTCTTTACTACAATTCGTGTTATGACACCGATATTATTTGCAGCACTTGCTTGTATGGTATTTACAAAAGGTGGTATTGACTCCATTGGAACAGAAGGCATTATGTTAAGTTGTGCATTAGCAGGTCCTTTGGGAAGTTATATTACAAAAAGTGCATTAGGTGGTGTCATCATTGCCATGATAATAGGTGCTTTATTATCTTGTCTTTTTGGATATGTTACAATATATTTAAAAAGTGAACCTGTATTAGCGGGTATTGCATTAAATACATTAGCGAGTGGACTCACAATATTTGTTATTTATTATGCTACTGGTGAAAAAGGCTCTACACAAAGCCTTATGAGTCCTACTGTGGCAAATGTACAGATTCCTATATTAAAAGAAATTCCTATATTGGGAGCAATTTTTTCGGGACATAGTATATTAACCTATTTAGGCATTTTGATTATGATAATACTTGCATTTTTTATTTATAGAACGCCAGCAGGACTTCGTATACGTTCTGTGGGAGAAAATCCAGAAGCAGCAAAATCAGTAGGTATCAATGTTATAAAATATAAATATATGTCACTAATTATTGCAGGCGCGCTTTGTGGATTGGGCGGTGCATATATGTCTATGAGTTATGTTTCTTTTTTCTCAAAAGAAATGATTGCAGGACGTGGATTTATAGGTATGGCAGCAGAATCTATGGGACGAGGAACACCTTGGGGTGTAACACTTTCTGCACTTCTGTTTGGGGCAGCAGACTCTCTTGCCATTAGATTACAGCTTTTGCAATTACCTGCACAGTTGATACAAACAATACCTTATGTTATTACCATTATTGCGATTGCAGTATATTCTTATACTCGTTCTAAACAAAAAAAGAAATACTAATAAAATGTTTGACATAAGGAAGGAGGAAATATTATGTCAAAAAAAGCATGGGAATATGAAAGGGATTGGATAGAAAATGCAATACCTCCTACAATAGAGCAAAATTGTGAACAGGATTGGCTAAGTTATTTGGAAGCAGGAAAAGCATATGATGAAAAATTGTTTAAAGATTGGTACAGTGTTGTTCCGGGTTCAAAAGCACCTTGCCATTTGGTTGTAGCAGCAATACAAAGTATGTATAATAGGGGTTATGATGTAACAGAAGCAGAAAAATATATTGAAAGAGGATTGCAAGCAGAAAAACAAAAAGATGGTGCAGCAATACAACAAATTACAGCAAAAATATATCATTTGCTCAATACAGCAAAAAAAGATGAAAATTCTAGTTATTGGAATTATAAACAATATAGAGTGTGGGAAGACATAGAAAATGATGTTGTTTTTGAATCCCCAACAGAAATAGATGTATTTTCAGAAGAATTTGAAAATAAAATAAAACATGGTTGGTTGGGACAGTTAATAGGTAGCGCTTTGGGAACACAGTTAGAAGGCTATACATCTGAAAATATTAAAAAGAAATTTGGAGATGTAAGAGAATATTTGAGAGAACCCGAAACATATAATGATGATATTACATATGAACTTGCATTTTTGGAAAGTTTTTGTCAAAAAGGATACGATATTACATCAGAGGATATTGCGGAACAATGGCTTGCATTGATTTCTGATGGCTATTCCGCAGAAGAAATTGCACTAAACAATTTAAGAAGGGGTATTTTTCCTCCTGAAAGCGGTGTATTTGGAAATTATTTTTATGATTGGATAGGCGCACAAATGAGAACAGCAATACATGGTATGGTTGCACCTGGAAATGCAAAATTAGCGGCAAAATTAGCTGTTTATGATAGTGTAATTTCACATTCCAATAATGGTATGATAGGGGGGATGTTTAATGCTGTACTAGTATCATTGAGTTTTGTAGAAAAAAATGCAAAAACATTATTGGAAAAAACAATAGCATTGTTACCCCCAAAAAGTGAATATGCTTCTGTTGCCATTTTTGCATTAGAACAATGTAAAAAATATCATACATGGCAGCAAGCATGGGAGATTTGTGAACAACATTTAAAACAATATCATTGGATTCATACTTATCCTAATGTTGCAGCAGAAATTGTTGCATTGTGGTATGGACATGATGATTTTGACGAAACTTGTTATATTATATGTATGTTAGGGCAGGACGTAGATTGTACTGCTGCACCAATATTAAATGCTTTAGCTATACTCATTGACTTTGATAAAATAGATAAAAAGAAATATATACAGCCATTAGGAGAAAATATACAAACTATGATGAGAAAAATGCAGAAATTTACGATTTCAGAATTATGCAGTAAAACAGTAAATGCAGTAAGAAATGCATATCAAAAAAGAGAGGTTTGATATTATGAAGGTATTATTTGTAAATGCTTGTGCAAGAAAAGATTCCAGAACATTGGAGCTTTGTAGATATTTTTTACAACAATATAAACAATATCATAATGATGTAGTAATAGAAGAAATCAATATCTGTGAAGAAAAAAATCTTTTGCCTATGAATGAGCAAAAACTGATACAAAAAAATGATTTAATAGCAAAAAAAGACTGGAATCATGAAACAATGAAATATGCTTTACAATGGAATCAAGCAGAAAGAGTAATCATAGGAGCGCCTTATTGGGATTGGAGTTTCCCTTCTGTGCTAAAGATATACATAGAAAATATCATTGTTTCAGAACTAAATTTTGTATTTAGAGAAAATCGTTCTGTGGGATTGTGCAAAGGAGAAAAAATGCTTTATATTGCCACAGCAGGAGGAAATGCAGAGCAAAATATGGGATATGATTATGTGGTGCGTGTTTTGAAAGAATTGGGAGAATATCAAAGCGATTATGTACACGCAGATAATTTGGACATAGAAGGCATAGACATCAATATGATTATGAAGAATACAAAAAAACAAATAGAAGAAATAGCAAAAAATTGGTAAATAAAAAAAGATGTCATATTTGTGTTATGTGACATCTTTTATTATGCCTATTCGTGCAATTCTAAAGGCAGACCATCAGGGTCTTTAAAAAAAGTATATTTTTTATTTGTATAGCTGTCTATACGTATAGCTTCTGTTTCAATACCCTTTTGATTTAATTCTTTTACTGCTTGCTCTATGCAATCCACATAAAATGCAATGTGGCGTAATCCGCATGCTTCTGGATAGTTGGGGCGTTTGGGACTGTTTGGTATACCAAACAATTCTATTTCACAGTTGTCTAGTTTTAAGTCTAGTTTATAGTCGTTTTTATCCTTTCTATAATTTTCTCGTAATATTTGAAATCCTAACTGATTGACATAAAAATCTTTAGACCGTTGATAATCTGATGCAATAATAGCAATATGATGTATTGCTTTAAAATTCATAATACCATTCCTTTCTATCTATTTTAATTATAGTATAAAGTTGTATATCATTTTTTGCAAAAAGTTTTTTAATGTATGTTAAATTTTAATAACAAGTTACTATATTAAAATATTTCAGAATATGCTATGATAAAAAGATATACAAGAAAGGAAGGAATAGCATGATAATCAAAATAATTTGTGGTTTTTTTATGGCATTAGCGGATAGTGTGCCAGGAGTATCTGGAGGAACAATAGCATTTTTGCTGGGACAGTATGACAATTTTATTAATTCATTAAATAACATCATAGCAGGAACAATGAAGCAAAAAAAGGAGGCAATTCGTTTTTTAATACAGTTAATGATAGGCTGGGTAGTTGGTTTTATACTTGCTGTACTGATATTAACGGCTGTTTTTGAAAAACATATTTATCAAGTCAGTTCGTTATTTTTAGGATTTATTGTATTTTCTATACCTATTGTTACAAGAGAAGAAAGAAGAAGTTTTTTGGGGCATGGAAAAAATATTATTTATTTGATAGCAGGTATATTGGTTGTAGTATTGATTACATATTTTAACGCATCAATTGGAGGAGAAGGTACTAAGGATTTGATACATATGTCTTTTGGAACAGCAATATATTTATTTGTAGCTGCTATGATTGCCATATCTGCTATGGTATTGCCTGGAATTTCTGGCTCAACACTGCTTTTGATATTTGGGTTGTATGTACCTGTTATGAATGCAATTAAAAGTGTATTGTCATTTCAAATGGAAGCACTGCCAGTAGTTATTATATTTGGATTAGGTATATTAACAGGTATTGTAACAGTTGTACGTGCTGTAAAAATTGCATTAGAAAAATTTCGTTCTCAAACAGTGTATACTATTCTAGGACTTATGATAGGTTCTCTGTATGCTATTGTTATGGGTCCAACAACATTGGATACTCCTCAACAAGCTATGAGTATTTCTACATTTCACATATTATTTTTTATAATTGGCGGTGTACTAATAGGAGCATTACAGATGCTGAAAAAATGCAATAATTGATTCAAAAAAGTTCTTTTTCAATGTAATAAACCATATTTATTTTTTATAAGCGATTCGATATACGAATCGCTTCAGTCTGTCAATAAAGTCTTTTTTTGTGGGTTTCACCCAGTCTACGCTTCGCTCCGGTCGGTGCTGGACGAACGTCCACTGGACGTTCAGCACCCC
>ERZ808044.536-NODE-536-length-38466-cov-13.617573_pt1 | contig 38466 bp, 29 predicted proteins | sample MGYA00380195_ERZ808044 | MGnify/ENA primary metagenome ERZ808044 (study PRJEB31490, sample SAMN06133423) | mouse gut metagenome | isolation source: Z7_2 | host: mice | place: China: Chengdu | collected 2015-05 ...
TTATTGAGATTGATAACAAAAAGATCAATGCGAAGAGTATCATGGGGATGATGAGTCTGAAGTTACAGAAGGGTGAGTGTATCACTGTAGTAGCAGAAGGACAGGATGAGAGTGAGGCAGTGGCAGGAATCGAAGATTTTCTTGTCGCAAGTAACTAGTTGTGCATGACCGGAATTGCCTGTTTGCTTAACAGGTATGCGTTGAGAGGTATCCGGATAAGTATACATTGACGGACGGCGGTCCGCCGGCCCCTTAAGGGGTATGAATTACGGGATGCCCAAAAAGGGTATACATTTGCATTGCGGGATACCCGGGAGGGTATACATATCATGAGGTGAGGAGGGCATGTAATATGTCCTCTTTCATGTTTAGGAACTGTCTGCGTCAGGCCCGCCGGCAGCCTGACAGGATTGGAGTCCGGAAAGAGAGTTGATAATATGAAGAGAATGCTGTTTATCTATAATCCGCGTGCGGGGAAGGAGCTTTTGAAGCCTAAGCTGTCGGATATTATTGATATCTTCGTGAAAGCAGGGTATGAGGTGGTGGTATATCCGACTCAGGCCTATCGGGATGCGTACAAGAAGATCATGGAATACAACGCCAGGGAGTATGATCTGATCGTCTGCAGCGGAGGGGACGGTACGATCGATGAGGTGGTCACCGGGATGATGCAGAGAGAGACAAGGACTCCGGTGGGGTATATTCCAACAGGGACAACCAATGATTTTGCCAACAGCCTGCATATTCCCAAGGGTCTTCTGAAGGCTGCCGACAATGCGGTGAATGGAGTGGTATTTCCGTGTGACGTCGGCCGGTTCAATGACGATATCTTTGTATATGTTGCGGCTTTTGGTATTTTTACAGATGTATCTTATGAGACGAAGCAGGAGGTGAAGAATATCCTTGGCCATCTTGCTTATGTGCTTGAGGGTACGAAGCGCCTGTTCAATGTTCCGTCATACAGGATCAGGGTGAGCCATGACGAAGAGGTCATAGAAGATGAATTCATCTTTGGTATGGTGACGAATTCACGGTCAGTGGGGGGATTCCGCAGTATGATCGGGAAACAGGTGGTGTTTGATGACGGCCTGTTCGAGGTGACACTGATCCGCAAGCCTGCCAATCCGATTGCTTTGCAGGAGATTATCGCAGCGCTTCTGATCGAACAGGTGGATACGAAGCATATGTATACATTTAAGACAGGGCATATTACCTTTGAGTCGTTAGAAGAGATTCCCTGGACTTTAGACGGGGAGTTCGGCGGGGAGCATGATGAAGTGGTGATAGACAATCTGAATAAACAGTTGGAGATCATGGTGCCGGGTGAACATGTTGACAAACTTCAGACGGGGACGCATTAAAAAATAGTTGACAGAAGCGCCCGGGGATGGTATAGTAATAATCGACTGCCGAAGACAGCAGGTGCGAAGAGTGCCGCAGGGTATTCTAAGCGTAAGCAGATCAACGCCTGCCGAGGAAAGTTAGATTCGATGTATATGAATTTACAACACCTCTATGTCTTTGCGTAGAGGTGTTTTATACATTGCCGGAAGGGACATGCACTACGGGATGCCCGGAAGGGTATACATTGCCGGATGAAGTTTACCGGCAGGGCACTTTTCTGAACGCAGTCAGAATTACAGGAGTATTCAATAACAGAAGGAGGTGCACCATACGTGGCAAAAGTTGAATTAAAGCAACCGATCGTACAGGCGATTGCAGATGACGTCAAGGATGCGGCAAGTGTTGTATTGGTTGACTACCGCGGACTTACTGTTGCGCAGGATACAGAACTACGTAAGCAGTTAAGAGAAGCGGGTATCGTCTACAAGGTTTGTAAGAACACAATGATGAAGAGAGCTTTTGAAGGAACGGAGTTTGCAGCGTTAGACGAGCATCTGGAAGGCCCAAGCGCTATTGCGGTTTCTAAGGATGACGCGACGGCGCCGGCAAGGATTCTCTGCAAGTTCGCTAAAGATGCAAAGGCTCTTGAGTTGAAGGCAGGAGTGGTTGAGGGAACTTTCTATGATAACGCAGGACTGACCGAGTTGTCGAAGATTCCGTCAAGAGAAGAATTGCTGTCCAAGCTCCTTGGAAGCTTGCAGTCACCGATCACCAACCTTGCACGTGTTCTCAACCAGATCGCAGAGCAGGGCGGAGCAGAAGGCTGTCAGGCAGCGGCTTCATCAGAAGAAGCAGCGGCGGAAGCTCCGGCAGAAGCAGCAGAGACCCCGGCAGAGTAGAGGGGCGCACAGTACCGTAAGGTGCGTACAGAATAATACCATCCGGCATATATTCAGATGCATTGCGGATGGACGGACAGGTTAGCTGTCATATCATATGAAGATGGAGGATAATATAATGGCAAAGTTGACAACAGCTGAATTTATTGATGCAATCAAAGAATTATCAGTATTAGAGTTGAATGATTTAGTAAAAGCATGTGAGGAAGAATTTGGTGTTTCTGCGGCAGCAGGCGTTGTTGTTGCAGCAGCAGGCGGAGAGGCAGCCGCTGAGGAAGAGAAGGATGAGTTTGATGTAGAATTAGTATCCGCAGGATCTTCCAAGGTTAAAGTTATCAAGGTTGTCCGTGAGATTACGGGACTCGGACTTAAGGAAGCTAAGGCAGTAGTTGACGAAGCTCCGAAGGTAGTAAAGGAAGCTGTTTCCAAGGCAGAGGCTGAGGAGATCAAGGCTAAGCTTGAGGCAGAAGGCGCAGAAGTTAACCTCAAATAATCCGGAATAGGTTGACTGACAGATGAACCGCTCCGTAAGGGGCGGTTTTTGTGATGTTACAGCGAATCAGTGAGACGGTCTGTAAGGAGGGCGGGCGTATGGATGATTCAAAGAAATGTGTTCAAAATCTGGAAACCATCATCAATGAGGGCCTTCGTGTTGCCCTGTTGGAGGAAACTCCGGATCAGTCATTGGAGGTGCTGCTTAAGCACCTGGGAAAAGCGTTGAACGGAGAACGGACTTATATATTTGAGCAGAACGAGTCCGGCGGCGATGATAATACCTATGAGTGGGTGGACGACGGGGTAGAGCCGGAGAAGGAGAATCTGCAAAATGTTCCGGGGGAAGTGTGTGCCGGCTGGTATCGGAATTTCAGCATCGGCAGGCATATCGTCATCAAGAACCTGGAGGACATCCGCGAAGATAACCCGCTTCAGTATGATATCCTGAAACGGCAGAATATCCGTTCTCTTGTAGTGGTTCCGCTCTATGACGGTAAAAAACTTATCGGTTTTTACGGTGTAGACAATCCGCCTGTAAAGCTGTTGGAATATGCATCAAATATGCTGCAGACCGCAGCGTACTTTATCGTATCATCCCTGAAACGGCGCAATCTGGTCCGTGAGCTTCAAAAGAGGAGCTATAATGTCCTTCATGCTCTCAGTGTGGACTACCTGGGCATCTATCAGGTGAATTTCGACACCGGCGAATGCGAGGTATACAGGAACAGCGAACGGATGCATATGGATTGGGCCGACAGCTTTAAAGACGGCTATCAAACGGCTATGGAACGCTATATTTCCCGGTATGTGGTCCCCCGCGACCGGGAGCGGCTTCGCGCTGTAACGAAAAAGAGCTATGTGCTGGCTGAGCTTAAGACAAAGAAGAAGTTCTATGTCCGGTATCAGGTACAGGACGGTTCCCATGGGCTTAAACACCTGGAAATCCATTTTTCTGCCACAGAGAAAACAGAGGAAGAGAATTGCGCTATTTTTGCCCAGCGTGATGTCAATGCCGTGGTGGAACAGGAAGAGAAGTACAAGCTGGAAGCAAGGCGAAGCATGGAAGATATTCTGGAGGGAGCCAGAATGGGTATCTGGACCATTGAACTGGAAGAGGGCTGCCGGCCCAGGATGTATACGGACCGGACGATGCGGATACTTCTGGGCGTGCCGGATGAGATCGGTCCGGAGGAATGCTATCAGCACTGGTTTGAGAACATTGACCCGGATTATGTGGAGATGGTGCAGGAAACGGTGCGGGAAATGCAGGAGACCGGCCGTTCCGAGGTGAATTATCCGTGGAACCACCCCGAACTTGGGAAAATCTATGTCCGCTGCGGCGGCGTACCGGATAAAACATTCAAAAAACCGGGCTTCTGCCTTAACGGATACCATCAGGATATTACGGAAACCATGATGACGAGAAAGAAACAGGAACAAGCCATCATGGAATTGCTGGAGAAGGTAAGACGGGCGAATTCGGCAAAAAGTGAATTCCTTTCCCGCATGTCCCATGATCTGCGCACGCCTATCAACGGGATATTGGGAATGCTGTCCATTATGGAGAAGAGTGAAGGCGAACCGGAGAGGCTAAGAGAGTGCCGGAAGAAAATCCGGGTATCGACAGAGCATCTGTTATCCTTGGTAAATGATGTCCTTCAGGTCAGCAAGCTGGAGAGCGGCAGCCAGGCGGTGGTTGAAGAACCCTTTGACATTCATGAAACGCTCGAAAGCTGCATCGCGGTTTTGTCCTCCCAGGCGGAGAAAGGGAAGATCCGGCTGGCAGTGGAGGAGGCTGATCTGCAGCATAGCAGGCTGATTGGAAATCCAATGTATTTAAAGCAGATCCTGATGAATATCATTGACAATGCCCTCAAATATAACCGGCTTCATGGTTCTGTGTTCATTCGGGTAAAGGAGCTTTCCTGCCGGAACGGGATTGCAGATTACCGGTTTGAGATTGAAGATACCGGAATCGGTATGGGAGAAGAATTTAAAAAGCATATATTTGAATTATTTACCCAGGAAGACCAGGGTGCAAGAACCCACTATAACGGCGTTGGGCTTGGCATGTCTATTGTGAAGAAGCTGGTAGACCAGATGAAGGGGACGATCGAGATAGACAGCCAGGTTGGCAAAGGAAGTGTATTCCGGCTGACACTGCCGCTGCAAATCGATGAGGAGCGAAATGCACAGCCCGCAGATGAAGAGCAGAATGTTCAAAATAGTATTGCCGGAATGCATGTTCTTCTGGTGGAGGACAATGAGATTAACTGTGAAATTGTAGAGTTTATGCTTGAAGAGGCGGGCGCCTCGGTTGTGACGGCAAATGACGGGAAGGAAGCCGTGGATGTGTTTGCGGCGTCTGCCCCGGGAACCTTTGACTGTGTGCTCATGGATTTGATGATGCCGGTTATGAGCGGATATGAGGCGGCCCGTGTGATCCGGAGCCTGAACCGGCCGGATGCGAAGACCGTGCCCATCATAGCTCTGTCGGCGAATACCTTCGAAGAAGATATTGCGATGGCAAAGGATGCCGGAATGAATGAACATCTGTCGAAACCGGTGGACATCAAAAAGATGTTCAGGGCCATGAGCCGGCTGAGGCGCTATGCCAATGAGAATAAATGAGAATAAATTTCAGAAAATTCATTGACAAGCCCTGTGGCGCTGTGGTATAGTAAAAAATGCACTATTGTGGAAAGTTCTGCCATAATATCGCAGGGAAACAGTGGGGAATGCGCTGTTTTCGATGGTTTTCAATATTGTTTTCCAAAAAATATATGAGGAGAGTGAAACGTCAATATGGAGAAAAACAGAATTCGTCCCATTAAAAGCGGAAAAAGTTCACGCATGAGTTATTCCAGACAAAAAGAAGTTCTTCAGATGCCGAACTTGATCGAAGTCCAGAAGGATTCTTACCAGTGGTTTCTGGATGAAGGACTGAACGAAGTATTTGATGACATTTCCCCGATCACGGACTATAGTGGTCATCTGAGTCTGGAATTTGTTGATTTTACTTTGTGCGAGAAAGACGTGAAGTACACGATCGAAGAGTGTAAAGAACGTGATGCTACTTACGCAGCGCCACTTAAGGTACGAGTAAGACTTCATAACAAAGAGACAGATGAAATCAACGAACATGAGATATTCATGGGGGACCTGCCGTTGATGACCAGTACGGGTACGTTTGTAATTAATGGTGCAGAACGTGTTATTGTAAGCCAGTTAGTGCGTTCACCCGGTATCTACTATGCGATCGCGCATGATAAGCTGGGTAAGAAGCTGTATTCCTCCACTGTTATTCCGAACCGCGGTGCGTGGCTGGAATACGAGACGGACTCCAATGACGTTTTTTATGTACGGGTAGACAGAACAAGGAAGGTGCCGATCACGGTATTGATCCGTGCGCTGGGAATCGGTACGAATCCCGAGATTATAGAGTTGTTTGGTGAAGAACCAAAGATAGTTGCAAGCTTTGAGAAGGATGCTGCCACGAATTATCAGGAAGGTCTTCTGGAATTGTATAAGAAGATCCGTCCGGGTGAACCGCTTGCCGTGGACAGTGCGGAGAGCCTGATCACAAGTATGTTCTTTGATCCAAGGCGTTATGACCTGGCAAAGGTAGGAAGATATAAGTTTAATAAGAAGCTTTCTTTCAGAAACCGTCTTACCGGGCATATTCTGGCGGAGACTGTGGCAAGTCCGGTTACCGGAGAGGTGATCGCTGAGGGCGGCACTAAGATTACGCGCGACCTGGCGGACCGGCTTCAGAACGCGGCGGTTCCGTATGTGTGGATTGAGAGGCCGGACGAGGAACGCAATATTAAAGTATTGTCGAATATGATGGTGGATCTTGCCGCTGTCGTTGATATTGACCCTAAGGAAGTAGGGGTTACGGAACAGGTATATTATCCTGTTCTTGAAGGAATTTTAGAGGAGACCGGCGGAGACATCGATGAACTCAAAGATGCGATCCGCAGAGATATCCATGATCTGATTCCGAAGCATATTACGAAGGAAGATATCATTGCTTCCATTAATTATAATATACATCTGGAATATGGCCTGGGTAATGATGACGACATCGATCACCTGGGCAATCGGCGTATCCGTTCTGTGGGCGAGCTTCTGCAGAACCAGTACAGGATCGGTCTGTCCAGACTGGAGAGAGTGGTGCGTGAGAGGATGACAACCCAGGATCTGGAAGGGATCTCTCCGCAGTCGCTGATCAATATTAAGCCTGTTACGGCTGCTGTGAAGGAATTCTTTGGTTCCTCCCAGCTGTCACAGTTCATGGATCAGAACAACCCGTTAGGTGAGCTGACCCATAAGAGACGTCTGTCAGCGCTTGGTCCCGGCGGTCTGTCCAGAGACCGTGCAGGTTTCGAGGTCCGTGACGTACATTATTCCCATTATGGAAGGATGTGCCCGATTGAGACGCCTGAAGGTCCGAATATCGGTCTGATTAACTCTCTTGCAACCTATGCAAGGATTAATCAGTATGGATTTATCGAGGCGCCGTACCGCAAGATCAATCATGATGATCCGGCGAATCCGGTGGTTACCGAGGAAGTTGTCTATATGACGGCCGACGAGGAAGATAACTATCATGTTGCACAGGCGAATGAACCGCTGGATGCAGAAGGACATTTTAAGCGGAAGAATGTATCCGGCCGTTACCGCGAGGAGACGCAGGAGTATGAGAGACGTATGTTTGATTACATGGATGTGTCTCCGAAGATGGTGTTCTCTGTTGCTACAGCACTGATCCCGTTCCTGGAGAATGACGATGCGAACCGTGCGCTGATGGGATCCAACATGCAGCGTCAGGCGGTGCCGCTTCTGATGACAGAGGCGCCGGTTGTAGGTACAGGTATGGAGGAAAAGTCAGCAGTCGACTCCGGTGTGTGTGTGATTGCCGAGAAGGGCGGCGTGGTAGAGCGCGCCACATCTACGGAGATCACGATCCGTCAGGAAGACGGCAACCTTAAGCGGTATAAGCTGACGAAGTTCTTAAGAAGTAACCAGAGCAACTGTTATAATCAGCGGCCGATCGTGTTCAAAGGCGATAAGGTGGAGGCCGGAGACGTGATTGCGGACGGTCCGTCTACGTCAAACGGTGAGATGGCTCTTGGCAAGAATCCGTTGATCGGGTTCATGACCTGGGAGGGCTACAACTACGAGGACGCCGTATTGTTAAGCGAACGATTGGTTCAGGAGGATGTATATACATCCGTTCATATAGAAGAGTACGAGGCAGAGGCACGAGACACGAAGCTTGGGCCGGAAGAGGTTACCCGCGATATTCCGGGTGTCGGCGATGATGCCCTTAAGAATCTGGATGAGAGGGGAATCATCCGTATCGGCGCGGAAGTGCGTGCGGGAGATATCCTGGTGGGCAAGGTTACTCCTAAGGGAGAGACGGAGCTTACGGCTGAGGAGAGACTCCTGCGTGCGATCTTTGGTGAGAAGGCCCGCGAGGTAAGAGATACATCCCTCAAGGTTCCGCACGGTGAGTACGGTATCGTCGTGGATGCGAAGGTATTTACCCGGGATAACGGGGATGAACTGTCACCCGGCGTGAATCAGGCGGTCCGTATCTATATCGCCCAGAAGAGGAAGATCTCGGTAGGTGATAAGATGGCGGGACGTCACGGTAACAAGGGTGTTGTTTCCCGTGTATTGCCGGTAGAAGATATGCCGTTTCTGCCTAACGGACGCCCGCTTGATATCGTGCTGAACCCGCTGGGCGTGCCGTCACGTATGAATATCGGGCAGGTGCTCGAGATTCATCTGTCTCTGGCTGCCAAGGCGCTGGGATTCAACATCGCTACGCCGGTATTCGACGGGGCAGATGAGAATGATATTATGGATACGCTTGACCTGGCCAATGACTATGTCAACTTGAGCTGGGAAGAGTTTGAAGCAAAGCATAAGGAAGAATTGCTGCCGGAGGTACTTAAGTATCTGTCTGACAACCGGGAGCACAGGAAGCTGTGGAAGGGCGTGCCGATCTCCAGAGACGGTAAGGTGCGCTTAAGAGACGGACGTACCGGAGAGTATTTTGACAGTCCGGTAACGATTGGGCATATGCATTATCTGAAGCTGCATCATCTGGTAGACGACAAGATCCACGCCCGTTCTACGGGCCCTTACTCACTGGTTACCCAGCAGCCTCTGGGCGGTAAGGCACAGTTCGGTGGACAGCGTTTCGGTGAGATGGAGGTATGGGCGCTGGAGGCATACGGTGCGTCCTATACACTGCAGGAGATCCTGACTGTTAAGTCTGACGACGTGGTCGGACGTGTGAAGACCTATGAAGCGATCATTAAGGGTGAGAATATTCCGGAGCCGGGTATTCCGGAGTCATTCAAGGTATTGCTGAAAGAATTGCAGTCTCTGGGACTGGATGTGCGCGTACTGCGCGACGACAATACAGAGGTTGAGATCATGGAGACGGCGGATATGGGCGAGACGGATTTCCGTTCATTGATCGAAGGAGACAGAAAGTACCGCCAGGACGATGATCTTGGCGCGCATGGATATACGGAGCAGGAATTCCAGGGGGATGAATTGATCGATGTAGAGGAAGAAGAACCTGAAGAGGAAGATTTCGACATGGATTATGAGCCGGATGATGATGATTTTGGATATGATGATTTATCGGATGATGAATAGGAAGGGGTGCCAGTATGCCAGAAAACAACAAGGAACAAACGTATCAGCCAATGACTTTTGATGCAATCAAAATCGGGTTGGCATCGCCTGAGAAGATTCTGGAATGGTCCAGGGGAGAAGTTACGAAGCCGGAGACCATCAACTACCGGACGCTGAAGCCGGAGAAGGATGGATTGTTCTGCGAGAGGATATTCGGACCAAGCAAAGACTGGGAGTGTCACTGCGGCAAGTATAAGAAGATCCGTTACAAAGGCGTGGTCTGCGACCGCTGCGGTGTTGAAGTTACGAAGTCAAGCGTCCGCCGTGAGCGTATGGGGCATATTGCCCTTGCCGCTCCGGTGTCGCATATCTGGTATTTCAAGGGTATCCCAAGCCGTATGGGGCTGATACTGGATCTGTCTCCAAGGACGTTGGAGAAGGTACTGTATTTTGCATCCTATATTGTGCTGGATAAGGGAGAGTCTGATCTTCAGTACAAGCAGGTATTGTCAGAGCAGGAATACCAGGAAGCCAGAGAGAAATGGGGAAGTGCGTTCCGTGTGGGGATGGGGGCAGAGTCTGTCCAGGAACTGCTTGAGTCCATTGATCTGGATAAGGATTATCATGAGCTGCAGGAGGGTTTAAAGGGTGCAACCGGACAGAAGCGTGCAAGGATCGTGAAACGTCTGGAAGTTGTCGAGGCCTTCCGTGAATCAGGGAATAAGCCAGAGTGGATGATCATGACGGCGATTCCGGTGATTCCGCCGGATCTTCGTCCTATGGTACAGCTGGACGGCGGACGTTTTGCCACGTCTGATTTGAATGACCTGTACCGGAGGATCATCAACAGAAATAACCGTCTGAAACGCCTGTTAGAATTGGGCGCGCCGGACATCATTGTCAGAAACGAGAAGAGAATGCTCCAGGAAGCGGTGGATGCGCTGATTGATAACGGACGCCGCGGCCGTCCTGTCACAGGACCGGGGAACCGGGCGCTTAAGTCGCTGTCGGATATGCTTAAGGGTAAGTCCGGACGTTTCCGCCAGAACCTTCTGGGTAAGCGTGTCGATTACTCCGGACGTTCGGTTATCGTTGTAGGGCCAGAGCTTAAGATCTATCAGTGCGGCCTGCCAAAAGAGATGGCGATCGAACTGTTCAAGCCATTCGTTATGAAGGAGCTGGTCCAGAACGGGACTGCCCATAATATTAAGAATGCGAAGAAGATGGTAGAGAGGGTGCAGCCGGAGGTATGGGATGTGCTCGAGGATGTTATCAAGGAGCATCCGGTTATGCTGAACCGTGCGCCTACATTGCACAGACTTGGAATTCAGGCATTTGAGCCGATCCTGGTAGAAGGTAAGGCGATCAAGCTCCATCCGCTGGTATGTACCGCGTACAACGCCGACTTTGACGGCGACCAGATGGCGGTGCATCTGCCGCTGTCTGTGGAGGCTCAGGCAGAGTGCCGGTTCCTTCTGCTGTCACCGAATAACCTGCTGAAACCTTCCGACGGAGGACCGGTTGCGGTGCCTTCTCAGGATATGGTGCTTGGTATCTATTACCTGACTCAGGAAAGGCCTGGGGCAAAAGGGGAAGGCAAGTTCTTTAAGAATGTAAATGAGGCGATTCTTGCCTATGAGAATGACGCGATCACACTCCACTCACGTATCAAGGTGCGGGTATCCAAGAAGATGCCCGACGGTACGGTAAAGACCGGTAATATAGAGTCCACCCTCGGACGTTTCCTCTTTAACGAGATTATCCCGCAGGATCTGGGATTCGTTGACCGTGAGGCAGAAGATGCAGACTTATTGCTGGAAGTGGATTTCCATGTAGGGAAGAAGCAGTTGAAGCAGATCCTTGAGAAGGTAATCAATACCCACGGTTCCACTGCCACGGCAGAGGTTCTGGATGCGGTGAAGTCTATCGGATATAAATACTCCACCAGAGCGGCGATGACGGTGTCGATCTCGGATATGACGGTGCCGCCGCAGAAGCCGGAGATGATCCAGCAGGCACAGGATACGGTGGATAAGATCACGAAGAACTTTAAGCGAGGCCTGATCACAGAAGAAGAGCGTTACAAAGAGGTTGTAGAGACCTGGAAGGCAACGGACGACGCGTTGACAGAAGCGCTTCTGTCCGGGCTTGATAAGTATAATAACATCTTCATGATGGCGGATTCCGGCGCCCGTGGTTCCGATAAGCAGATCAAGCAGCTTGCGGGTATGCGCGGACTGATGGCGGATACGACAGGACGTACCATCGAGCTGCCGATTAAGTCTAATTTCCGTGAAGGTCTGGACGTATTGGAGTATTTCATGTCCGCCCATGGAGCGCGTAAAGGACTGTCCGATACGGCCCTTCGTACGGCCGATTCCGGATACCTGACCAGACGTCTGGTCGATGTATCTCAGGAGCTGATCATCCATGAAGTAGACTGTATGGGTGAAGACGGTGAGATCCCGGGTATGTATGTCAAGGGATTCACGGACGGCAATGAAGAGATCGAGAGCCTTAAGGAGCGTATTACAGGACGCTATCTGTGTGAGGATATTGTAGACAAGGACGGCAATATCCTGGTGAAGGCAAACCATATGGTAACGCCGAAGCGCGCCGAGCTGATTATGAAGAAAGGCGTGGACGAGAAAGGAGAGCCGCTTAAGCAGATCAAGATCCGGACCATCCTTACCTGTAAGTCTCACAACGGTGTCTGCGCGAAATGTTACGGAGCCAATATGGCGACCGGCGAGCCGGTACAGGTTGGTGAGGCTGTCGGTATCATCGCGGCACAGTCCATCGGTGAGCCTGGTACGCAGCTTACTATGCGTACCTTCCATACAGGAGGCGTTGCCGGTGACGACATCACACAGGGTCTTCCCCGTGTAGAGGAGCTTTTCGAGGCGAGAAAGCCAAAGGGTCTTGCGATTATCACAGAATTCGCGGGAGTTGCGAATATCAACGATACGAAGAAGAAGCGTGAAGTGATTGTTACGAATAATGAGACCGGAGAGTCCAAGGCATATCTGATTCCGTATGGTTCCAGGATCAAGATACAGGACGGTGCGGTATTGGATGCCGGTGATGAATTGACCGAAGGTAGTGTGAATCCGCATGATATCCTGAAGATCAAGGGGCTGCGTGCCGTGCAGGATTATATGATCCAGGAGGTACAGCGTGTATACCGTCTGCAGGGTGTTGATATCAATGATAAGCACATCGAGGTTATCGTGCGCCAGATGCTTAAGAAGGTTCGTGTTGAGGAAGCCGGAGATACGGAGTTCCTGCCGGGTACGAACGTAGACAGACTGGAGTTCGAGGACACCAATGCACGGATGATTGCGGATGGCAGGGAACCGGCGACCGGCGAGCAGATCATGCTTGGTATTACCAAGGCATCTCTGGCGACCAACTCCTTCCTGTCGGCTGCATCCTTCCAGGAGACCACCAAGGTTCTGACGGAGGCGGCTATCAAGGGCAAGGTCGATCCATTGATCGGTCTGAAGGAGAATGTTATCATCGGTAAACATATCCCGGCCGGAACCGGTATGCGCAAATACCGTGATGTCAAGCTGGATTCGGGATTGACTATGGATGATGAACTGATGCTGGATGAGGAAGACATTGACTGGGAAGGTGAGGACGATCTCGATGACGCGAAGGATCTGACCCATGCCGATGAGACGGAGGAGCAAGACGGTCTTCTTCAGGTGGAAGAATTAGATGAGACGGCAGAAACGGAAACGGAAGAAGAACTCGTAGAGTTGGTAGAACAATAATATTACAGATATATTTTCATGAAAGAAAGAGCAGGAGCATAGAGTTTCCTGCTCTTTCTTTTTGTGCCGGATTATTCCTCAGGAACTGTCGATAGTTCCTTATTGATAAAAATATGATCGATAATGTTATTGACAATCAATATCATTTGGAATACAATACAAAATGTAAATGATAATCAATATCATTAATTGAGAACTTGAAAAGGAGGGGATATGATGCCATTGACCATGCTGAATTCCGGCGAGGCCGCTGCGATTAAGCGGATCAAAGGAAAGGACGATTCGAAGAGATTTCTTGAGAATCTGGGCTTTACTGTGGGTGAAGAAGTGAAGGTTGTATCAAGTAACAACGGCAATATCATCGTTCAGGTGAAAGACTCCAGGGTTGCGGTAAGCCGCGGGATCGCAAATAAGATTATGATATGATGCCCTTGAGTGAAGGCGGGGCGCGATATTGTTCAGGGAGGAGACAGGAGTATGCAGACGTTAAAGGATGTAAAATGCGACCAGAATGTGGTGGTCGTCAAATTGCATGGAGAAGGTGCGACGAAACGCAGGATTATGGATATGGGAATCACGAAGGGGACGAAGGTCTATGTAAGGAAGGTTGCGCCTCTGGGTGACCCGGTGGAGGTAACAGTCAGAGGATATGAGCTGTCGCTTCGGAAAGCCGATGCACAGATGATCGAGATTCAGTGAAGGAGGAATGGAAATGGGAGTGAAAATCGCGCTTGCCGGTAATCCGAACAGCGGGAAGACTACATTGTTCAACGCGCTTACCGGTTCGAACCAGTTTGTAGGAAACTGGCCGGGGGTTACGGTAGAGAAAAAAAAAGGAAAGCTCAAAGACAATAAAGATGTGACGGTCATGGATCTGCCGGGAATCTATTCCCTGTCGCCGTACACACTGGAAGAAGTGGTTGCCAGGAATTACCTGATCACGGAGCGCCCGGATGTGATATTGAATATTGTGGATGGAACGAACCTGGAACGTAACTTATACTTAAGCACGCAGCTTATGGAGCTGGGAATTCCGGTTGTTATGGCCATCAATATGATGGATGTAGTCAGGAAATCCGGTGATCAGATACATACACAGCAATTGTCTGAGCGGTTAGGCTGTGAAGTGGTATCGATCTCCGCATTAAAGGGAGACGGGATCAAGGAGGCGGCGGACAGGGCGGTGAAGGCGGCGCAGAGAAAAGCGGCTTCGCCGGTTCATGAATTCTCTTCTGAGATGGAAGCAGTACTTGGAGAGATAGAATCGCTGCTGACAGGCATACCCGAAGAGCAGAAGAGATTCTATGCGGTCAAATTATTCGAACGGGATGATAAGATACGGGAACAGATGATTCAGGCGCCGGATATCACAGAGATCATTGACAGGGCAGAGGAAGAGATGGATGATGATGCGGAGAGTATCGTCACCAACGAGCGTTATAATTATATAGCGTCTGTCGTGGACAAATGCCTTCAGAAGGCGAATAAAGAGAGTTTGACAACTTCTGATAAGATTGATAGAATTGTTACGAACCGATGGCTGGCATTGCCGATCTTTGCGGCGGTTATGTGGGTCGTATATTATGTATCGGTTACGACTGTTGGATCGTTTGCGACAGACTGGACCAACGATGTGCTGTTTGGCGAGATTATTCCGCCGGCAATCGAGAATTTCCTTGTAAGCATCAACTGTGCCGACTGGCTTCAGGGCCTGATCCTTGACGGTATCGTGGCAGGTGTCGGAGCGGTTCTTGGGTTCGTACCGCAGATGCTGGTACTGTTCATCTTCCTTGCATTTCTGGAAGCGTGCGGATATATGGCGAGGATTGCGTTTATCATGGACCGGATTTTCCGCAAATTCGGATTATCCGGTAAATCATTTATCCCAATGCTGATCGGAACCGGATGCGGGGTTCCGGGAATTATGGCCTCCCGCACGATTGAGAATGACCGTGACCGGAAGATGACGATCATGACGACCACATTTATCCCCTGCGGTGCGAAGCTCCCGATTATTGCGCTGATTGCAGGCGCACTCTTCGACGGTGCGTCATGGGTAGCGCCGAGTGCGTATTTTGTGGGAATTGCAGCGATTATCTGCTCTGGAATCATCTTGAAGAAGACGAGGATGTTTGCAGGAGACCCGGCGCCCTTTGTTATGGAGCTTCCGGCCTATCATCTGCCGACCGTAGGAAATGTCTTAAGAAGCATGTGGGAGAGAGGCTGGTCCTTTATTAAGAAGGCGGGGACGGTAATCCTGCTGTCCACCATCTTTATCTGGTTCACATCAAGCTTTGGTATCGTTGACGGACAGTTCGGCATGGTTGAGGACTTAAGCGACGGGTTCCTGGCGAATATAGGAAGAGGATTCGCATGGCTCTTCATTCCCCTTGGCTGGGGCGACTGGCAGGCAGCGGTTGCGGCGATTACGGGTCTTGTAGCGAAGGAAAATGTGGTGGGAACATTCGGAATTCTCTATGGATTTGCCGAGGTGGCAGAAGACGGAACGGAGATATGGGGAACGCTTGCGTCGAGTATGTCGGCGGTTGCGGCATATTCTTTCCTGGTATTCAACCTTCTCTGTGCGCCGTGTTTTGCAGCGATCGGAGCTATCAAGCGTGAGATGAACAATGCAAAATGGACCTGGTTCGCGATCGGATATCAGTGTGTGTTCGCCTATGCGGTGTCACTGTGTATCTTCCAGTTCGGCAGTCTGTTTGCCGGAAGCGGGTTTGGAATCTGGACGATCGCGGCAGTTCTTGTACTGATCGGATTCCTGTATCTTCTGTTCCGGCCGTATAAAGAGAGTCATTCGCTTCATGTTAATCTGTCAAGTGTGAGGGCAAGGGGAGCGAAAGCGTAGAGAAAGACTAAGAAGGGCAGAGTGAGGCAATTCACTCTGCTTACTGAATATAAATAGAAAGAGGGTGATCGCATGGCATTAGCGGCGGGCAGCATCATATCGACTGCGATTGTGGGACTGATCGTGTTTGCAGCGGCAGCACTGGCTGCCAGAAGTATGTGGAAGAAGAAGAAATCAGGCGGCTGTGGCTGTGGATGCAGCGGATGCAGCGGGACGTGTCCGGGCAAAGAACTGTACAAAAAATAGCAGGTACGAAATATGGATACAGAACGCTGTAATCAATTGACTTTTCAGAAACGTGATATTATAATGAAATTGTTGAAATCGGTAGTGAAAGACTGCCGATTTATTTTTCAGTGTTAAGAAAGGACAGGGACAGTTATGGATCAGAACAAAGTGACAAGAGTGTTAAAATCAATGGAAGAGCACGGAATTCCACAGATGATCGTATCGGACCCGATTGCAATCTTCTATCTTACGGGGAAAAAGATCGCTCCCGGGGAGAGACTTCTGGCGCTGTATCTGAATGTCAACGGCAATCATAAGCTTGTGATCAACAAGTTATTCCCACAGGAGAAGGATCTGGGGGTAGAACTGGTATGGTATGATGATATTGAGGACGGCGTTGAGATTTTAAGCAGATTCGTTGAAAAAGACAAGGTAATGGGAATCGATAAGACCTGGCCGGCAAGATTCCTGCTCCGTCTGCAGGAATTAGGCGGAGGAAGCAGATTTGTAAACGGTTCTCCGATCATCGATTATATCCGCATGGTTAAGGATGAGAAAGAGAAAGAGCTGATGAGGGAATCCTCAAGGCTCAACGACATCGCCATGGACAGATTAATCCCGTGGGTTGCAAAGGGATTGACGGAGAAGGAACTGAATGCCAAGATCCGCGAGATTTACAAAGAACTTGGCTGTGAAGACGTGTCATTTGATCCGATCACGGCATACGCGAAGGGAGCGGCGGATCCGCACCATGTAACGGATGATTCCAGAGGAAAACGCGGCGATTGTGTAATCCTGGATATCGGCGGGTTCAAGGATCATTATGCATCCGATATGACAAGAACCGTATTTATCGGCGAGGTATCTGACCGTGCAAGGGAGATCTATGATATCGTTGTAGAGGCGAACAGGCGTGGGATTGAGGCGGCAAAGCCGGGCAACCGGATGTGCGATGTGGATCTCGCGGCGAGGAATTATATAGAAGAGAAGGGATATGGACAGTATTTTACACACAGGACGGGGCACTCCATCGGTCTGGAGGACCACGAATTCGGCGATGTATCCTCTGTCAATGAAGATATCATTCAGGTTGGGCAGTGTTTCTCTGTTGAGCCGGGAATCTACCTTGCTGACGAAGGAATCGGAGTGCGTATCGAGGATCTCGTGCTGATCACAGAGGATGGATGCGAAGTATTGAACCATTATACAAAAGACCTGATTGTAGTACCGGAAGAATAATAAGCGGTATATTTTCAGGAGAAAGAACAGGAGGGATAATATCGTGAACAGGGAACAGGCACATGATATCTTGATGAAATATATGAAAGGACAGAATTATATTACCCATTCTTACGCAGTGGAGGCAATCATGAAGGGGCTTGCCAAGCGGCTGGCGCCGGATGATGTAGAATACTGGGGAATCGTAGGATTGCTCCACGACCTGGACGAGGAGCAGTGCGACTGGCAGCACGATATGGGAGTGCATGGTCCTACGTCGGTGGAGATCCTCAAAAAAGAAGGAATCGATGACAAGATCTTGTTCGACGCCATCTGTGCACACAATCCAAAGAGCGGTGTGAAGGCGAAGACTACGATACAGTATGCGATACTGGCGGCCGATCCCATGAGCGGTTTTGTGAAAGCGGTGGCACAGATCTACCCGGATAAAAAGATTGCCAGTGTGAAACATAAGTCAGTAATGAAGCGGTTTAATGAGCTTCGCTTTGCTGCAGGGGCCAACCGGGATTATATGGAGTCCATCGAATTCACCGGGCTTAGCCTGGACGATCTGATCGACGTGGCTCTGGAAGAGATGGGCGCGATCGCGGATGTGCTGGGATTGTAGTTGTGCGGCGCGGATGTGCTGAGAACGTAGTTATATTGTGTATGACAGAAATAGTGTAAAATAATAAAACCTCGGAAGCAGATGGTGCTTCCGGGGTTTTATGTCTATATTCAATTTTTGCAAGTAACCGTATAAAAATTACGGATAATATGTATAAATAATACGGATAACTATTGATATTTGTTTACAAAGTAGGATATAATAAGAAAAAAGCAAGGATGGCGGTCTGTTATGTTAAAAAAGTTCAGTGTTGAAAATTTCAAAGGATTTCAGGAAAAATTAGTATTAGATCTGGGAGCACCGAGTAATTATAATTTCAATCAGAAAGCTATATATGAAGGGTGTGTTGCAAAAGGGATTCTATTTGGAATTAATGGCAGTGGAAAATCAAATTTGGGGCTTGCAATTTGTGATATTATATGTCATCTGACAGATAATCAGAAATTGTCTGCCAGCTACGATTATTATCTGAATATCGATAATCCAAAATCTTATGCAGAATTTGAATATGTATTTGAGTTTCAAGGTGAAGAGTTGATATATCAATATGGAAAATCTGCTATAAATAAGTTGGAGTTTGAGCATTTATTCATAGCAGGGAGGGAGGTAATTTATTATGATTATCTTCGGCAGGAAGGCTTTACCCGATTAGAAGGGACAGAAATGCTTAATAATGCAATGAGAGCTTCTAATCCAATGTCCAGAGTGAAGTATGTTAACAGCAATGCAATATTATCTGATAATCATGAAAATGCCATTTTTCATGAATTCTTATCTTATGTGAATCGAATGCTTTTATTTTATTCGCTGGATCACAGAGGATATGAAGGGTTCCAATCAGGAAGCAGTAATATATCTGAGGAAATTATTGAAAGTGGAAAATTATCAGAGTTTCAGCAATTTCTGAAAGAGAATGGAATCATGTATGATTTGGTGAAAAAAGTGATTGACGGAAGAAAAATGATCTATTGTCGATATGAAAATCAGGAAGTGAACTTTTTTAAGATTGCTTCCACAGGTACAAGATCATTGACTTTATTTTACTATTGGTATACGAGAATGAGGGAAGCATCATTTGTATATATAGATGAGTTTGATGCCTTTTATCATTTTGAATTAGCAGAAAATATTATAAAAAAGCTATATGAAATAGAGCATGTGCAAATATTTACTACAACTCATAATACAGATCTTATGAGTAATGATTTGTTGCGGCCGGATTGTTATTTTATACTTGAGAACAATAAGATTGCATCTTTGGCTGAGTCTACCGATAAAGAATTGAGAAAAGCGCATAATTTGCAGAAGATGTATAAGGCAGGTGCTTTTGATGAAAGAGAGAGATTATAAAGCTTTTATTGTTGAAGGAGAAGTGCGGGAACCTCAGATTATTTGTAATATGTGTAAGATTCATTTTAAACATTCTAATTTCAAAATTCTTACGCTTCCTGCGGGGCAGAACATATATATGCTTTGGCAGATATTGAAAGCAGATGATTTTGAAACGGATATTATAGAGGTCTTAAGAGAGAATAGTTCGGAACTCGATAGTCTTCTGACAGGTTTGACAAGAGATGATTTTTCAGAAGTATATTTATTTTTTGATTATGATGGACATCAAAATAATTTACCAACTAAAAATAACCTAACAGATGTAATCCGTGAAATGCTTATGAATTTTGATAATGAAACAGAAAACGGCAAATTATATGTCAATTATCCTATGGTTGAAGCGCTGAGAGATTTTAAACACGGAATTTGCGGTAATAAAAAGGAATGTTACTGTCTGTTAAGCGAATTTGATAATTATAAAGCGATGTCCGCACAAAAGAGTGAGTATAGAGATTTTAGAAAATATGATTTTGAAATATGGCGTGAGGTTTTGAATGTATTCGTAATGCGTGTATCTTGTCTTTGGGGAAAAGAAGAGGTTATAACACATGATACATATGAAAATTTGATAAATCCATTTTCCATCTATGAACTGCAGCAAGAACATATAATGACGGGCAGGGTATTTATTCTTAGCGCATTTCCGGAATTTTTGCTTGATTATTTCACAGTCAAATTTTGGAACGCTTGCATAAAGTGTCCAAAGAAGTTTGCAAATACTGCCTGTAAACCCAATTCCCATAATTTTTAGAGAATAAGATGCAGAGTATTTGTTACACTATTTAATAATTGAGTGTATACAAATGCAAGGGTATTGAAACAGGGAGGAATAACAGAACAATGTCAAACAGATTGGAAGATGAAAAATCCCCATATTTGTTACAGCACAAAGACAACCCGGTCAACTGGTATCCGTGGTGTGATGAGGCGTTCCGAAAGGCTGAAGAAGAGGACAAGCCGGTCTTCTTAAGTATCGGATACTCTACCTGCCACTGGTGCCATGTGATGGCGCATGAGTCTTTCGAGGATGAGACGGTTGCAGAGATTCTGAATCAGGGATATGTAAGTATCAAGGTTGACCGGGAGGAGCGGCCTGACATTGATGCGGTATATATGTCTGTTTGTCAGGCGGTCACAGGCTCCGGGGGATGGCCGCTTACAATTATCATGACGGCGAAGCAGAAACCGTTTTTTGCAGGAACATATTTCCCCAGAGGGCGGCAGTACGGACGTCCCGGTCTTGTGGATATTCTGGAAGAGATTCTGGTTTTGTGGGGAAACCGGCGGGAAGAATTGCTGAAAGACAGTGAAGAGATCACGGCGGCAATTAACAGACAGGACTTGTCACGCAGAGGTAAAGGCAGAAGAGATAATAAAGCTCAGGACACGCAATCCTGTGAAAGACAGATATTTCAGGAGGCGTACCGCTTATTTGCACAGCAGTTTGACCCCAGATGGGGAGGTTTCGGCAGTGCACCCAAGTTTCCGTCGCCCCATAATCTTCTGTTTCTGATGCGGTATGCGAAAGAGGAGCGGACGCCAAACGCGCTTCATATGGCGGTAAAGACTCTGGATGCGATGGCAGAGGGCGGAATACATGACCAGATCGGCGGCGGTTTCTCCAGATATTCAACGGACGAGAAGTGGCTGGTACCGCATTTTGAGAAAATGCTGTATGACAATGCGCTGCTGCTCCTGGCCTATCTTACGGCGTATCGGATTACCGGAGAAGAAAAGTACGCGGATACGGCCCGGCATACGGCAGATTATATCCTGCGGGAGCTGACGGATGAGCAGGGGGGATTCTACTGCGGCCAGGATGCGGACAGTGACGGTGTGGAAGGGAAATATTACGTGTTTACACCAGAGGAAGTGAAGTCGGTCCTTGGTGAAGAAGAAGGGGAGGAATTCTGCCATAATTTTGGAATTACCAAGGAGGGGAACTTTGAAGGGAAAAGTATACCCTATCGGGCATCCCGTGATGCATGTGATGCATGCCCCGGCCGCCGGATTGAAAAGCTGTACCAATACAGGTTAAAACGGACCAGCCTCCATAAAGATGACAAGATCCTGCTCTCCTGGAACGCATGGACGATCCAGGCACTTGCGGGAGCAGGCATGACGCTTAAGAAACATCGATATTCGGAAGCGGCAGAGAAAGCGCAGCATTTTATCGAGACGCATATGACGGATGCGGATAATCGCCTCTATCTGCGTTACCGCGACGGAGAAGCGGCCCACAAAGGGCAGTTAGAGGATTATGCGGTCTATGCGCTGGCGTTGTTAGAATTATATCAGACAACTTTTCGGGTGAGGTATCTGGCAGAAGCGGTTCTTAGGGCACGGCAGATGATTGCATTTTTTGAAGATGAGGAAGCAGGCGGATATTATATCAATGCATCGGATGCCGGCCGGTTGATCGCGCGCCCAAAGGAAATATACGACGGGGCGGTTCCCTCCGGCAATTCCGCGGCGGCGATGGTACTGCAGCGTCTGGCGCTGCTGACAGGGGATATGGAATGGCAGAGGGCAGCCGCAAGACAGATGGAATTCTGTGCGGGCGAGATCCAGGATTATCCGGCCGGATATACCTTCACGCTGCTTGCCATGGCAGAAGCGGTCTATCCTCACAAGGAGCTGGTATGCTGTGTAAGCGGCGAAGTACCGGAGGAGCTTAAAAGAAGGCTTGCAGAGCGGGCGGCAGAAGGAATGGATGTCTTGGTAAAGACCGGAGAAAATGCGGATGAGCTGGCGGAATATGCACCGTTTACTGCGGAATATCCGGTGCCGCAGGAGGGAGAGATGTTCTATCTGTGCGAAGACGGAGCGTGCAAGGCGCCGGTAAGAGATCTTTCGGTGTTGGGAATAGCATTGCAATGATGATTGAACAGCAGATTACGTGATCGTGCAGAGATATAGACATTGAATAGAGATGAGACGGCCGGATGTTCCGATCGTCTCTTTCAGTGAGCATATTATATCCGGAAGTTAAAATCAGCGTAAGCAGATGATCCGTGTTCATGGACATCCAGCCCGTCGATCTCTTCTTCTCTGCTGACCCGAAGCCCGATGGTCTTATTAATTACCGTAAATACGATAATTGCCATAATCAGTACATAGGCGGCAGTGGCGCCGACACCGATCAGCTGAGTGCCGAGACTGCACCCGTCTCCAAATACACCGGTCAGGATCGTGCCGACGGCGCCGCAGATTCCATGTACGCTGACGGCACCGACCGGGTCATCGATCTTCACAACCTGATCGAAGAACTCCACGGAGAATACAACCAGGATACCGGCGATCACGCCGATGATGATGGCTGCCCATTCATTTACCACATCACAGCCGGCAGTGATTGCCACAAGCCCGGCAAGGGAGCCGTTGAATGTCATGGATACATCAGGCTTGCCGTAACGAATCCAGGTGACGATCATAGCCAGGAGGGTAGCGGCGGCAGCAGCCAGGTTGGTTGTCATGGCGATGTGTCCAAGGCTGGTGGCGGCGGCAGTGGTAGAACCGCAGTTGAAGCCGAACCAGCAGAACCACAGGATGAACACGCCTAAGGCTGCGATCGGCAGGTTATGGCCCGGAATCGCCCTTGCCTTACCGTCCTTGCCGTATTTCCCGATACGGGGCCCGAGGATCTTCGCGCCGACCAGTGCACAGATACCGCCGACCATATGAACGGCAGTGGAACCGGCAAAGTCGTGGAATCCTAGTTCAGACAGGAATCCGCCGCCCCAGATCCAGTGTCCGGATACCGGGTAAATGAAGATGCTGATGGCAGCGCTGTAGGCCAGATAGGCGGCGAACTTGGTACGTTCGGCCATAGAGCCGGACACGATGGTTGCCGAGGTCGCACAGAATACGGTGTGGAAGATCATGAAGACTCCGATGGGAAGCCCGTTGAACATTCCGTCTGAATCGGCCAGTGCGGAAGGATTCAGGAATCCCCTGACACCGACGATTCCGTTCCAGTCTGTTCCGTGCATGAGGGCAAACCCGAATACGAAGAAGAACAGGCTTCCGAGAACGAAATCCATCATATTCTTCATCAGAATATTCCCTGTATTCTTCGCCCTTGTAAATCCTGCTTCACACATGGCGAATCCTGCCTGCATGAAGTACACGAGAAATGCGCCGATCATGGTCCACATAATGTTCATAAGCAGGCCGGCTGCTTCGGCAGTATCCATACCGTTCGTGATTAAAGTTGCTAAATCCATGTTAATTCCTCCCTTTATCCTCCGGGCAGCAGGTTAACTGTTGCCCGGAGATCCTTGAATGTAAAATAAAAAGGAGATAACGACGGTTTTTCGTCCGTGATTATCTCCTTTGATAATGCTAAGATGATGTTGCTTATTTGCTTTCCGGCAAGAGATCTGAGAAGCCTGAAAGACTTTCAGCAAATTTTACAGTGCATCAGATCCGCGTTCACCGGTTCGAATCCGGACAGCGTCTTCCACTTCATATACGAAGATCTTGCCGTCTCCATATTTGCCGGTTCGGATCTCGGATACGATGGTCTCGATCAACTGCTCGGCAACTTCCGGTTCAATAACCGTCTCAACCTTTACCTTCGGCAGAAGATTGACGTTATATTCTGCGCCCCGGTAGACTTTCTTATGTCCCTTTTGATTCCCGTAACCCATAACATTGCTGATCATTAATCCATTCACATTGCTCTCGTCAAGAATGGATTTCAAATCCTCCAGTTTCTCAGGCTGGATGATGATTTCCAGTTTTTTCATTGAATATCCTCCTCGCATTCATAGATTGCCCCTTCGCCTACGGCTTGGAGGCATGTTTCCCATCGATAAGAACACACAAAATAAGGGCGCTTTCTCTGCAAAGAAAACGCCCTTGTTTTTGATGTTATTCATTATACTCAGATCAGGGGATTTGTAAAGAGCAATTTTAGAAAAAGTTTATATTTTATGAGATGTGTATAAAAATAGAAAGGAGACATTGACTTGAATGTTGAAATTGACTATAATGTGACATTGTGTAATGATGTACGAATGTTTTATGCGGCAGGAAGAAAACATAAGTTTCGCAGTACGGTAAAGGGAGAAGGTTCGTGGTATGATAGAAGATAAGAAGCTGTATTTATTTGAACAGGCGCCGGTGCCAAGAGCGGTGATGTCGATGTCGGTGCCTACGGTCATCAGTTCTCTGGTGATGGTAATCTATAATCTGGCAGATACATATTTTGTCGGCATGCTGGGAGACCCGATACAGAATGCGGCGGTGACGCTCTCCGCGCCGATTCTGCTTGCATTTAACGCGATCAATAACTTGTTTGGCATCGGAACTTCCAGTTTGATGAGCCGCGCATTGGGAAAGAAAGCGTACGACGAGGTTCGCAGGGCATCGGCATTCGGCTTCTACTGTACGGTATTCTGCAGTTTCCTGTTCTCGGTGATTTATCTGACCGTGAAGAGTCCCTTGCTGGTACTGCTTGGGACGGATGCAGACACGGTGGCCGCCACCGCAGAATATATGAAATGGACGGTCGCGTTAGGGGCGATGCCGGCAATCCTCAACGTTGTCATGGCTTACATGGTACGGTCCGAGGGCAGTACGGCTCATGCGAGCATCGGCACGATGAGCGGATGTATACTGAATATTATCCTGGACCCGATCTTCATTCTTCCTCAGGGACTTGGCATGGGAGCTGCCGGAGCGGGCCTTGCTACATTTCTGTCAAATTGTGCCGCGTGTCTGTATTTCTTCGGCCTGCTCTTTATTAAGAGAAAACGGACCTATGTGTGCATCAATCTGCGGATGTTCCGGTTAAAGAAGGAGATTATCGCGGAAGTCTGCAAAGTCGGGATTCCTGCGGCGATCCAGAATCTGTTAAATGTTGTAGGGATGACGGTATTGAATAACTTTACCTCTTCTTTTGGGGCAAATGCGGTCGCTGCCATGGGAATTGCCCAGAAGATCGACATGGTGCCTATGAACGTCGCCTTTGGATTCTCACAGGGGATTATGCCGCTGATCAGCTATAATTATGCTTCGGGAGACAGGAAGAGGATGAAGGAGACGGTGGTATTTGCAGGGAAGGTGACCGTCTTCGTGCTGGCGGCGGTGGCATCGTGCTTCTTCGCAGCCTCCGGCTTCTGGATGGAGCTGTTCATACGCAATGAAAGTATCGTCGCATACGGAGCGAGTTTCCTCAAAGGACTGTGTATCGCGCTGCCGTTTCTGGGGATGGATTTCCTGGCGGTCGGCGTCTTCCAGGCAGTGGGAATGGGAGAGAAGGCGTTCTTCTTCGCAATCCTGCGCAAGATCATCATGGAGATACCGGCAATCTATCTGTTGAATAAGATCGTTCCGCTGTACGGTATGGCTTACGCGCAGTTCGTTACAGAGGTAGTTCTGGCGATCGCAGCTGTGGCGGTGCTCAGGAAGATGTTTTTAAATTCCGAACATCTTTAAGGTATCCTCGGCCTCCTGCGCCGAGCATCCTACTTTTTCTGCAATCTGCCCGGGTGTAAAATCCGGGTTTTCTTGTGCAGTCCGGAAAATTCTGACAGTTAAGTGTTTCCCCTCCGCTCGTCCCTGTACTCTGCCTTCTTCTTGCCCTTGTGCTCTGTTAGTTGCTGCTATCATCTTTCGATATTTTTTCTCGTTAAAGTCTGTCAATAACATATTCTTAACCTCCGCTCTGTTCTTCGCCAGTATATCAGTTAATTTATCATTCGCTATACAGTCGTCTATTGCGTAGTCAATGGCAATATCCAGGGTATAGCCTGTTGCCAGATATGTACGAACCTTTGATACGAAATATGCGTATGCTTCCAGGCGCCCGCATTTGTCCATTAATTCTGTATTATGCCCTTCATTAATGTTAAGTACCACTGCTTTGCACTCCAGAAAAGGCTCTGCCGCCTTTATTGCGTCATGCACTGTCATAGGTATGCAGTCGGCCGTTTCCTTTTCTATGGATACATCCGCTGTCTTCATATATGCATCTGACAGATTCAATACCGATATATCGGGCATATGTTCTGTGCCATTGTAAAAAACCAGGTACCGGCACCAGTTTCGAACCATAGATGTCACACTTCTTCTCTTCGAGATATGCTTTTAGCATATCGGTAAAATACAGCAGCCCTCTCAGCGGCATATTGGGATTCAGAGTGCTTTGATGCTCATACAGATTCAACGTATTACTAATCAAGAATGACAGATCATTCTTATATCCCAGATAGACCGCGTCGTCTAAAGTCCGGATCTCCAAATCATCGGGATCCGTATAATTAGTCCCATTGATGGCATTGTACAGAGACAGCAAATCCTTCTTATCATGGAAAATCATGCGGAATACCCGGTCCTTGTACTTCTGGTTCACCCGATACTTTCTGGCTGTTTTCACTAACATCAGCATTATTCGGTTTTTCATATGATTACTCCTTCATCTTAGCATAATTCACAGTAAAAAAATAGCTTTTCTTATGCAAATTCAACCATAGGCATCACCGCTTGTTACAATTCAGCGTATTGCCACTTCGTTTACAAAGGTAGACATAACGATTTTCTGCTTTTGCTTAATTCAGCAGAAAACATTGAAAAAATCAATGTTTTCTGCCTTTTTTTCTTGACATTTATATCGTTATGTGTTATTATATATACGTAACGATGTTATCGATTAAATTTAAGGAGTTTTCTAATGGGAATTATATATCAAAAAGATAAACGTACTGGCATTACTTATGTGTATGAATCTAAGGCAGTTTGGGATAAGGAAAAACAGCAGTCACGTGCAAAACGTCGGCTGATTGGCAAGCTGGATCCCGAGACCGGTGAAATCGTCCCGACTGACGGACGTGGACGGAAACGAAGCCCGTACTACAATCCGGACACAGACACAAAAAACGAACTGCCTCTTACGATCAGGGAACTCAAAGAAGAAGTATTGCGGCTTCGTGATGAAAATAAACTGCTAATGGAAAAAATAAAGGAACTGGAAGGCAATTGATGCCGGGAGTATTTGATGAGCGGAATTTCTGAATATATCTGGTATTTAAAATCGAAAATCTCTGTCCAGAAAAGACAGATCGAATCATACAAAAATGGAAATCAATATACTACCCTTCGTAATGATTACGAAGCAGTCTGCAAGAAATTAAACCGAAAGATACAGAAGCTCGAAGGGGAGCTTTCTAAGTCCCATTCAGAGACGGTTACTGTCCGCAAATACTGGTCAGAAATATTTGATGACCTTGAAAAAGAACATGATTTGGAAATCCAGTCTCTCAAACACGCTCTTTCAAAAATGGAAGCCCGTGCACTCAAAGCAGAACATGAGGCAGATGTATTAAAAGAAAAACTTACGCAAGAACGCCGGGAGAAGTATGCCCTGGGAGAACAGCTTGAGGAAGCAAACGGAAAGATCCAGAAATTGACGGCACAAGTAAACATGGATTTTTCCAACTCATCCATTCCATCCTCCCAGCAGGGCGCAGGCCGGAAAAAGATTCCTAACAATCGTGAGAAAAGCAACAGAACGCGTGGCGGGCAGCCTGGGCATGAAGGCCATCGCCTAACGCAGAAGGAGCCGACAGAAATTCACGATATTCCGGACCCCGAAGCATATACAAAAGATCCCGGTTACTATAAGACAAACGAGGTTGTATCGCGTCAAAAAATCGTTCTTTCTTTCTGCGTGAAGGTAGTTGAATATCGTGCCAGCGTTTTCCGGAATAAGGAGACCGGAAGCAGGGTCCATGCCGATTTCCCGGATGGTTTTCACCCAGATATCTGCTATGACAGCTCCGTAAAGGCATTTGTTTTCCTGCTTGCAAATGATGGGAATATGTCTGCGGGAAAAATAAGAAAAGTTCTTCGTGAAGCATCAAAAGGGGAACTTGATATTTCAGAGGCTACAATCAACGGATTATGTAAAGAGTTTTCCCTGAAATCAAAAAAAGAGCAGGAAGAAATAATCAAAAACATTATGACATCTCCAGTTGTAAATATTGATTTTACGAATGCCAATGTAAATGGGGAAGCCAGACAGGTACTGATCATGGCTTCGCCCCAAAAGAATGCATATATGTACTTTGCCCGTGACAGCAAAGGGCATAAGGGGATTATTGGTACACCTGCCGAAAATTATGTTGGAACCCTGGTTCACGACCATGACCACACATTTTACCATTATGGCATGGCACACCAGGAATGTATGCAGCACAATATACGGTATCTTATTGGGAGTGAGGAAAATGAGCCAGGCAAGACATGGAATATAAAAATGCATGACCTAGTTAAAGAAATGCTGCACTATAAAAACTGTCTCGATGGGGCAGAGCCAGATAAGGAAACGGTTGCCGGGTTCGAACAGCGTTATGACGAGATCCTGAACCTGGCAAAGGAGGAATATGAATATGAACCGCCGACCGAATACTACCGGGAAGGTTATAACCTATACCAAAGGCTGGTTGAATATAAAGAATCCGAATTAAGATTCCTGCATGATAAAAACGTCCCCGCCAATAATTCCCTTGCAGAGCGTTTGGCCAGAATATATAAACGGAAGCAGAAGCAGGCAATCGTGTTAAGGAGCGGCAATAATTTCACCTATTTATGTGACAGTTTGAGTGTAATTAATACATACCGGCAAATGGAAGAGATTAGTCTGTACGATAAAGTGACCGAAATTTTTTCAAGGCCCAAGGCAAGAAAACCTCCAAGCTCGGCATAAGAATGCCGGCGATACAGGAGCGAAAGTCTCCTGGCGCCGGTTCTTTTATGATGTTTATAGTTGAAACAACCTCAATCTCCAGTGGAGCGATGGTTAAACCTGTGAGTCATGATTTGGCAATGCGCTGAATTGTAACCTTTTGTTTTCTCTCCTTGTAAAATTAACGATTTTGTAGTAAAATAATCCTATAAAATTAACGATTTTGCAATAAATTTGCATTTCAAAATTAACGATTTTATCCAAAGAGGGGCGAAACCTATGTTCATGCGAAAAATTTATGATAAATTAAAACAATGGAAAGATGAATCTAACGGCAAGACAGCCCTCTTAATAGAAGGTGCCAGACGAGTCGGGAAATCTACCATAGTAGAAGAATTTGCCAAAAATGAATATGAAAGCTATATCCTGATAGATTTCGCTATGGCAACACAGCTTGTAAAAGATTTATTTAAAGATGTATCTGATCTCAACTACATCTTCCTGCAGCTACAACTGCAATACCAGGTTGATCTGCATGAGCGAAGCTCTCTGATCATCTTTGATGAAGTACAGTTATGTCCTCCTGCAAGGCAGGCCATAAAAGCCCTTGTAAAAGACCATCGGTATGACTATATTGAGACCGGCTCGCTGATCTCTATCCGTCAGAATGTAAAAGACATCCTCATTCCAAGTGAGGAGCACAAAATCAATATGTATCCAATGGACTATGAAGAATTTTTATGGGCATTGGGTGATCATTCCACCACACCTCTGCTTCGCACTGTTTTTCAGAAACAACAGTCCCTGGGTGATCAGCTAAACCGCAGATTAATGAGGAATTTTCGCTTATATATGTTGGTTGGAGGTATGCCTCAGGCAGTAGATGAATATATTCAGACAAATAACCTGCGAAAGGTTGATATGATAAAAAGAGATATCCTTAATCTCTATGAAGATGATTTTCATAAAATAGATTCCACCGGTAGAATTTCCCAATTATTTGACTCAATCCCTGCGCAGCTAAATAAACATGCAGCCAAATACCAAGTATCCAGTGTCTTGAGCAATCAACGGACAGATGACACCATATTAAACCTGATTGCAGAACTGAAAGACTCCAAAACGGTGCTTGCCGCATATCACACAAGTGACCCGAATGCAGGGATGGCAAACAGCAGGGATTTAAGCAAATTTAAATTGTATCTGGCAGATACCGGACTATTTACCACCTTGGCATTCAAAGACAAAGATTTTACAGAAAACATCATTTATGATAAATTGCTTAACGATAAATTATCATCAAATCTTGGATGTTTATATGAAAATGTAGTCGCACAGACATTTACCGCTAATGGAAACGCGTTATTCTACCATACTTTTCTAAATAAGAAGTCTCATCATAATTATGAGATAGACTTTCTGCTTGCACGGAAAAATAAAATATGCCCGATTGAAGTAAAATCATCCGGATACAAGACTCATGCATCCCTCGATGCATTTACAGAAAAATTCTCTGATAGAATTCTGCAAAGATATCTGATCTACACGAAAGATCTGCGAAAAGAAAAAGATATTGTTTATCTTCCTGTCTATATGGCTTCTTTTTTATAGAAGCCATATATTCTCTATTCACCCCTAACCGACATAATCTAAAAAATGATTATAAAGCTTCCAAAAACTCCCACGTCATCCCATCATCCTGCGACCGAAATAAGATCCCTTCATTCTCCCCCGCCTCTGACATTACCTCTATCGTCAGCACCCCATCCTCTTCCTTTGGCATGCAGCAATAGTCATAGTCCTCCAATGTCAGTCCATATTCCGCCGCATGCTCCGGAAGCCTGGTAACCGTATCCATAGGAAGCTGTACCTCTTCGAACGTTTTCCCGCCGTCTCTGGTGACATACAGCTGGGAATGAGACTGTGACGCCCCGGCCAGCCCGGCGAATCCGAAATTCTCATCGAAGAACACCAGCCCTTCCGCAACGCCAATCGTCCCCTCAAACGGATCATCATTGACACGTTCCCATGCCGTACCGCCGTCTTCTGTCCTTTCCAGCACGTAGAAACGGCTTCCCGCCGCTGCGTCCGCCACCGACAACCGCCATCCTTTGCCGTCATCCAGGAAGAAATACATGGAGCCATCCGATTCATCAACAGTCCAGCCTTCTGCATCCTTTGCTTCTTCTGTGTGTTCCCTGTCTGCCGCCTGATTCAATTCATCCTGACTGATATATTCCGGCTCCATCATATACCGGACCGGAATCATTTCTTCTGATTCCGGAATATGCAGAGACACCTCATATCCAACGATCTCTCCTCCGGCCCTCAGCATTTCGAAATTATGTGCTCCCCTGTCAATACCGTCTCCGTCTGCATCCCCCGGAATATAGGTCAAACCTTCTGCCGTTTGGAAGGAACGCCGCCCCAGATACAATATCTCGTATACCTTAGAATCGCCGCCCTTAGACCATGTCCGCACCTTTTGCTCATAATCTGCCCGCTCCAGAATTCTGAGCATAGGAGCCAAACGCATATTTTCATCATAGTCCGCATTCGCTTCACCATCTATCCAGACCTTCATATTCCTGCCTTTTTTCGCGTCATAATCTACCAGATAAGTACGGGTTTCCCCGCTTTTATCTCTCCCATACAGAAATGTATATATAGTTTGAATGAGTCCATCCTGATCGAATGTTATCTGGCATTTATTCGCAATATAAAGCTCCCCCGGCAGCCCCACTGCCCCATCCAGATCTGACAGAATGCCTGCTGCCCCATCCTTGAAAATGTTATTATGCTGCAGTTCTACATCCCTCTTCCTCATCCATTCATCAATCTTCCAGGACAGCGCCCCATTATATGGAAGCGCGGAATATATGATACGGCCGCTAAAATAAAATGTCGCCAGAAAAAACAGGACCACTTCCATGTAAAATATATTTTTTTTATTTTTAAGAGCCTCCTCCTGCTTATGCTCATTATGCTTCCTGAAGATCAGCCACAATATGAAGAAAACACAGCACCCTGCCAGACTCACGATCAGCCTTGGCAAATAACTTTGCAGACCGCCATATTGGCACAAACGCCATAATTGATAGAAGAAGTATATATAGCAAAGCAGACTGATTTTTCCACAGAATTTGAAACAAGTTTTTAAGCTTTTCATCACTTTATCTGGGGCACCTCACCACCCTGACCTCATACTTCCGAAGCATCTCCCCTTCCTCAAGCACCCGGTCAGTAAGCATATCCGTCTTCCCGGCAAATACCCCCGGAAGCACAAGCTCCTGGTCCTTAAAATTCATGATAAAATAGATAACTTCCGTCTCCGTCACTCTTCTTGTCACTTCAAGCTCTGTCTCTTCCTCAACAACCGGTCTCACTCCTGCATCGGCACACGCCATCTCCAGAATCTTGGCAATTCCATTCTCCGACGGCACGGTTCCGACGTAATACACGCTTCCCTCTCCGAAATGATTCTTCGTAACTGCCGGAGTCCCCGCGTAGAAATCACTCCCGTACTGCGCGATCTCCTCCGCTCCCTCCAGATGGATGATGTCGCACAGCATCCTGCACTCTTCCTTCGTTCCGTCCTTGAATACAATCTCATTGCTCTGCTCCGGAGCCAGTGCATCGATCTCCTCTGCCCAGATCCCCGCAGACTTCCTTAAGGGGCCCGGATAACCTCCAAGATGCACATTATCCGACTGATCCACGATACCGCTCATGAATCCTGTCACAAACGTCCCTCCGCAAGCCACATATTTCTTGATCGCTTCTGCCATGCCGTCCTTCACCATATACAGCACCGGTGCCGCAATCAGGTCATATTTCTCCAGTTCGGCATCCACAGATATGATATCCACAGAAATATTTTTCTTATAAAAATATTCATAATACCGCCAGATCTGATCCACGTACTTAAGGTCTGCATTCGGTCCGCTTGTGTACTCAAGCGCCCAGTAATTATCCCAGTCAAACAAAAGCCCCACCTTCGATTCATTCCGCGAACCGATGATCGAACCTCCGACCTTCTTAAGCTCCGCACCCAATTCGGAGATCTCCCGGAATACCCTTGTATTCTCTGAACCGACATGCTCGATCACGGCACCGTGGAATTTCTCACATCCGCCTGCCGACCTGCGAAGCTGGAAGAACTGGATCGTATCGGCGCCGTGGGCGATGGTCTGATAGCTCTGGGCGCGCATCTGCCCCGGCCTCTTCAGAGAATTATAAGGCTGCCAGTTCTGCTGGCTTGGCGTCTGCTCCATCAGCATGAACGGCTCATCCTTAAGACCTCTCATCAAGTCGTGGCGCAGCGCCGTCATACTCCACGGAGTATTATAGCTTGGATAATTATCCCAGGAAACGATATCCATCTCCTTCGCCCATTTGAAATAATCCAATCCCTTATAGGTTCCCATCAGATTCGTAGTAATCAGGGTATCCTTGTCGTACTGCCGGATAGCGTCCCGCTCCATCTTAAAATTATTCAGGATACTTTCCGAATTGAACCTCCGGTAATCTATGGAAATCCCCGCAAATGCCGTTCCGTCCTCGTCTACGCCGCCAAACCCCAGTCCTTCGCCAAGGGCATTCGGCAGTACAATCTCATCCCAGTCATAGACGGTATGGCCCCAGAACGCCAGATTCCATGCTTTATTCAGCGCCTCTATCGTCTGATACCTCTTCTTAAGCCAGACACGGAATGCCTTCTCGCAATTCTCACAGTAGCATTCCCCGCCGTATTCATTGTTAATGTGCCAGCACACCATATTCTCATTCTGCCCGTAACGCTGCGCAAGCCTTAAGGCCAGCTCTCTCGCATAATGCTGATACACCGGACTGTTGGGGCATGCATTATGCCGCTGTCCGAATTTGTGGTGCCGTCCCTCATAATCCGTCCTCGTCACCTCGGGATAGCGCTTCACCATCCATGCCGGAAGCGCCGCCGTAGACGTGGCAAGTACGATTTGTTTCCCCTCCTTTGTCAGCATGTCCACAATATCATCCAACTCACTGAAATCATAGACTTCCTCTGACGGCTGGATTCTTGCCCATGAAAATACATTGACCGTGGCGCTGTTGATTCCTGCCAGATCAAACATCCTCATATCCTCCTGCCAGACCTCTCTTGGCCACTGCTCCGGATTGTAATCTCCCCCATATAACATTTGCTTAAATTTAGATTTCATCTCTGCCGTGCTCCTCTTCCATATTCATTTCCGTCCATTATAATATATTCTGCCCTGTATAAGTATAAAAAGGTGAACTATAAAATATAACTTTTTGAAACATTCACATAATTTAAAAGCTTTACACCATTATCACCGATTGATATAATGAAAACACATATGCCGAATTAAAACAAAAAAGGTGTAAAGAACTTTACACCTTTTTTATATCGCTGTGAGATCTGCCTGTCAGCAGCATTACTCAATTTCCCTGCATCTTCTTAATCACCTTAAGTCTGGTGAATTCTTCTCTTTCCTTCTCCTCCAGCGCATTATTAATCGTATACACCAGATTACTGTACATTGGAATCGTAATATTCTTCAGCGCATTCGCCCTCTTCTGAGTCTTCTTGATATTCGCCGCAAGCCGGTACGCCGCATTCTCGACCTCGGCCAGCTTGATCGTCAGGTTCTTGACCGCCCGAAAAGCCTCTCTTGCAATATCTATCGACTCCTTCGTCGTTCCAAACGCATACGTCAGGTCATTCTGCTTGTCATCGTATTTGATATGCGGGATCTCCGTTCCCATGATACTCCTGGTCTGTATCCGAATGGACTCCTCGATCGGAACGGTATACGCAAGCTCTTCTACCTTGCTGATCCCCTGCTCGATATTCGCACGCTGCAGACACGCATATGCCCTGGTAAATGTGACGTCAATCTCTTCCTGTATGTTCTTTGCCTCATCGATCAGCTCCATCAATTCTTTCAGAAGAATATTCCGCTTTTTATCCATAAGGTCATAACCCTGATGTGCCAGTGCAAGGGAATTCTTGGCAAGCATCAGGTTTCCTTTGGTAGGGAATTCTCTTGGATCCATACGAAGACCTCCTTCCTCCTACACCGCATCTGCAACAGTGCGGGCGAGCGGATAGTATTTGTCTATCAACTTTGTATCGATCCGGTCCAGCTCCTCTTTCGGAAGAAAGCCCAGAAGCTGCCATCCAAAATCAAGCGTATCCTGGATCGTTCTGTTCTCCGTCGGTCCCTGGCCGATATAATGCTTCTCGAACTCTTCACCGAATTTCAGATATTTCTTATCCAGCGGCGACAATTCATCCTCACCGATGACAGACGCCAGATTCCTCGCCTCTCCTACCTTAGCATAGGCAGAGAATAGCTGATTGGCAAGCCCCTGGTGATCTTCCCTGGTATAACCTTCCCCGATTCCGTCCTTCATCAGACGCGACAGAGAAGGCAGGATACTGATCGGAGGATAGATTGCCTGTCCGTGTAAGTTCCGGTCAAGAACGATCTGTCCCTCCGTAATATATCCGGTAAGATCCGGTATCGGATGGGTGATATCATCATTCGGCATCGTCAGGATCGGAAGCTGTGTCACCGACCCGGAAGATCCTTCTACGATTCCGGCGCGCTCATAGAGTGTTGCCAGCTCGCTGTAGAGATACCCCGGATACCCCTTTCTCGAAGGTATCTCGCCCTTAGATGATGACACCTCACGCATCGCCTCCGCAAATGACGTCATATCCGTCAGAATAACCAGAATATGCATATTGCACTCAAAAGCCAGATACTCCGCCACGGTAAGCGCAACCTTCGGCGTAATCAGACGTTCCACCACCGGGTCATTGGCCAGATTAAGGAACATACACACATGATCCGCAACGCCGCTCTCATCGAAGGTCTTGCGGAAGAACTCCGCCACATCGTGCTTGACACCCATCGCACCAAACACAACCGCAAAGTTCTCATTCGTCCCGTCGCCTAAGGAAGCCTGCTTTACGATCTGTGCCGCCAGCTGGTCATGGGGAAGTCCGTTCCCCGAGAAGATCGGAAGCTTCTGACCGCGGATCAGGGTTGTCAGCCCGTCAATCGCCGAGATTCCCGTGCGGATATAATTCCTTGGATATTCCCTTCGCACCGGGTTCAACGGCAGGCCGTTGACATCCCTTCTCTCGGCCGCCACGATCCGTCCCAATCCGTCGATCGGCACCCCGACTCCGTTAAATGTCCGTCCCAGAACCTCCGGAGATACCGCAACCTCCATCGGATGCCCGGTCAGCTTCGTGTGGGTATTCCGAAGCGACATATTCTCCGTCCCTTCGAATACCTGTATGATCGCCTTATCTTCATATAACTCGATAATACGTCCCATCTTCTTCGTATTACCGTCTACCACAAACTCTACGATCTCATCAAAGAACGCACCCTGCAGTCCTTCCAGCACTACAAGAGGTCCGTTAATATTACTTAGTCCCAGATATTCTATTGCCATGTACGGTTCCCTCCTTACGCATTCTTCGCAATCACTCGATTGTAGAAATCATCAATATCCTTCTTATACAGATCCAGAAGCTGCAGGTTGTCATTCGCTACGTCATACTTGATGGCGATGACCTTCTCGAAGATACCCTCTGCTTTCAGCACAGACATCGGCTGTCCCATCGCCACCAGGTTCCTCGCCGTCTTATACAGATAGAGGATCACATCCATCATCTTGAACTGCTTCTCCATGGATACGCAGGTATCATCCTTATGGAATGCATTCTGCTGCAGGAATCCCAGACGAATTACCTTCGCGATCTCTAACACCAGCTTCTGGTCGTCAGGAAGCACATCCCCGCCGATCAGCTTCACGATCTCCATCAGGCTGCTCTCCTGGTTCAGAAGCGCCATCATCCGGTTCCGGTAATCTACAAACTTCGGCGACACATGATCTGCATACCACCCGCTTAGATCATTCAGGTATTCACTGTAGCTGCTAAGCCAGTGGATCGCCGGAAAATGCCTTGAATATGCCAGTGATTTGTCCAGTCCCCAGAAACACCTGACGAATCTCTTCGTGTTCTGTGTAACCGGTTCGGAGAAGTCTCCGCCCTGCGGGGATACGGCACCGATGATAGATACGGACCCGGTCTCGCCGTTCAAGGTCTGCATCATACCCGCCCTCTCATAGAAGGCCGACAGCCTGGATGCCAGATAAGCCGGGAATCCTTCCTCCGCCGGCATCTCCTCCAGACGCCCGGACAGCTCTCGAAGCGCCTCTGCCCAACGGGAAGTAGAATCCGCCATGATCGCCACGTCATACCCCATATCCCGGTAATACTCTGCCAGAGTGAGACCCGTATAGATCGAAGCCTCACGGGCCGCAACCGGCATATTCGATGTATTCGCAATCAGAGTTGTACGGTCCATCAGCGGATTCCCTGTCTTGGGATCCACCAGCTCAGAGAACTCTTCCAATACCTGAGTCATCTCGTTGCCGCGCTCTCCGCATCCGATATATATGATAATGTCTGCATCCGCCCACTTGGCGATCTGATGCTGCGTCATGGTCTTTCCTGTTCCGAATCCGCCCGGAATCGCCGCGGTACCGCCCTTTGCGATAGGAAACATCGTATCCAGGATACGCTGTCCCGTGATAAGCGGTACCGTTGCCGGGAACCTTTGGCTTACCGGCCGCGGGACACGGATCGGCCACCGCTGAGTCATGGTCAGTTCCCTCCTGCTGCCGTCAGAGAGCTCTACCGTCACCAGTACATCCGCAATGGTATACTCGCCGTCCGGCACCACGGACACCACCGTTCCCTCCACATCCGGCGGCACCATACATTTGTGAAGGATCGCCTGTGTCTCCTGCACCTCTGCAATTACCGTTCCGCCGTGAATCGGTTCACCTTCTGCAACCGTGATATGTGTCTCCCACAATCTGCTCTTATCCAGGGAGTCCACACTGACGCCTCTGGTGATAAATGCGCCTCCGCTGTCGGCGATTCGCTCTAAGGGCCGCTCGATTCCGTCAAATATATTGTTCAGGATTCCGGGTGCGAGGGTCACGGATACCGCTGCCCCTGTAGATTCCACAATCTCACCCGGACGAAGCCCTGATGTCTCCTCATATACCTGCACCGTCGTCATATCCTTATCCAGGGAGATCACTTCACCGACCAGCTTCTCTGCTCCTACATATACCATCTCTGACATCTTGAACTCGGTCTTGCCCTTCAGGTAGATAACAGGGCCGTTGATGCCGTAGATCTTACCAGTCGTCACACTATCCAACTTGCACAC
>ERZ808044.537-NODE-537-length-38428-cov-6.827436_pt1 | contig 38428 bp, 34 predicted proteins | sample MGYA00380195_ERZ808044 | MGnify/ENA primary metagenome ERZ808044 (study PRJEB31490, sample SAMN06133423) | mouse gut metagenome | isolation source: Z7_2 | host: mice | place: China: Chengdu | collected 2015-05 ...
TATGTAATATGCTCATAGTTGGCGGCATTGGCGTCGCTGTCCGCCCGTTTGATATTGCGGTCAATGGTATCGTTGGGCATATTATTGGCCTTAGCCTTGGCAATCACGTCCCGAAGCCGGCTGTTGTTGGCAGGGTCCGCGCTTCCGCCCTCTTTTACCGCCACGGCAAGCTCTTTCCCTATCTTCGTGAAAATCTTTCCCTTGGCGGCGTCATTCTTCTCCTTTTTATGCTTGATATTCGCAAATTTTGAATGTCCTGACATAATTATTCCCTCTCTCTAATTCTAATCTCAATTATTCTATCACTCTTTCCACCGTTTTTCAATCCTAACCCTCTGGATTGTGTTATTATCCACCAGCAAAACCGTAAAACGATATCCCTCATAGTCAACCACGCACTGTTCATCCTCTGTCGGAATCCTGTCAAGCTGCTGAATCAAAAATCCATTCAGCGTCTCGAACTCCTCCTTCTCAAACACAATGGGCAGAATGTCCTCCAATTCCTCAAGATCCACCATTCCGTTTACCAGAAGGTTCCCGTTCTGAAGCCTCCGGATACGTTCGTCCTCCTCGTCATGCTCGTCGAGGATATTTCCCACGATCTCCTCCAAAATATCCTCCATCGTCACAAGCCCTGAGGTCTGTCCGTACTCATCCACCACAATGCAGATATGGTTCTGGTCCGCCTGCATTTCCTTAAACAACGTATCAATACTCTTGGTCTCCGGTATAAATGCCGCAGACCTTATGTAACCCGTCAGGTCCTTAAGGGGTATCCCCCTTAGCTTCTCATCCAGATAGCAGGACATTGCCTCCCGCAAGTGTATCATCCCTATAATCTCGTCAATGCCTCCCCTGCAAATGGGATATCTGGAAAAATTCTCCTGAAGCATGAACCTAAGCGCATCCTCAAGAAGCACCTCACCATCGATGGTAACGATATGCTTCCGATGCGTCATGATGTCCTTTGCGTCCTTATCCAAATAACGGATGATATTGTGGATCAGTCCCGCCGCCTCCTTCTGGGCGCCCTCATCCAGCTCATCCTCGCCTTTTAACAGATGTTTCATCCGTTGGAACAAACTGCCTTCTTCCATAACCGATGTTTCTTACTCCCTTTCTATTTTTGAGCACATTATGTATGAAGCTCAAAACTGACTTTCAGCGCTTCATCTACTCTGTTCATTATCTCCTTATCCAGATGGCACACCAGATCCCGAAGCCGCTGCTTATCGATGGTCCTTACCTGTTCTAAGAGCACCACCGAATTTTTCACAATCTGATACCGCCTGGCATCAATCTCCACGTGGGTCGGCAGCTTCGCCTTATTCATCCGCGACGTAATTGCGGCGCAGATGACCGTCGGGCTGTGCCTGTTTCCCACGTCGTTCTGTATAATCAGCACTGGCCTTACGCCTCCCTGCTCAGAGCCCACCACAGGGCTTAAATCTGCATAATAGATATCTCCACGTCTTACCTGCACACTTTCTCACACTCCGATTTCTTAAAGATAAGATGAGTATTTCCATCTTTTATCGGATGTATTCTATCTTTTATGCAAAATAATCCATCTGCTCTACTACTTTCCCGTGACGCAGAAATTCCCGCGGAACCCGTTTGCCGAAATTGCAGATAAACTCATACCTAAGCTTCTCTGCCAGCTCGCTTAAGCCCTCCACGGTGACACATTCACCGCCGTTTTGTCCTATCAGCGTCACCAAATCACCGAATTTCACCCCGTCAATCTCCGTTACGTCCACCATAAACTGATCCATGCAGACACGCCCAAGAATCGGCGCCTTTTTTCCGTGAATGAGCACATAACCCTTGTTTGACAGACTTCTGGGGTACCCGTCTCCATAGCCCACCGGAATGGTAGCAATTCTGGTTTTCCTGCCTGTGACAAAGGTTCCGCCGTAGCTTACAGGAGTTCCTTTATCCACCCATTTCACATGCACCACATGGCTTATAAGCTCCATGGCCGGTCTTAAGGGAACCAGCTCTTTTTTCACCTCATCGGAGGGATAAAGCCCATAGGTAGCGATTCCCGCCCGCACCATATCAAGCTCTGCCTTACGCAAATCAATGATTCCCGCGCTGTTGGCACAGTGATAACAGGACGCCTTAACCCCAAGGTCAAAAAGTCTTTCCTTCATCCAAAGGAATTCTTTAAGCTGCCTGTTTGCATCCGTCTTGTCAGTCTCATCCGCCCTGGCAAAATGGGTGTACATGCCTTCAAGCACCAGATTCGGCATCCGGCTGATTTCCAGAATTTTTTCAATGCTGTCCTCCTTCACTGGAAATCCCAGACGTGACATCCCTGTATCGATTTTCAGATGGATGTACGCCTTCCTCCCCATCTTCACCGCAAAGTCAGAAACGTTTCTTGCCGTCTCACTATCGTAAACAGTCATGTGTATCTCATGGATGAGCATCTCCTCCCACTGCTCAGGGAAAATACATCCCATCACCAGAATCGGCTTCTTAATCCCGCCTTTACGCAGGATCATCCCTTCGTCAAGGGCTGCCACGGCATAGCCCCAGATATACTCCTTGTCAGAGAGAAATCTTGCAACCTGTAAGGCGCCATGCCCGTAACCGTCAGACTTGATTACGGAAAGAATCTTCACCCCTTCGTCAAGGTTCCTTCTCATCATCTCCATGTTGTACTCTATTGCATCAAGGTCGATCCTTGCACAAACTCTGCTATAATTCTTCATCTCCTGCCTCCAATCTCTTAAATGCCTCACTCAGATATAATAGCAGATCCTGAGCCATTACGCTATAACTTCCTTTCACCTCCCTGGCATAATCTCCCGCCCTGCCATGGAGATAGACGCCAAGCACAGCCGCGCTGTGGCAGTCCATGCCCTGTACCATAAGGCCGGCTATGATACCTGCCAGGACGTCGCCTGAGCCTGCCTTGGCCATGGACGCATTCCCTGAACGGTTGACGTACATCCCATGATTGGGGGAAGAAACAATCGTTCGGGAATCCTTAAGGACACAGGTACATCCTCTGCTGTCGGTATAGGCGCCAAGAAGCTTCATACGGTTTTGTTTCAGCTCCTCCACACTTCCATGAAGTAAACGGGACATTTCTTTCATATGGGGCGTCAGTACAAGCTGTCTCCTTGGCTTCTTCTCCCTGGTGCCAACTGCCGCCCGCTTTTTTCCATCTTCTGAAGGCTCCAGATACTCCTCATGCTCTGCCAGCAGATTGAGTCCGTCCGCATCCACCAGACACGGCGTCTTCCCCTTCTCTAAGGTTGTCTTTAAAAGCTTACAGGAAATCTCGCCAGTCCCGATTCCCGAACCGATGCAGACTGCGTCCGCCCAGGAAAGGAGATTTTGAACCTCCTCCTCCCGATACTCCGTGTAAGCAGTAATAACCGCCTCCGGCAGAAGCTGCTGTAAAATCACCCGATTATCCTTGGGAGTATAGATTCTAACCAGCCCTGCGCCCGATAAGTACGCAGCCTTGGCACAGAGAAACGCCGCGCCGGACATACCCTTGCTGCCTGCGATTACCAGAAGCTTCCCGTAAGTCCCTTTGTTAGAATCCGCCCTGCGTGAAGGCAGCAGCCTCCTTAAATCTCCCTGGCCGCAGACATAGGCCGGACTTTCCTCGTTTAAAAGCCTCTCCGTATGGATTCCGATATCCGGAACAAACACCTTCCCCGCATATTCCCGCCCTGGATACAAGACAAGCCCTAACTTTTCCAGTTGAAACGTCACGGTTACATCTGCATGAAATCCAATGCCAAGCACCCTGCCCGTATCTGCCGAAATCCCTGAAGGCATGTCAACGGCAAACTTCACTCCCCCTGCCTCGTTCATCTGGGTAAGCAGGGTATTGTATTTCCCCTCCAGCTTCCGGTTAAGCCCCACGCCGAAAACAGCGTCTATGATGATACTATATTCAGAAGCCGTGTATTCGTTGCATATATCACCACCGATTTCTCTGTACCACTCCATCTGCTGTCTCGTCTCCTCAGTACAATGGGCGGCATTACCCACAAAGCAGACCACTGGCCTAAGCCCCTTCTGCCAGAGAAGCCTTGCTATGGCAAACCCGTCGCCGCCGTTATTACCTGAGCCGCAGACAACACAGGGATGAGACAAATCAAGCCCCTCCGCCTCCATTACCTGTACGCAGGATGCCGCCGCCCTCTCCATCAACTTAAGTGAAGGGATTCCCACCTCTTGTATGGTATACAAATCCGCCCGCTTCATCTGGGCAGCGTCCACCAGATACCGCATGTCTTACCTCCTGTCACATAAAATCAATAAACTGTATGAAAAATACTTTGTTCAAAGTCATTTCCATACAGTCCTTAAAAATTACTTTTTGTGTTCCTCATTGAAACGGTTAATCTTATAGGACAACTGCATCAAGCTCTCCGACAGATGTACATTCTCAACAATGACATGCTCAGGCAGATTCAGATCCGTGTGTGCAAAATTCCATATCGCCCTCACACCGTTGGCAACCAGAAGATCCGCCACCTCAATCGCCTTGTCCTTTGGAATGGTAAGAGCCGCTATCTCCACCTCATTGTCCTTCACAAACTCGCCAAGCTCATCCATCATCCGCACAGGAACCCCGCGGATTGTCATGCCCTGAAGCCTTGGGTTCACATCAAAAATCCCCTTCAGAAGGAATCCCCGCTTCTCAAACGCCGCATAATTGGCCAACGCCTGTCCCAGATTACCTGCGCCGATAATGATCATACGGTGATCCTCCTCCAGCCCCAAAATCTTGCCGATCTCCGTATATAGATACTTAACATTATATCCATATCCCTGCTGCCCAAATCCGCCGAAATTATTAAGATCCTGCCGAATCTGGGATGCCGTCACCTTCATCCGCCTGCTCAGGTCATTGGACGAGATCCGTTCTACCCCGTGCTCCAATAACTCACCAAGATATCTGTAATACCTGGGCAACCTTCGTATGACCGCCTGGGAAATTTCTCTTTCTTCCAATTTAAACTCACCTTCCATTTCCTTTCTAATACTCAATTATATAGAATTGTTAGATTAAAGTCAAACTTTTAGTTGTATTTTGTATAATTTTCGTTATAATGAAAACGTATACCCTGCCTTGTAGGGGCATGATTAAGGAGGAATGTTATGATACTGGCATGTCACGGAATCAGCAAATCCTTCGGGGAAAATGTTATCGTCACCGAAGGCTCTTTTCATATAGAAGACCACGAAAAAGCAGCCCTGGTAGGGCCAAACGGCGCAGGAAAGACCACCCTGCTTAAGATGCTTGTGGGAGAGCTTCCCTCTGACGGGGGAGAGATTATCCTGACCAAAGGCAAAACCTTAGGCTATCTGGCTCAGCACCAGGACATGGTAAGCGGCGGCACCATCTATGAGGAGGTAAAACTCGCCAAGGCAGACATCATCGCCATGGAGAAGCAGCTTCGTTCCATTGAGCTGGAATTGAAGCACCTAAAGGGTGATGCCCTGTCCTCACGTCTGGAAACCTACCACCGCCTGACCGCTGCCTTTGAGCGTGAGAACGGATACGCCTATGAAAGCGAGATCTGCGGCGTCCTTAAGGGTCTTGGCTTCGGGGAGGAGGATTTCTCCAAACCTGTTGCTACCCTCTCAGGAGGCCAAAAGACGCGGGTTTCCCTGGGAAAGCTTCTTCTTACGAAGCCGGATATCCTGCTTCTGGACGAGCCTACCAACCACCTGGACTTAAACTCCATAGCCTGGCTTGAGACTTACCTTCTCAACTACCCAGGCGCCGTGCTGATCGTCTCCCATGACCGTTATTTCCTTGATCGGGTCGTCACAAAGATTCTGGAAATCGAGCTTGGGAATCTTACGGCCTACACAGGAAATTACAGCGCTTACGCCGAGAAAAAACGTCAGCTTCGGGAAGCCAAGCTTAAAGAATACCTAAACCAGCAGCAGGAAATCAAACACCATGAGGCAGTCATTGAAAAACTGCGCTCATTTAACCGTGAAAAATCCATCAAGCGGGCGGAGAGCCGTGAAAAAATGCTTGAAAAAATCAAACCAGTAGAAAAACCTGTGGAGATGAATACTGAGATTCACTTAAACCTTGAGCCCTCCCGCATAAGCGGCAACGATGTGCTCACCGTGGAGGCTCTGGGTAAATCCTTTCCAAACCAGGTGTTGTTTGAGGATGTCAGCTTTGAAATCAAACGCGGAGAGCATATCGCAATCATCGGGGACAATGGGACCGGCAAGACTACCCTTCTTAAGATTTTAAACCAGGTGCTTCCTGCGGACACAGGGACATTTACCCTGGGAACCAACGTGGAAATCGGCTACTATGACCAGGAGCACCATGTACTCCACATGGACAAGACTATATTCGACGAGATTTCCGACGATTACCCTGAGCTTACCAACACCAGGATTCGGAACATGCTGGCAGCCTTCCTGTTCACAGGGGACGATGTGTTCAAACGAATTGGGGATTTAAGCGGCGGGGAACGGGGACGGGTTTCCTTAGCGAAGCTCATGCTCTCGCGGGCGAATTTCCTGATTCTGGACGAGCCTACCAACCATCTGGATATCTCATCAAAGGAGATTCTGGAAAAGGCTCTGAACGATTATACCGGAACTTTGCTGTATGTCTCCCATGACCGGTATTTTATCAACCAGACAGCCACACGGATTCTGGATTTGGTCAACCATACCTTTGTCAACTATATTGGGAACTACGACTATTATCTGGAAAAACGGGAGGAGTTGACCGCCGTTTATGCCGGCGGCGAAGACACTGTTTTTGACTCTGTTGAAACCGTATCTGAGGCAAAATTAAGCTGGCAGGAGCAAAAAGAGGCCCAGGCGCGGGAACGAAAACGTCAAAATGAGCTGAAAAAGACGGAGGAACGCATTACGTGCCTGGAGGAACGGGACGCAGAGATTGACGGGCTGATGATGCTTGAGGAGGTATTTACCAACTCTGTCAGGTGCCAGGAGTTGGCCAATGAGAAGGCAGAGATTGCTACGGAATTAGAGGAATTGTATGAGCGTTGGGAAGAATTAGGGACGTAGTAAATATGGTTACTACGCCCCTATTCTATACAGTCTTTACATTTCAAAAAATACACCCATATTTAGATTGATATGATGGTATAATTATGGTATGATTATGGATAAAATAAAAAACACCTTTATCTATTTATTTATTTTCAGAGAGGAGATAACAAATGCCACAGATTATACCAATTAAAGATTTAAAAAACACTTCCGAGATTTCCGATATGTGCCATAGGTCAGACGAACCTATTTATATTACGAAAAATGGCTATGGAGATATGGTTATTATGGGCATGGAGGTTTATGAGAACACCATGCGCCAGCTTGCAGTATATAGGGACATTGAAGTGTCAGAGTGGCAAATAGAAACTGGGCATGTAAGGGATGCCCGAATAGCTTTGGCAGAAATGAGGAAAAAATATGGCTTATAATTTAAGTGTTACAAAACGCGCGGAGGAACTGCTTGATAATATTTTACATCACTTGATTTATCAGTTTAAAAACAAACAGGCTGCTAAACATTTACTGGATGAAATAGAACATATATATAACCGTCTTGAGGAAAATCCTCTACAATTTCCCATTTGCAGAGATACATATTTGGCAAAAAGAGGCTATCGGGAGGCTGTTACAAGGCAGATGGATTATGTTATTGTATTTAGTATTAATTTGGATGTTGTGAATATAGCTGGAATCTTCCATCAACTGGAAAATTATCAGATGAAATTGTAATAATACTAGCCTATATCCTCCTCACAAAAATAGGGCGGAAAACCCGCCCCACTGTATTGACTAATTTTTCTGCTCGCTCTCCTGCGCCGCCTTCTTCCAGGGACGTTCCTTCCCAAGCCATCCCTTCTCCTTCCAGTAAGTGACATCAGGAAGGTTCCTCCCGTTCTGCTGCATACGTCTCATAATATAGAACAAAATCTTCGTCTTTAACGCCGGAGTCACAGACGCGGTATCCCTGGTAAGCTTAAGCGCAAGCTGATCCACATCATTCACAATCTTCTCCTTAACAGACATCTGTACATCCTCCCACCGCACCGCAGCCACGGCAATCCCATATGTATAGATTCTCGCCACACCCCAGAAGAACAGGCTGCTCTTAATATCCTTGAGTGTGGATTTCATGCCGCCTCCCGCACCGGTAGTGATACACACGGCCTGCTTGCTAAACATACTCTCCTCTGGCCTATGCACCATAAAACGATATCCGTAATGATCCAACAGAACCTTTAGGGCCCCTGTCACATGGAGTACATGCACCGGCGACGTAAATACCAGCAGGTCCGCCTCGTCGATCATCCGTGTCACCCGCTTCATATACATCAGATAATCCGGACACTTCTTCTCACTCTCCATAATACAGGCAGCGCACCCACGGCAGTATTCCGGCATATCCTTTGGAAGAAATAACTCAATGACCTGATCTTCTTCCCTCGCAATCTTCTCAATCACCATCTTTCCGATATGATAGCTTGAGCCGTGTCTCATGGTGCCATTAATCATCAGTATCTTCATCTTGTTCTCCCTTCTCCTCTTTTACGTATCTATCTAATGTGGTCAGACGCTATGGAACATGTCCAAACCCACAGAATTTGCTCGTATTTGACTTTATTATACCATTTTCCGTATAAAAATGGTATGGTTTTCACAGATAAATTTTGGTATTCACCATTTCCCGCATAAAGCAACGGAAAGCAGACTTGACATCACAGCGACTCTTGGTTATACTAACTATATGGAAAATATGCTTTACATTTTATACTCTATTGCCTAAGGAGGGGAACAGCCATGACAACCAAAAAGAAAAAGCAAATCCTAATCCTCGTCGGAATTCCCATGCATGCCATAGCCTTTATGATAAAATGCCTCCACATCTTCGACAGAGAGCCAGCTACCCTCTGCCTGACGCTCATCCAATACACAGGCATGCTTTTATTCCTGAACGGAATCCACTACTTCGGTACCACCTACCAGTACGAGAAATACCCAGAAGAAAGCCGGCAGACCGTCATCGACCAGAATGATGAGCGCACCAGAACCATCCATGACCTGGCCAAAGCCCGTACATTTGACATTATCACCTATGTACTGATTCTTCTGCCCTTCCTTCTCATCGAGGCAAAGGCTGGTTTGACGGGAATCCTCTGTGCTTTCGCGGCGTTAATCATATTAGGGGGCTCCTATGGGTACTATTATAGAAAATTCTCCAAAGAAATGTAAAATTTTATACAGAAAACGGGGCTGTCCTTTGACAGCCCCCACGATTATAATCTCTTTGCAATCGCCTTGATAAACTCCTCGCTGTTCAACACAGTGGGATTCTCAATGGATGTAATCAGCGCAAGGTCCTTGGTCATTTCCCCATTTTCAATCGTATCAATGGTAGCCTTCTCAAGCCTGTCCGCAAATTCCATCAACTCCTGGTTCCCGTCAAGCTCTCCGCGCTTCCTAAGCGCGCCTGTCCAGGCAAATATAGTCGCCACAGAGTTGGTAGACGTCTCCTCTCCCTTAAGATGCTTGTAATAATGCCGCTGTACCGTCCCGTGAGCCGCCTCATACTCGTAATATCCGTCCGGAGACACTAAAACAGAGGTCATCATGGCAAGTGAGCCAAAGGCAGAAGAAACCATATCGCTCATCACGTCGCCGTCATAATTCTTACATGCCCAGATATACCCGCCTTCCGACTTCATAACACGGGCCACGGCGTCGTCAATCAGGGTATAGAAATACGTAATCCCTGCTTCCTTAAACTTTTCCTGATACTCCGCGTCAAAAATATCCTGGAAAATATCTTTAAACGTATGATCATACTTTTTGGAAATGGTATCCTTGGTGGCAAACCAGAGATCCTGTTTGATATCCAGGGCATAGTTAAAACAGCTTCTGGCAAAACTCTCAATGGACTCATTCACATTATGCATCCCCTGTACAATCCCTGGGCCGTCAAACTCATGCACCAGCTCTCTTTTCTCTTTGCCGTCACTGGCCGTATACAAAAGCTCTACCTTGCCGGCAGATGGAATCTTCATTTCAGACCCTTTGTACACATCCCCGTAAGCATGCCTTGCAATGGTAATGGGCTTCCTCCAATTCCGTACACACGGCTCGATTCCCTTGACCACAATGGGCGCACGGAAAACCGTCCCATCCAGAATTGCCCGAATCGTCCCGTTAGGGCTTTTCCACATTTCCTTCAAATCATACTCCGTCATACGGGCCGCATTGGGGGTGATGGTGGCACATTTCACGGCAACCTTGTACTTCTTGGTGGCATTTGCCGAATCAATCGTCACCTGGTCGTCCGTCTCATTCCTGTGCTCAAGCCCCAGGTCATAATACTCTGTATTCAATTCAATAAACGGCTCTAACAAATGGTCTTTAATCATCTTCCATAAGATACGTGTCATCTCGTCGCCGTCCATCTCTACGATTGGTGTTGTCATCTTAATCTTTGCCATGTTAAAATACCTCCTGATTTTTTATTTTTATTTCCTGCTCTGCCAGATGCAGATTCTCCATCACATTTAAAATGTGCCGGTTGGCAAGCTTCCCTGCCATCTCGCCGTCATGCTTCTTAATGGCCTCCAGAATCTCCCTGTGCTCATTGATAGACTTCTTTGCCCGATCCTTTTCACCCACTGACATAGCCCTGGCCATCTGAACATATTTGTGAAAATCCGACAACACATGCTCAAGAATCCTGCTGTTGGAAGCCTCGTACAAAATCTTATGGAACTTCCCGTCAAGCTCTGTCACCTGCTCAGCCTGCCCCTCATTCTTCTTACGCAAATGGAATTCCGACAAAAGCAATACCTCCTCAAGCTCCTCAATCTGCTTCTCCGTAATATGCTCAGTCGCCCACCTTGCGCACATTCCCTCCAACATGGAACGAATCTGATATATATCTGCCACATCCTTGCGGGAAATACCGGTCACATAAGCGCCTTTATTGGGAATAATCGTCACCAGCCCCTCTAACTCCAACTGCCTGAGCGCCTCTCTCACCGGAGTCCTGCTTACTCCCAACTCCTCTCCGATGGTAATCTCCCGCAGTTCATCCCCCTCCTGATAGACTCCGGACAGGATGTCCTCCCGTAGCCTACGGAACACCCTGCCCCTCAATGAATGGTCTTGATATTCTTCCATCCTTTGTTCTTCCTTCTCTCCTATTTCTTGCTAAACGAAATTTTACGCCTCGTCAGGCATTAGACTACATCCTAACTGCTTTCTTGCGTCCTCAATCACATAAAGCAGCTCATCGTCCGTCAGAACCGTCACCCGTCCCTCCTCATACTCCTTGTCTACCCAAGCCTTCACCATGGCGACCAGCTCTGTATTCTTATCCACCTGCTTATCCTCCGGCAAGTGGAAATAGGTATTAATCCAATGGGCAATCCCCGCAAGTCCGGACGTATTGGACACGGCCACAAGGGGCGGGCGGTTTAGGAACTTATCCGTATCAAATACATTATAAATTTCTTCATTCTTAAGCAGCCCGTCCGCATGGATTCCTGCCCTTGTCACGTTAAAATTCCTTCCCACAAACGGTGTCCTTGAGGGCACCCTGTATCCAATCTCCTTCTCATAATACTCTGCCAGTTCCGTAATCACAGTGGTATCCATACCGTCTAACGTTCCCCGAAGCTGCGCGTACTCAAACACCATGGCCTCAAGGGGCGTATTGCCTGTACGCTCGCCAATTCCGAACAGAGAGCAGTTCACCCCGCTTGCACCGTAGAGCCATGCCGTCGTAGAATTGCTGACCGCTTTATAGAAATCATTGTGGCCATGGAACTCAATCAGTTCACTGGGAACTCCTGCATGGACGCGGATTCCGTATATAATCCCCGGAACCGACCTTGGTATCACAGCCCCCGGATAATTTACCCCGTATCCCATGGTATCGCAGACACGAACCTTCACCGGAATCTGGTATTCTTCCATTAGCTTCATTAATTCCAGACAGAAGGGAATCACAAAACCGTAGATATCCGACCTTGTAATATCCTCCAGATGGCATCTGGGGCTCACTCCTGTCTCCAGACACTCACGGACCACGGACAGATAATGCTCCATACATTCCCGTCTCGTCATCTTTAATTTATAAAAGATATGATAGTCTGAGCAGCTAACCAGAATGCCAGTCTCCTTCATCCCAATCTCTTTTACCAGTTCAAAATCCTTCTTACTGGCACGGATCCAACTGGTGACCTCAGGAAATTCATACCCCTTCTCCATACACTGGTATACCGCATCCCGATCCTTCTTACTATATAGGAAGAATTCGCACTGGCGAAGCTTCCCCTTGGGCCCACCAAGCCTGTGGAAATACTCATAGAGCTTCACAATCTGCTCTGTGCTGTAAGGCGCTCTCGACTGCTGGCCGTCCCGAAACGTGGTATCCGTAATCCAGATATCATCCGGCATACTGTGGGGCACGATACGGTCATTAAACGCAATCTTTGGAATCTCGTCATAACGAAACAGATTCCGAAATACGTTGGGCTTCTTAACATCCACCAGGGGATACATATGCTCCTCCAACTGCAAAAGATTGCTGTGTTTGTCTAGGTATACTTTCCTGTTTTCCATAGATGTCCTCTCCTTCGTGTCATATCTTGTCATTTAGCCTAATCTATTAACGTGTATCATTGTATACAATTATACATTTTTTGTCAAGAGAAATATTTCCAGATTTTTGGATATTTCGCCTATTGATTATTTTATTATTTAGGTTATAATAAATAACAAGAAATAAAACAACAGGCTCACTTGCTGAGGGAATCATATCGGCTGATCCGGGCACTCCCCTGTTAAAAAAATAATCGTGAACGACTGCCGATGACAGAGTTCTTGGTTTTCCAAGAGCTCTGTTCTATTTATAATATAAGGAGTATTTATGAATATCACAGAGATACAACAATGTGCCGATTTTTTTCGACATAATTATTTACAGACTTTCTATCTGCTTATCACCTATAATGGAAAAAGTTTTATTCTAATCGGAGAAAAATCCAATTTTCCACATTTGATGGGAATACCTAAAAATACCTACAAATCTCATGGATATAGCAATCCCAGAACCTTATTCAATGACATCTTCAACAGGAATTCCATTCACTACCAGCCCATTTTCAGCAAAACAAAACTTAACAACGTGGATGTACTGCTGACTGACATTATGGCTGGTTATATGCTTGGATGGGTTTTTCATACAAGAATTCCTGTCAATAAAGATATCAATATCGAAAAATATTGTATTTGCACCTGGATTGATGAAAGCGGAGGAACTGTTCAAGGGAAAGAGAAATATATGCCTGGACAAGATGTTGAATTAATACGCTATATTTTCTCCTTTGATTCAAATTCTAAATTGAAAAGTAAAAAAGAATATTCATACGACTACGAACAGAAAAAATCTATTCTATATTCATGTGAACGAAATAACAGCAATCTACTCATAGATCACATAAATTCACATTTCTATATCAAGATAGCTATCGAGAATAAAATCCACTGTAAAATAAATGGTATGCAATATTAAGCAAGCGTTTTCACAAAAATACCTTGCCACCGAAGGGCATACACTAACCGACGCCCTCCGGCCAAACAATCTATAATACACCAGATTTAATACAGCTTCGCCCCAATCTCCCTTGGCCGAAAGCCCTCATCCTCCAAAGCCTTCATAATCTCATTCTTATGCTCAGTACCGAACGCCTCCATCGTAATACGAAGCTCCACAGCCGCATTCCGGTTCGTGCTTACAAACTGATTATGCTCAAGCTTAATTACATTCCCCTGAGCATCCGCAATGGTAGCCGCAACCCTCACAAGCTCGCCCGGCTTATCCGGCAGCAGCACAGACACAGAGAAGATTCTGTCACGCTGAATCAAACCATGCTGTACAATCGACGACATGGTAATTACATCCATATTACCGCCGCTTAAAATCGCCACAGCCTTCTTTCCCTTCAGGTCAAGCTGCTTTAACGCCGCAACCGTCAAAAGCCCTGAATTCTCCACCACCATCTTATGATTCTCCACCAAGTCAAGGAACGCGCCGATCAGCTCGTCATCCTCCACCGTCAGCATCCGGTCAATATTCTCCTGGGCATAGGGGAAAATCTTCTCGCCCACCCTCTTAACCGCTGTACCGTCCGCAATGGTATTGGCGCTGTCAAGGGTAACAGGCTCCCCTGAGGCAAGAGCCGTTGTCATACTCGCCGCCTGGGACGGCTCTACTCCGATGACCTGAATCTTCGGATTCAGCATCTTAGCAAGGGTAGAAACCCCCGTAATCAGTCCGCCCCCGCCCACAGGCGCAAGAATATAGTCAACAGTGGGCAATTCCTGGACGATCTCCATGGCAATGGTGCCTTGTCCGGTAGCAATATCCGGATCGTCGAAGGGATGGACAAAGGTATATCCCTTTTCTTCCGCCAGCTTAACCGCATACTCACAGGCATCGTCATAGACATCCCCATAGAGAATCACCTCCGCGCCATAATTCTTTGTACGGTTCACCTTAATCAGCGGCGTAACCGTAGGCATGACAATAATCACCTTACAGCCAAACTTCTGCGCCGCATAAGCAACGCCCTGGGCATGGTTCCCTGCTGATGCGGTAATCAGCCCCTTGGCACGCGCCTCCTCGCTCATGGTACTAATCTTATAATAAGCGCCCCGCACCTTATAAGCGCCCGTCTCCTGCATATTCTCCGGCTTCAGATAAATCCTGCCGCCCGTCTCCTGGCTCAGATATTCACTGTACACTAATTTCGTGGGATTCGTGACTTTCTTTACAAGCTCGCTGGCCTGCTCAAATTTTTCAAGCGTAAACATATTTTCTTCCTCCTACTTAAAAGTCAAACTTAAGAATTCTCTCCTTCTTCCCCGTCCCCAGACGTAAACAACGCCCGAACGAATGTATCCGCATCAAACTTCTGCAAATCGTCGATGGACTCCCCGACGCCGATATATTTTACAGGAATCCCAAGCTCAGCATGGATTGCCACGGCAATGCCGCCCTTCGCCGTCCCGTCCATCTTCGTCAGCACAATTCCCGTAATATCCGCAACCTCGTTAAACTCCTTGGCCTGCTGCAATGCATTCTGACCCGTAGTCGCATCTAATACCACCAAAGTCTCCCGAAAGGCTTCCGGAAACTCTCTGTCAATAATCCGGTTCATCTTCTTTAATTCTTCCATCAGGTTCTTTTTATTATGAAGCCTGCCTGCCGTATCGCACAAGAGCACGTCCGCATGCCTTGCCTTGGCAGAAGCCACCGCGTCGTAGACCACGGAAGCCGGATCCGAGCCCTCCTGTCCGCCGATTAAATCTGCCTGGGCGCGGTTTGCCCACTCCTTAAGCTGCTCGCCTGCCGCCGCCCGAAAGGTATCCGCCGCTGCAAGCACCACCTTTTTATTCTGGGCCTTGAGCTTCCCTGCAAGCTTCCCAATGGTAGTCGTCTTTCCGACGCCGTTTACCCCGATTACCAGAACCACTGACGTCTTTTCCTCGAATTCATAGGCCGTCTCGCCTACGTCCATCTGCTCCTTGATACTCTCGATCAAAAGCTCTCTGCACTGCATTGGCTCCTTAATATGCTGCGCCTTCACCTTCCCTTTCAGATCCTCCAGGATATCATAAGTCGCCTGCACTCCCAGGTCGCCCATAATCAGGACTTCCTCCAACTCCTCATAAAAATCATCGTCAATATGAGAAAAACCGTTAAAAATACTGTCCATTCCGGACACAATATTATCTCTCGTCTTCCCAAGCCCCTGAACCAGACGCTTAAAAAAACCAACCTTCTCCTCAGCCATCGATTGCCTCCTTATCCACTCTATCATCAACTTTATGCATCCAGCTCGTCCTCCAAAAGGCTCACCGACACCAGCGTAGAGATTCCCTTCTCCTGCATGGTAATCCCGTACAGCCTGTCCGCCGCCGTCATCGTCCCCCTCCTGTGGGTAATCACAATAAACTGGGTGCTCTTGGTCAGCTTATGAAGATAGCCCGCAAACCTGACCACATTATTATCATCCAACGCCGCCTCAATCTCGTCCAACAGACAGAACGGGGAGGGTTTTAAATTCTGAATGGCAAACAATAGAGAAATGGCCGTCAGCGCCTTCTCACCTCCGGAAAGCTGCATCATATTCTGAAGCTTCTTTCCCGGCGGCTGCGCGATAATCCGGACGCCTGCCTCCAGAATATCTTCATCCTCCATCAATTCCAGCGTACCCTTGCCCCCGCCGAACAGCTCTTTAAACACCTGGTCAAATTCACTGGCAATTCGGGCAAACTGCTCACGGAACTGCTTTCGCATCGCTGCATCCAACTCCTCGATAATCTGTTCCAGAGTCGCCTCTGCCTCCACCAGATCATCATGCTGTGCTTTTAAAAACTCATACCTCTCAGAAACACTCTTAAATTCTTCAATGGCATTGACATTCACATTGCCAAGTCCCCGAATCTCTCCCTTTAACTCCTGGGTCCGCTTCTTCATCTTCGCCAAATCCGTAAGATTGGCATCCCGCATCTCCTTTGCGCGAATGTAGGTAATCTCATATTCCTCCCACATATAGTTAATCTGCTTTTCTGAGGCAGACTCAAAATTCTCCTTCTGGCTCTCAAGACGGAAAATCTCCTTGTCCAGATCCCCCATATGCTTTGACAAATCCTCCCGCTTCTTAAGGAAATCCTTGTGCTTCTGGTTCAGTTCCTCCCTTTCCTTCTTGAAACGCTCTATCTCTGCCTGAATCTCCACAAACAATTCCCCGGAGTTCTCAATGGTGTCTCTAAGTTCACTGATCTGCTTCTCCTTCTCCTCAATCTCCCTAGAGGTGCCTCCCTTACTCCTCTCCAATTCCTTAAGCTCGTCCTGAAACTTCCCAATCTCCTCACGAATACGGTTCTCATTCTCGTCAACAAAGGTAAACTTCTGCTCTAAGCTTGCGTATTCCAGGTGAATCTCCTCTGTGCGCTTCACCTTCCCCGCTTCTTCCTCATGGTCTGCATCCAGAAGCATCTGCTCATGCTCTATCTGCTCTGTCAACTCCTGCTCAAGTCTCTTAGAAGTATCCAGTTCAACATTGATAGAATCTTGATTATCCATAATATCCGTAATCTGGTCATCCAGCTTCTTGGCCTGTGCGCCCAAATTCTCGGCAAGCTCTCTGGCATTTTTAATATTCGCCTCCGCCTGGTCTGCATTCATCTTGGCCGTATTCTGGATGACATAGGCTTTCTGAAGCTTTGCGTTAATCTCATCCATCTTCTCATAATAACCGGCCCGTTCCTTCCTAAGCAACTCCGAGGATGCCAAAACCTCGTCCATCTCGCGCTTTAGCTGCTTAACTGTACGCTCAAATTCCTCCATCTCGCGCCTTCTGCTCAGCAGATTACTGGAATTCTTAAAAGCCCCTCCCGTCATAGAGCCGCCTGGATTAATAAGCTCGCCCTCAAGGGTGACAATCCGGATAGACTGCTTATACTTCTTCGCAATAGCAAGCCCCTGGTCAATATGTGCGACCACCAGCGTTCTCCCCAGAAGATTATCCGCCAGCGTCCGGTATTTTTCCTCTGTATTAACCAGAGAATTAGCAGTTCCCACTACTCCCGGCTCGTTTAAAACCTCCGCTTTGATGCTTCCCGCATAAGAACGGATATTCGTAAGGGGAAGAAAGGTCGCCCGTCCAAACCGGTTCTTCTTCAAAAAGCCAATCATCCGTTTCGCCGTCTCATCATCCGAAGTCACAATATTCTGGATACTCCCTCCCAAGGCCGTCTCAATGGCAATCTCATAGTCCTTGTCCACCTTAATCAAATCTGCAACCACCCCAAGGATTCCCCTCTCACGGCTTCGCAAATCCATAACCTTCCGGATACTGTTGCCATATCCGTCATATCTCTCTGTCAGATTCTTCAAAGACTCAAGCCTTGATTCCTCCCGGTGGTACGCCGTCTGTCCAATCCTAAACTGCTCTGTCTGCTTTGCCAGCTTCTCCTGCAAACTGGCGATCTTCTCCTCATACTGGCTGTTTTCTTCAGACAAGCCGGTAATCTTTCCGGAAATCTCCTGAAGCTCGCTCTGATATTCCAGGAGTTTCCTGCCCTGAACTTCTTCTTCTTCACGGGCCTCAAGCATTTGGCGGTTCATCCCTGCTCTTTGAACCTGAATCTGCTCTAGCATGGTATCATACTTCTGAATCTTCGCCTTTGTAGACGCCCGATTATTCAGAAGCTCTATGATCTCCTCCTTGTGCTTCTCCGAAGCTGCTGTGACAGCGGCAATCCGCGACTGCACCTCAATCAGTTCCGCCTTTGCCTGGTTCTCAAGCCTGGTCTGCTCGTCAAGCTGCCGTTTTAACTCCTCCTCCTCATGCTTCAATTCCCGAAGTTGGCCTTCGCGCATCCCGACCTCAGAAGCAATCGTGCTGGCTCGCTGGTCATAATGGGCGTCATTCATATGCATACTGTTAATCTGCTCTTTCAAAAGCTCAATCTGGTTCTCCAACTGCTGCTTCAGCAGATTCGTCTCGTTAAGCTGCCCCTTTGCCTTCTCAATGGACGCGTCAATTCCGTCAACCGCCTCCTCCACCATCTCGTACTCTGTCTTCATGTCGTCATAGCTTTGGCTGGCCTCTGAAAGCTCAGCCCTGGCAAGGTCCAGTTTGCCGGTAATCTCATTTACCTGCTCATCAAGACGCTCAGTCTCAAGCAGAAACATATTGATATCGTAAGTCTTAAGCTCATCCTTCTTCTTCAGATACTCTCTGGCCGTCTCCGCTTGGCGTTCAAGGGGGCCCACCTGCTTCTCAAGCTCAGCCAGAATGTCGTTGACCCTCAGAAGGTTCTGACGCTCCTCCTCTAACTTCTTCACAGACATATTCTTGCGCCGCTTAAACTTCACAATTCCCGCCGCCTCGTCAAACAGCTCGCGCCGTTCCTCTGGCTTACCGCTTAGGATCCTGTCAATCTGCCCCTGGCCGATGATGGAATACCCCTCTTTCCCGATACCCGTATCATAGAACAGCTCATTCACATCCTTAAGCCGGCATGCACTCCCGTTAATCAGGTATTCACTCTCCCCAGAACGGTACAGCTTCCTCGTCACCGTCACCTCCTGAAAATCAATGGAAAGCTGGTGATCCGAATTATCCAGCGTAATGGCAACCGACGCATAACTTAAGGGCTTTCTGTTCTCCGTCCCCGAAAAGATGACGTCCTGCATAGTGCCGCCCCGAAGCTGCTTGACCCTCTGCTCGCCTAAGACCCACCGCACAGCGTCCGCAACATTGCTCTTTCCACTCCCGTTCGGCCCCACGATTCCCGTGATTCCGTTATGGAAGTCGAATTTAATCTTATGTGCAAATGACTTAAAGCCCTGCACTTCAATACTTTTTAGATACATTGTCCACCTACTTTATATTCATACTGCGCAGCTTCAAGATACTCTGGTAAGCCGCCACCTGCTCCGCCCCTTTCTTTGTGCGCCCCACGCCGACGCCAAACTCCTCGTTCCCAATCAGCACCGACACATGGAAGGACTTATCGTGGTCCGGCCCCTCCTCCCCCACCAGATGGTAAGTGATCGGCTCTTTGGAATTCGCCTGTACGATCTCCTGCAAGATAGTCTTGCTATCAAAAAAGAGCGTCTTATTCTCAAGATCATTCAGAATAAAACGATGGATAAACTCTTTCGCATTAGCAAACCCACCATCCATATAAATCGCCCCAATCAGCGCCTCCAGCGCATCCGAGGTAATGGAATCCCGCTTCCTTCCGCCGGTTGCATCCTCCCCCTTGCCAAGCAGCAGATATCTCCCAAGCTCTAAGTCCTTTGCACAGAATGCCAAAGCCGGTTCACAGACCATGCTTGCCCTTGTCTTGGTCAGCTCTCCCTCCGGCATCTGCTCATGCTCAAAGAACAGGAATTCGCTGCAGACTAACTCAAGCACAGCGTCCCCCAGGAACTCAAGCCGTTCATTACATTCATGTTTGGATAAATGCTTTTCATTGGCATAAGAGCTGTGAATCATCGCCTGTTTCAACAATTCAAAATCCTTAAACCGGTAACCAATCTTTCCTTCTAATACCTTTAATTCCTGACTCATACTATCGCCTCACAAACCGAATCCAAAAGTCTGCCAAAGGCAGGCTCGTCCCTACTGCTGCCAAAAACGAAAAAGCCCTGACGGGCTTTTTCTAACCTTCTATTACCTGGTGTTCAAATGCCTAGTTATTAGTTATTCGTCGCATTCTTAATCTGCTCGACAGCGTCTCCCACTGTGACGATCTTCTCTGCCTCCTCATTGTCAATCTCGATATCGTAAGTCTCCTCTATCCCCATAATGATCTGAAAGATATCCAGAGAATCCGCCCCCAGGTCATCCACAAAAGTAGTATCTTCCGTAATCTCATCTGCATTCACATTCAAAACATCTGCTATAATCTCTTTCAACTTTTCAAATTCCATACCGTTTCTTCTCCTTTTCTGATATTCATTTTCTGATACATCAATGTTCTTCATTTATTCAGCGGATACAGCATCCGGTTGAATACACTCTCTGATCTTCTCGTTGATTCTCTGTCTTTTAAAGGCCACACACTGAAGAAGCGTATTGCTGACCTCTTTCGCCTTCGCGCTGCCGTGGGTCTTCACCACCAGGCCGTTAAGCCCCAAAAGAGGCGCCCCGCCGTACTCGCTGGCGTCAAACGCCTTAAGTGTCTGCTTAAGAGCCGGCTTAATCAACAGTGCGCCAAGCTTACTCCTTAAGGTAGACATAAGCCCCTCCTTCACCTTGCTGATTAGGACCGCGCCCACGCCTTCATATAATTTCAAAATGATATTTCCCGAAAATGCCTCGCAGACCACCACATCCACCTGACCGTGGGGAATCTCCCTCGCCTCCACGCTGCCTGTAAAGTTAATATCGCCCAACTCCTTCAAAAGCGGAAATGTCTCCTTGACCAAAGCGTTACCTTTTTCTTCCTCCGCACCGATATTCACGATACCCACCTTCGGATTCTTCACCCCAAGGACATGCTCCATATAGATAGAACCCATCTTGGCAAACTGGACAAGATGGGACGCCCTGGCATCCACATTCGCCCCGCAGTCCAAGAGCAGGGACACTCCCTTCTCAGTGGGAATCAGCGACGCCAGCGGCGGACGCTCTACTCCCTTAATGCGCCCCACAAGGGTCTGGCCGCCAACTAAGATAGCGCCAGAGCTTCCCGCTGACACAAATGCATCCGCCTTTCCTACCTTCACCATCTTCATACCCACAACGATGGATGAATCCTTCTTCCTGCGGATGGCATTCACCGGCGGCTCAGCCGTCTCAATCACCTCTGAGGCATGGACTACCTCAATCTGCGCCATAGGGAACTGGTACTTTGCAAGCTCATTCTCAATGACATCCTCCCGCCCGACTAGGAATACCTTCATGGCAGGCTCTTTTTGGACGGCGTCCACCGCCCCCTTCACCATCTCGGCAGGGGCATTGTCCCCGCCCATGGCGTCTAATACTATATTCGTAATCTCCGTCATCTGTATTCCTCCTGACATAGCCCGCACATCGTCCATTAAATAACCGGCCATACCTCTCTATTGATAGCCATTTATTTAATCTACGATGCACTAGACTAATTTTACTAGACATTATAGGAAAAAGCAATACCCCATTCTGTCCAACATGCAAAAAAACGCCGCACAGCCAGATTCCTCCGCCTGTGCAGCGTCCTAAAGCTACTCAATATTAAAAAATGTAACTAAATCAGATAATTCATCATCATGCCCACAGCATAATAATTACTCATATTGTAAGCCCCGCCTTTGGAGAACATGCCAAGCGCACTATACGGATTCGTCGCCATGCTGTTCAATGAAGCCGAACTGCTGGACGTACCGGAAAATGACTTCTGGCTGCTGCTTCCATTAAGCAGTGAGCTTGAGCTGACATTCATAGCGCTGCTGGCCTTGTTAAACATACGGTCTGCAACTCCGCCCATACCGGAAATCAACTCTTTCGTCAGGGACGGGTTCTTCTGATTGTTAGCCTCAAACTTGCTCTTGCTGAAGCTTAAGGTAGCATCCTTATTGACCGTAATTCCAAGCTGCTTTAATGACTGCTCTGAACCGATACCGGAAATCATGTTGCGAAGCTGTCTGCCAACACCGCTTCCTCTGTCATAATTGTCATTGAGGAACTTTACTGCGGAATTATAAGCATCCACCAGATCGCCAAGTGCAGAAGCAACGTTGCCGGAATCCACGCCTGCTTTCAGGGTGGTCTCGCCAGCCTTCTTAAGCTCTACGCTGACTCCGTAATAACCGATAGAAACCTTGTTCGTATCCGTCTCATACTCTGTGGTTCTGCCGTCTGCGGTTACAGAATACTTCGCGTTCGCTGATTCTGTCTTTACATTCTCAACTCCGGCTGCTGCGCCGAGCTTGTCACCGCTGACTGTGAAATTCTTGCCTTCGCCTGTTTCCTTGCCTTCTAACTGAAGGGAAGCAACTCCATCCTTCTCCACAACGCTGGCTGTCACGCCAACCTTGCTCTTGTTAATCTGGTCTGCCGCTTCCTTAAGCATCTGAACATTGGTCTTGGAACCTCCATTCGCCTTCACGGTGCCCACTGAAACGTTTACAGAATTCTTACCGTCGCCTACGGTGAAATTCATGGCTGATTTCGCATAATCGGACGCCTTCACGCCTTCGCTTGCATTGACCTGTGCCTGCGCTACCTGGGTAACGTCAAGCTTATACTCTTTGTCATTCTTAACCAGTAATTTACCGCTTGCTGTCGCAACGCTATTGTTGGTGCTGGTGATTGCAAGATCACTCATAGCGCCATTCTTGTTAGAGCTTTTCAGCTCATTCGCTGCATTCATCAAGTCAGTCATCTTACTGCTGTACTCCTTGACAAAGCTGATATCCGCATTCGCTGCCGCCCTACGTGATGTAAGGGATGATGTTGATGACGACGAATAGGACTGATTCAGCTTCGGATTCCTGGAAAGAGCCTGGGACAGGCGAAGACTGTTAATGGATGACTGATAGCCATAAATGCTATTCAACCCATAGGAACTGATTCCACTGATTGCCATACTTCTTCCTCCTTTCTTAACATTATATATTTCATTCCACGACCTCATATCCGTTCAGACTTCCCGCAAACACAGCATCCGTCCCAGAGACAAACACCCTCCGGTACCTCCCTCCTGGCTATGAAAATCGTTGGAATACCAGTTGTATAAGAATGGCCCTTCCATCCTTCAATATTATATCGACAATCTGGATATAAATGTTAATAGTAGATTCCCTATCTTTCTCTCTCCCTCAGAACATCCGCAATCTTCCGGAACATATTTGCCGCGTCAAGGGGCTTGGCGATATGCCCGTCCATTCCCGCCTCGGCTGCTTTCTCACAGTCCTCCTTGAATGCATTTGCCGTCATGGCAAGGATTGGGACTGCCGCCTTCTTTGCGTCCCCAAATGACCGGATGGCCCGCGCCGCCTGGTACCCGTCCATGACCGGCATCTGGATATCCATAAGCACCAGAGAATAATATCCCTCTTTTGCTTTCAGCAGCATATTCACACACTCCACGCCGTCCCTCGCCCGTTCCACAATAAATCCTTTGCTGGATAAAAGCTTTGTGGCAATGATCGCATTCACATCAATATCCTCTGCCAGTAAGACGCGTCTGCCGTCAAACCTCAGATTTTCCCAGGCTTGCAGCTCTCCCTCATTTTTATCTGTCTGATTCTCCCCAAATCTGTGGGGCAGACGGACCGTCACTTTCGTTCCTATTCCCTGCCGGCTCTCAATGACAATCCTTCCGTTCATTAATGTGACCAGATTCTTTACGATTGCAAGTCCAAGTCCTGTTCCCTGGATACCGCTGACCGTGGAGCTCCGTTCTCTGGAAAAAGAATCATAGGCATGGATAAGAAATTCATCAGACATTCCGATGCCATTGTCCTCAATCACGGTTTCCATAATACAGGTATCCTTCGTCTCTCCTGGGAACTCCTTGAATGAAAGAGCAATTGCACCGCCTTCTGGGGTATATTTCACCGCGTTGCTCACCACATTTAAGAACACCTGGGAATAATGGGTGGTATCCACATACAGATTCGGATGCTTGATATCCATAACCACAGTGCACGTCAGACTCTTTTTCTTCAGCTCGCTGCTGAATATAGTACAGAGCTTGCGGTAAGTCTCCCTCACATCCACCAGTTCTTCCTCGATAATAATCTTATGGTTCTCGATTCTGGCAAGCTCTAAGATATTATTGATGAGATCCAAAAGCTGCTTTGACGAAACATCAATATTTTCCAGATACTCCCTCTGCATATCCGGATCGTCGCTCTCCAGCGCAAAGCTCGTAAATCCCAGAATCGCATTCATTGGCGTGCGGATGTCGTGGGACATATTAAACAAGAATTCGGACTTCGCCTTGTTGGCCTCCTCCGCCCGCTTGACAGCAATCTCAAGCTGTTCATGCTGCCTTTCCAACTCCTCCTTCTGTGTCCTGATCTTTTCGCTCATCTCCAGCTTCTCCGAGGTCCTAAGCAGGCTTTCAACCATACTGTTGATATGGGTGCTAAGCTCTAGGAATTCCTTGCTGTCATTGACATCCACCTTTGTCCTTAGATCCCCTCCCTGGATGGACCAGAGCTTTTCATTGATCCTCCTGATCTGGTCGATTACAGTCCGATCCATGGTATCTGTCACAGCATAGACCAGGATCATAGCGATCAGGACTAACCCTGCCAGAAGCAAAAACTCATTTACCACAATAGACTGGAAAAGTTCGGATACAGGTTTTGCCCACACAATGTAATTATCGCCAATCTTTTTTGACAGACAGTATTGGAATGCATCATCCGTCTTTGCGTGAAATCCCTTATCCGACTCCATCTGCGCCATCCGAATCCCAATCTCCTTTATGTCCTTCCCCACGTCCGAAACCACCGTTGCCCCCACCACCTTCTCCGTGTCCGGATCGATGGCATACAGTTGATATCCAACTCCTGTCCTGAGCAAAGAGAAGATGTAAGACAACTCATTTTTCTTTGTTGCACGAAGTATGTTGGACGGCTCCATCCCCACCTGTACGATAAAACTCCCATCTTCACTCCACAGAGCCGAATACTGGACCAGCTTTCCTTCTGCCGTGTTCGGTGTGGTTTCCTGCACAAGCTCTAAAGACTTATCTTTAAGCAACGGTTTAAAGAAACCAATCTGTTCCCCTGAATCAAAAGAATAACCAAAATATTCCGGATGCGTTCCTCCAACGATCACGCCGTCGGTATCAAAGATATGTATCTCGTCCACCTCCACATCGGCAGCAATTTTTCTAAGCTCATCCACATCATCCCTTGCCTTGGGATTTTGCTCAAGAATATAGGCCGCCACCCTCGCATCGTTCAGGCACATGGCATGGTATTCTTCCTGAACCAGCTCAAGCTCTCTTGAATTCTCCTCCAAGATCTGCCCCACCTGCTCAAAGATCTGCTGCGCGTCCTGCCTGCCGATCTGGTGCATATTAAATATCTGTATCACAGTAGAAATACAAAGAATGAGCACCACCATAATTAGTGTAATCTTCTTCATATTCTTCACAACAATGCTCTTTATAGTCAAAATGGCTCTCCCCTCCTTCCTTTTTCCCTCCGAGTGTTAATATCTGTTAAGGTTCAGTATACCCGTCTTTATTAATAAAATCAACCCATTGGGCCCCTTCCATACGCCTACCCCAAAATCTTTACCTAATTTTCAAATCAAATTTTATTCCATGCTGCTTCTTTTTTTCTCCACTTTGAATATTCTAACAAATTATAAACATAAACCTCAACCATACGATACTTTTCTTCTCATAACGAAAAAAGGACCCCGATTACTCGGAATCCCTTTCTTTTCTTAGATTAGTCCTGCGGAATGATTTCTTTTTTGTTATATGATCCACAAGCCTTGCAAACTCTGTGAGGCATCATTAACTCGCCGCATCTGCTGCACTTAACAAGATTCGGTGCGCTCATCTTCCAGTTTGCTCTCCTCTTGTCGCGTCTCCCTTTAGAAGACTTATTCTTTGGACAAATTGACATAGGTTACACCTCCTTAAAATTCTTAAACACATCACGGATAACTGACATTCTAGGGTCAAGCCCCGTGTCTTCACAGTCACAAGTCCCTTCATTCAGGTTTTGACCACATACGCTGCAAATACCCTTACAGTCTTCGCTACACAGAATTTTCGTCGGCCACCCTGCTAATAACTCGTTGTAGACCAACTGTTCTACGTCAAAGTTATATCCGTCAATATAATTTGATTCGTCTAAATCATCTGCCGCCACAGGCACATCCAAATCCACGCTCACTTTTCTGCGAAACGAAAGAGGAATCTCCACCTCCACCTCCGCAAGGCAGCGGTCACATGGAATCACAGCCGTCACTTTTCCCCTGCCTGAAATCTCTAACTTCTTGTCCCCCGCATACGCGATGCAAAGCGACAAATCAGACTTCTTCACAAGCTCAAACTTACCCGTCTCACAACGGAATACCTCCATCTCAACAGGAACGGTCTGTTCGATTGTATTATGCTGTTCCGACAGAACGCTGGATAGGTCTAATATCATAGCTAAACTCCTATTCACACCTAGACTATTATATCACGTAAAATGAATTTGTCAACACCCATCTTCTAAACTAATGCAACTGTTTCGCGGGCGATTGCCAACTCCTCGTTGGTCGGAATCACCATAACCTTTACTTTGGAATCTGCCGTAGAGATTGCAATTTCTTCTCCACGCTTCTTGTTCGCGTCTTCATCCACGCTGATTCCAAGATATGCGAGATACTTAAGCACAGAAGAACGCACAGTTCCGGAATTCTCTCCGATTCCTGCCGTAAATGCGATCACATCCACGCCGTTCATAGCCGCCACGTAGCTTCCTACGTATTTCGCAACACGGTATGCGAATACCTCCAATGCAATCCTTGCCTCGTTATTGCCGGAATTGGCGCCCTCCTCCAGGTCACGGAAATCGCTGGATAAATTGTTGGAAAGCCCGAATACGCCAGACTTTTTATTCAGCATATTCATAAGCCCTGCAATATCCAGCCCCTCCTTCTTGGAAATAAACTCCAGAATCGCCGGATCAATGTCTCCGGAACGGGTTCCCATCACAAGCCCCTCCAAAGGTGTCAGTCCCATGGAGGTATCCACAGACTTGCCGTTCTCTACCGCGCATATGCTGGCGCCGTTTCCGAGATGGCACACGATAGTCTTTACCTGGTCGTAAGGCTTATTCACAAGCTCTGCCGCCCTCTTTGAAACAAAGCTGTGGCTTGTACCGTGGAAACCATATCTTCTTACTTTGTATTTGTCATAATACTCGTATGGAAGGCCGTACATATAGGCTTTCTCCGGCATAGTCTGATGGAAAGCAGTATCGAATACGGCTACCATCGGAGTGCCTGGCATCAGCTTCTGGCACGCATTGATACCGATTAAGTTGGCCGGATTGTGAAGCGGCGCAAGGTCGTTACAGTCCTCGATTGCCTGCTTTACCTCGTCTGTGATTACGACTGAGCTTGCAAACTTCTCTCCGCCGTGTACCACACGATGGCCTACCGCCCCAATCTCGCTTAAGCTCTTAACAACGCCTGTCTTATCGTCTGTCAGCGCGTCAATTACAAACTGGATGGCCTCTGTATGTGTAGGCATAGCCTTATCAGACTTTACCTTCTCTCCTCCCTCCGGCTGGTAAGTAAGGCTTCCGTCAATCCCGATTCTTTCGCACAGGCCCTTTGCAAGCACCTGCTCTGAATCGGAATTGATTAACTGAAATTTTAATGATGAGCTTCCGCAGTTGATAACTAATACATTCATTTGTTTTCCCTCTCTTGTTTCATTTTTTTATTCAAGCCAGGCTTGTCCTAGCCTTCTGCCATACACTGAACAGCCGTGATTGCTACCACGCCCTCGATATCCTGTGCGCTGCAGCCCCTTGACAGGTCGTTCACAGGCGCTGCGATTCCCTGTGTAAGAGGTCCGTACGCCTCTGCCTTAGCAAGCCTCTGCACCAGCTTGTAGCCGATATTTCCCGCGTCTAAGTCTGGGAATACCAATACGTTCGCCTTTCCGGCCACCGGGCTTCCCGGTGCCTTGGAGGCGCCGATCTCCGGCACGATTGCCGCGTCTAACTGGAATTCGCCGTCAAGCAGCAGGCCCTCTGGCGCGTTCTCCTTGGCAATGCGCGTTGCCTCTAACACCTTGTCCACATCCGCGTGCTTTGCGCTTCCCTTGGTAGAATGGGAAAGCATAGCCACAACCGGCTCTTTTCCTGTCAGGGTTCTAAAGGACTCTGCGGAGGAAAGTGCGATTGCCGCCAGCTTCTCCGGATCCGGATTCTGCTCAAGACCGGAATCCGCAAAGATAAACGTTCCGTCTGCTCCCATATCGCAATCCGGCACTACCATCACAAAGAACGCTGAAACCAGCTTTGTGCCTGGCTTCGTCTTTAAAATCTGAAGGCAGGGCCTTAAGGTATCCGCGGTAGAATGGCACGCGCCGCTTACCATACCGTCCGCGTCCTTCATCTTCACCATCATAACGCCGTAATAGAGATAGTTGTTCAGCAAAAGTTCCCTTGCCTGTTCCTCCGTCATACCCTTTTTCTGCCTTAACTCCACAAGCTTGGCGATATAAGCGTCCGTCTTCTCACTGGTGGCAGGATCAACAATCGTTGCGCCGCTTATGTCAAATGACCCTTTGTTCTTTGCGATTTCTTCTTCGCTTCCCACAAGGACCAGGTTCGCGGTTCCTTCCTTAAGTACCGCCTGTGCTGCCTCATACGTCCTGATATCCTCAGTCTCCGGCAGAACGATTGTCTTCTTGTTCGTCTTGGCTTTTGCCTTGATCTCATCTATAAATCCCATGATTATAGACTCCTTTCCATATATTCTCAATATTTTTATTATAATACAAAGAAACCCTGCGGACAAGGTCTCTTTCCCAAATCTTATGTCTATTTTTTAATACATTACAGGGCAAACACCGCGCTTACAATGGCAAAATACACACTAATCGTACTGATGTCCACCAGAGTGGAGATTAAAGGCGTCGCCATAATGGCCGGATCAAGCCCCACCTTCTCCGCCACCAGCGGCAGGGTGCACCCCACCACCTTCGCAATGATAATCGTACACGCCATGGTAACCCCAATGGTAAACGCCATGGTGGCATCCCCCTGCCCCATCAGCATGATTCGGATACCATTCACCACAGAGAGCACCACGCTGATGCAGACGGCAATGCGCACCTCTTTCCAGATTACCTTCAAAATATCGGCAAACTCAATCTCCTCCACCGCAAGCCCGCGGATAACCAGGGTTGAGCTCTGAGAACCGCAGTTCCCCCCTGTCCCTGTCAGCATAGGGATGAAGCCCGCAAGCTGCGGCATCACCGCAAGGGCGCTCTCATAGCTGTTCATAATCATCTGGGTCACGGTGGCGGAGAGCATAAGAAACAAAAGCCAGGGAATACGGCTCTTTACATGCTCGATTACGGTAGTGCCAAAATAGGACTCCTCACTGGGATGGACACCCGCCATGATACTGATATCCTCTGTGGTCTCCTCCTGCAGAACCAGCATGGCGTCGTCAACCGTTACAATCCCCACCATGCACATCTCATGGTCCACGATGGGAAGCGCAATCAGGCCATACTTGGTAATGGTCCACGCCACATCCTCCTGGTCGTCCGTGGTGCGGGCGTAGAGCATGTTCGTCTCCATAATCTCCTCGATAAGCTTGGATTCACTGGTGGTCAATAACTCCTTCACATCCACCTGTCCAATGAGCTTCTTCTTCTCCGTCACATAACAGGTGTAAATCGTCTCGCGGTTCAGCCCCACCTGCCGAATCTTAAGAATGGCCTCTGCAACCGTCATCTCCTTGCGAAGTGCGATGTAATCCACATTCATTACACTTCCCGCGCTGTCGTCAGGATACTGCAACAGCATGTTAATCTGCTTTCGCTTCTCCTCATCCGTAGCCAAAAGCAGACGGTCAACCACGTTGGCAGGCATCTCCTCCAACACATCCACCGTATCGTCCAGATACATCTCCTCCATGACCTCCTCAAGCTCAGAGTCCGTCAGGGAGTTAATCAAAAGCTCACGCAGGTCACTGTTCATATAGGTAAATGTCTCCGCTGCCTCCTCCTTTGCCAGAAGCCGGAATACCATCACCATCTGCTTTTGCCCGAACCCCTCCAGTATATCCGCCAGGTCAACCGGATACATATTGTTCTCTAACTCCTCCTTCAATTCCTTGTACTGACGCTCATCAAGCATTTGCAGGATTCGTTCGTCCGTCAGTTCTTCCTTCTGCTCATCTACCCATTCTTCGCTCATCATGTATCCCTCCCTCCTGACATGCTATCCCTTTCAAATGCAAATACATTTGCACATACAACTTTAATATAGTATAATCAATTTCAGAAAGATATACAAGGAGATTCTTATGAAAATAGTTGGACTGATTACGGAATACAACCCGTTTCACAACGGACATTTATATCATATTGAAAAAGCCAAAGAGATTACAGGCGCAGATTATGTTATTGTGGTTATGAGTGGCAACTACGTACAGAGAGGCGCGCCTGCCATCATGCCTAAGCATCTGCGGGCCGAGGTCGCTCTGGAGGCAGGGGTGGATATCCTCATGGAGTTACCGGTTTGCTATGCCGTAGGAAGCGCGGAGTATTTCGCCGCAGGGGCCATAGATTTATTTGAAAAGCTTGGGTGTGTGGATTCTATCTGCTTTGGCAGCGAGTGCGGGGATTACGGGCTTCTGGCAAGGGCCGCCCACATTCTCGCGGACGAGCCGGAGGGGTATCGACAGTCTCTAAAAGAAGCTCTGAAAGGCGGCATGTCCTTCCCCCTGGCGCGCCAGAGGGCGCTTTCGGAGTATTTGCAGGACGACTCGCTGGATACGGTGCTTTCACAGCCCAACAATATCCTGGGAATCGAATACATCAAAGCCCTGTACCAGCGCCGCAGCCCCATGAAGTCCTACACCATCAAGCGCATGATCTCCGGCTACCACGACACAGACCTTTCAGGCTCATACAGCTCGGCCTCCGCCATCCGAAGGCTTCTAAGCTACACCAGCCAGTCCGTACTCCTGGATAAAAACGGCATGTTCGACGAACCCTCCATGTCCGAAGTCCTTGGCCGCCTGGAGGGACAGGTTCCGCCCTCCTGCATCCGGATGCTTGAGGAAACCCACAAAAGCCGGTATCCTGTATACGCCAACGATTTTTCGCTGCTGCTAAAATACCGTCTCCTGACCGAGACAAAAGAATCCCTGACAGAATACCTGGATATATCGGAGGACCTGGCAAACCGCATCATTAACAACGCCAACGACTTCATCTCCTTCGACCAGTTTAGCGACCAGCTAAAGACCCGCGACATGACCTTAAGCCGCATCTGCCGCTGCCTGTTCCACCTCCTGCTGAACATCCGAAAGGAGGACCTTCTTGCCTATCAGGAGGACGGTTACTGCCAGTATGCCCGTATCCTTGGCTTCCGCAAAGACGCCCGCAGGCTGTTTGCCCTGCTGAAAAGCCACTCCCAGGTTCCTCTCATTACGAAGCTTAACCAGACGGAGAAGTTAAGCCATACAGGGCTATCCATGCTGAAAACGGATATCTTTGCCGCAAACCTCTATGAGAGCATCATTACCAACAAATACAAAATGCCCTTTATCAACGAATACCAGCAGCAGATCTTGAGAATCTGATGCTGGTATTTTTCGTAAATCAATATTCAGCCTTTTTAATACATGCAATGGCCTTCGAGCCTGCGCCAATATGGCAGGACACACTCAGGGACAGCCTGTCCATATGGATATCAAATCCTGGGAACTTTGCCTCAATCTCACTTTTCCACTCCTTCGCTTCTTCATCAGAGCAGGTATAGGCTGCGTGGACATACATCTCTTTGCCTTTGAACCTGCCTGCCAGATCCTTCGTGGCCGCGTCCAGCATCGTCTTTTTTGCCGCCTTCCAGCCCCGCACCTTTGCAAAGGAATCTAACTTCTCTCCCTGAATCTGAAGCACCGGCTTTAAATTCAGCACCGTGCCGATTGCCGCTGCCGCAGGAGTGACACGCCCGCCCTTTTTCAGATATTTCAGGGTGTCCACCGTGATATAGATGCTGGCCTCTAATTTCTCGCGCATCAGCACATCGTCAATCTCCTGGGCGCTCATGCCTTTTTTCGCCATCTCAAGGGCATCCAGCACAGACTGACGCTGTGAGATGGAAATTCTCTGGTTGTCAATCACATGAACCCTGCCGTCATAATCCTTAGAAAGTCCCATGGCCGTCTCGCATGAGCTGCTTAAGCCGCTGGACATAGGGATATACACCAGCTCGTCATAATCCTTTAAAATCTCGTCCCATAAATCAAGCACATCTCCCGGCGAAGGCTGTGAGGTGGAAATATCCGCATCCTCTGAAAGCCTCTGGTAAAATTCCTCCTGTGTCAGCGTGATATCCTCAAGATACAGCTCTCCGTTGATGAAAAACGGCATGGGCAGCACCCGTATTCCAAGCTCTCTCGCCTCTTTCTGTGTAATTCCGCTGTTACTGTCTGTTGCAATCGCTACTTTTCCCATCTTAACACCTCACCTGTCTTATAACGTAATAACCTCTGACACAGTATCCCTCTTTGCCACCATCATGGGGATGTCCTCCCCCTTATAGGGATTATCTCCGAAGCTGACCTCAAGCTTCACCGTCTCATACGCCAACTCCTCATAGTTGTTTTCTTTACTCAGATGCCCCAAAACCACATACTCAAGGCCATCATGCAGGATGTCGCAAAGAAGCCTTCCTGACGATTCATTGGAGAGATGGCCCGTATCCCCCATAACCCGCCTTTTTAAGGGGTAGGGGTACGGTCCCACCTCAAGCATATGGATATCGTGGTTCGCCTCCAACACCAACGCATTCAGATTCTTAAGATTGTCCACCGTATACTGGTCATATTTCCCCAAGTCTGTGGCCACCGCCACAGACTTCTCCTGATTCTCAATCCGGTATCCTGACGGCTCTCTGGCATCATGGGAAATGGCAAAGGGACAAATCTTCATGCCGCCTAAGGTAAACGGCTCGTCCACCCGAACCTCTCTAAGAAGCCCCTCCGGCAGTTTTCCCAATGTCTGGCAGCAGCGGATTCCCTCCAGAGTCCCCGCCGTACCGTAGACAGGCACCTTATACTTCCTGCTGAACACGCCAAGCCCCTGAATGTGGTCTATGTGCTCATGGGTAATCAGAATCCCTTTTAACTCCTCACCCTTGACGCCTAACGTATGTAACCCCTGCTCTACCCGTTTCTTACTGATTCCCGCATCTACCAGAAGATGAGTCGCCTCATCCCCTACATAGATACAGTTACCGCTGCTTCCGCTGGCAATGCTGCATAGTCTCATCATTATTCTTATGCCCTTCCTACAAATCTGCCACAATCTCGTCAAGCTGTGCCTGCGTTTCTTCAAATGTATTGCTGTTGTCAATCACCCTGTCACAGTGCTTCATGAACTCATCCTTCGGAAGCTGCGCGGCAATGATATCATCCACCTTCTTCGCGTCATAGCCCCTTGCATAGACCAGCCGTTTCTTGCGGATTGACGCCTCCACGTAGACATACCAGACCTCGTCACAGATCTCGTCATAATGTGTCTCGATCAGAAGCGCGGATTCTATGATAAACAGATTGGTATTCCTTCGTTCCTCCTTGGCAATCCTCCTGCGGATCTCCTCGGCAACCGCAGGATGGACGATCCCATTGAGTTCATTGCGCCTGGCACTGTCTGAAAATACAATGCCGGCCAGCTTATCCCTGTCAAGCTCTCCTTTTTCATCCAATATCTCCGTCCCGAAACTCTCCACGATAGCGTCAAAGCACTGGGTTCCCTTCTTCTGGAGCTTTTTTCCCACCGCATCCGTCTGGCAGACGGTAGCGCCGTATCGATTGTTCAGGTATTCTAAAATCTGTGTCTTTCCTGCGCCTACGCCGCCTGTAATTCCTATAATCTTCATGACCTTACACCTCTACTTCGCTTCGTACCAGTTCTCTCCTGTGTGCATATCTATTTCCAGGGGTACGTCTAAAGAAACGGCCCTTTCCATTTCTTCTTTGAGAATCTCCTTAACTTCAAAAAGCTCTGGCTCGTATGCCTCGATCAGCAGTTCGTCGTGAACCTGCAAAACCAGCCTTGACTTCATCTGCTTCTCCTTGAGCCTTTTGTGTACGCCAATCATGGCTATCTTGATAATATCGGCAGCAGTCCCCTGAATGGGGGCGTTCATCGCCACACGCTCACCGAAGGAGCGCTGCATGAAATTACTGGAGGAAAGCTCAGGCACCGGGCGCCTTCTGCCAAACAGAGTCACCACGTAACCCATCTCCTTGGCGTGCTTCACCGTGTCATCCAGAAAAACCTTGATTCCCGGATAGGTTTTAAAATAATCCTCAATATACTGGGCCGCCTCTTTTCGGGTAATGCTCAAATCCTGGCTCAGCCCAAAAGAGCTGATTCCATACACAATCCCGAAATTGACCGCCTTGGCGTTCCGGCGCTGCTGTGAGGTCACCTCCTCAAAGGGCACATGGAACACCTGGGAAGCCGTGATCCTGTGGATATCCTCCTCCTCCTTGTACGCCTCAATCAGATTCTTGTCGCCTGAGCAGTGAGCCAGCACCCTAAGCTCAATCTGGGAATAGTCTGCATCCACAAACACGTAACCCTCCTCCGGAATAAATACCTTCCGGATAAGCCTTCCTAACTCCATGCGCACAGGAATGTTCTGCAGGTTCGGCTCTGTACTGCTAAGCCGCCCTGTGGCCGTGATGGTCTGGTTAAACTTGCTGTGGATTCTTTTGTCCTCACCGATATAGTTAGCAAGCCCGTCCGCATATGTGGACTTTAGTTTTGAATATTGGCGGTATTCCAGAATCTTGGCCACAATCGGATAGTCGGGCGCCAGCTTCTCCAGCACGTCCGCAGCCGTGGAATATCCCGTCTTGGTCTTCTTCCCGCCCGGAAGCTTCATATTCTCAAAAAGGATGACCCCAAGCTGCTTGGGCGAATTGATATTAAACGTCTCGCCCGCAGCCTCATAGATCTCCTTCTCCAACTCCGTAATCTTACTGCCAAGCTGGCTTCCGTAGAACTTCAAGGCTTGCGCCTCCACCTTGATGCCGTTTTTCTCCATATCATACAGCGTGAATATCAGCGGCATCTCAATGTCGGTAAACAGGCGGTCCATCTGATACTCCTTCAGCTTATCCCACAGCACAAAGGAAGCCGCATAGGCTGTATACGCCTCATAGCAGGCCTTCGCCTGTCCTTCTACCTTCTCGTCTATCATAAGCTCTAGCTGTTCGCGGGCAACATCCTCATAAGTATAGTTATTCTTAAGCGGGTACAGAAGATATGCCGCCACTGTGGCGTCAAAACAGTTCTTCGTGTCCGTAAGGCTAAGATACGGAAGCGCCGCCTTCAAATCGAACATGACGAAGCGTCCCGCACCCCCTGCTGTCTCTGACAGTTTTTCCATGAGCCATTCCTGTGAAATCTCATCCCCCGTCCGGATACAATAACTATTCTCCTTCTCAAAGCACAGTCCGATTCCGCCAATCTGCGCAGAACTTGCAAAGAGGGGCAGTACGTCTTTTTCATTCCGGAAAATACAGGCGCCTACACACTCCGCCCCATTAGCCTCCGAAAAAATCTTTTTTGCCGTGTTAAAATCAGAAACCTCCTGAAACCCTTCCTCTGCCTTGTCCGCCGGTTTCGTTATGTCAAACCTGGACAGAAGATTCTTAAATTGCAGCTTCTGGAAATAATCATAGGCTTCCTCTGTATACAGGTTGCAAAGCTTTGCCCCGTCAAGCTCATAGGGGAAATCCGCCGTCACATTGATGGTGGCAAGCTTTTTGCTCATAACCGCCATATCCCAGTGCTCGATAAGGGCCTTTGACGCCCTGGGCGGCTTTATCTCCTCCACATGGTCGTGGGCATTCTCTATGGAATGGTACTCTGCGATAATCTTCGTGGCCGTCTTCTCACCGATGCTTGGAACTCCGGGAATATTGTCAGAGGAGTCTCCCATCAATGCCTTTAAGTCAATGAACTCCTGAGGCGTCACCTGATACCTCTCCAACACGTCCCTGGCATAGTAGTCCTCAACCTCGGTCCGGCCCTGCTTCGTCTTAGGGATGCGGATCTTCACATGGTCCGTGGCAAGCTGCAAAAGGTCACGGTCACCGGAAATGACCGAAACCTCCATCCCCTTCTCCTCACACCGTCTCGATAAGGTGCCCAGAAGGTCGTCCGCCTCAAGGCCGGCACACTCAATCGTCCGTACTCCCATGGCATGGAGTACCTCCTTAATCACCGGCACCTGCTGTCTAAGCTCATCCGCCATAGGCTTCCTGGTTCCCTTATATTCCGCATACATCTCATGGCGGAACGTAGGCGCGTGGACGTCGAAGGCCACCGTCAGATATTCCGGCTTCTCCTCCTCAAGTATCTTAAACATAATGGTCAGAAAGCCGTAAATCGCATTGGTGTGCAGCCCTTCCGAATTCGTCAGGTCCGGCAGTCCGTAAAACGCACGGTTTAAAATACTATGTCCGTCAATTAGTACTATCTTATTGCTCATATATCAGATTCCCCCTGTTTTCCCTTAAGAATACAGATGCCAGCCTACCCTGCAATCTCCTTAAGCCTCTCTATAATGGGGAGATGCTGAGTACAGTGCCTCTCACATCTGCCGCAGGCAATACAATCTCCCGCCTTATCCTTCGTAATCCCCCAATGGTTCTCGATACGGTCCCCAATAGCCTGCCTGTCTCCTGTTAGAATCATCTGGTTATATGCATCCATGTATTTTGCTATCGGAATCTTCTTCGGGCATACCTGACAGTATGAGCATCCGGTACACAGATTATTCAAAGCCACGCCTTTGCCCTCGTATTCCTTCACAATCTCCTTTGCCGGCCTTTCCTTTAGATTCTCCACAGCCTTCACCGCATCGTCCACATGCTCTTTTGTCGTACATCCTGCCAGCGTTATCGTAATCTCCTTATGGGAAGCGACAAACCGAAGGGCCGCCTGTGGCACGGTCAAGTCGGTCCCCTCCGTCAGATAGGAGAAAGCCTCCTGATTCTCCGGTATCATACCTCCGCCCAGAGGATTCATGACTACCACGCCCATCCCATTCTCATATGCAGCCTCAATCCCACTCTGGCGGAAGCGATGGTTCAATGCATTATATCCAATCAGCATACCTGCAAACTTCCCTGTCTCAACCACAGTCTCAATCTCATCCCCCTGCATATGGGAGGAAAATACGATATTCCGAATCAAGCCCTCCCGCTTTGCATCCTCAAAAAAACCATAGAGAGCATCCATGTGCTTCTCCCAGGACTTAAGGCTTAACATACACCACATATGGTAAAAATCAATGTAATCCGTCTTTAGCCTGTCAAGGGAGGTTTCAAGCCTCCTTCTGAAATCCTCCTTCTTGGGATGGTCGCCTGCTTCTATTGTTCCCAGATTGGTCTTGGAAGTTACATAGACTTCACTTCTTTTTACCTGGGATAACGCGATTCCTGTCACAATCTCGCTCTTGTCCTCACAGTAGAAGGGCGCTGTATCCCAATAGTTAATTCCTTTCTCAAATGCATAGAGGGGAATCTCGGCACATTTTTCCAGACGGTCTGCCTTGATATCCTCCTCATTGTAGCGCATAGTGCCAAGGCCGACTGCCGACACCTTCATATCCGTGTTGCCATACTGTTTATAGTACATGCTTTTATCCTCCTGGTATTTTCCTTTTCTAGCTCTTTGTATCTTTGGTTAAAGACGGATTCTGATACAGCTTTTGTTCAATAAATTCTCTTTCAAACTCAATTACTTCTAATGCCTCTTTATCTTTGGTTACTGCCTCAATGCGTTTAAGCAGTCTAAGCTGGTCGATAAGATATCCGTTATATTCTTTTTCATTGTACGGCATATTTTTCACCTCTCTTTATTAGAACGCCGTTTTCTTTGTACTTATTATATCAATCGGTGATTGCAGTGTAAAGCCCTTATTACGCCGCCCCTGCTTTATGGTTTTACCATATTCAAACAAAAAAAGATACTTAGATAAATGAACAAGCTCACCTTATCTAAATACCTTTTAATACTGCGGATGGTGGGACTTGAACCCACACGAGGTCGCCCCCGCAAGATTTTGAGTCTTGTGCGTCTGCCATTCCGCCAC
>ERZ808044.540-NODE-540-length-38377-cov-8.404413_pt1 | contig 38377 bp, 49 predicted proteins | sample MGYA00380195_ERZ808044 | MGnify/ENA primary metagenome ERZ808044 (study PRJEB31490, sample SAMN06133423) | mouse gut metagenome | isolation source: Z7_2 | host: mice | place: China: Chengdu | collected 2015-05 ...
CAACCAGAACCTGGCCGATGATACATACCAGAAGATCGGGCGTCTGCTGACCCGCTGTGACGAAGGACAGCTCAAAGAAATGCAGATGCGGAGCAAAGGAATTCCCTGAATGACCAACCTTCCCAATCATTTCCCCTTTTGTTACTTTCTGCCCAACAGAAACCTGAATAGAACCAGTTTGAAGATGGCAAAGCGCAGCATAAATTCCATCACCAAATTTTATAATAATGTAATTACCCGCAACCGATTGTATATCATCTTCTTCTATATTAAAATAATGTGCATTTTTATATGCATTAGACATATCTGAAAACAAATTTGTCTTTAACCGTTCTTTATAACCGTCCTCAGCTGCAACAACAATTCCATTGCAAGGCGCATATACGTCCTGCCCCCAGCAATAATAGTTCTCCAGATTAACACCAAACAAAAGATATTGAATGAAGCTAACACGATATGCAGGATAGCCACCCCTATTCCAATCCACTTGTATAAAATCATACGCATACCTTGTGCCGAATCGGTTTGTACCATGACTTGGAATTTTTGTTCCCGGAGTATTTGGAGACAGCCACTCTCCTCTCAACGGAAATGCAAGAATAACCGGCTCGTTCATTTCAGTCATTATGTTTCTCCTACCAATACATTCTTTAACTATAATGAAAAAAACAGTTATCATTATAACCGAAAGTCCCAATATAACTTTTTTGCGTCTCGTGCAAATTTTCCTTAGCTTTTTATTCATCATTTGTCGTATAAAACACATTTCTAAGTTCATTAAAATACCTGTCAAGTTTTTTATGAATATCATTGGAATCCACTGAATCTGCTTCACTGCTTCTAATTTCTTCTAACAGTTGATTCGTAAATCCGATATTAACCCAAAGAATAAACAGCTTACACACTTCTATATTTAATCCATCTCTAAACCTTGCTGTATCTATTCCTTCAAATAAATTAGAATAGCAGTCTGGATTCTGTTTCCGATTACTGATTTCTTTATTGATCTCATCTGAGCGGGTTATCTGCGAAAGTTTATGAAACTCTGTAATCCATGGATACTTTTCCAGTAATCCAATCTGAAGGGTATAGGATTGCCTCAGTCTATTAAAAATATCTTTATCTTCATAATCCATCCGTTCAAAATATTCTCTTTTCATTAAATCGTCAAAATAATCATATACCCAAAAGAAAAGCTCCTGTTTGCTGCTTACATAATGAAACATAAGCGCTTTGGAAATTCCAGCTTCTTTTGCTATTACATTCGTTGAAGCTTTATCATATCCCTCCAATATAAATTCTTTTAATGCTGCATTCAGAATGGCATCTCTTCGTCCAGGCTCTAAATTTAACAACTTTGCTGACATCATTTACTCCCTTGTGATTCTGCTATTTACCTATTAGGTCAACATCATTATACATCCATTTTCCTAATAGGTCAACACAAATATAAATTTTCCATTTTTATGTAAAATTGCTATGTAATAATCTTGTCTACTCAATACCCCTTTTAACAATCCTATCTCCACAACATACCCTATATCTATCCTGTCAACTCAACTATCCCACCCAAAAAGCAGTGGATATGTTTCCGTACAATACAACAGACAAAAAATCCGAGAGCCGGAACAATTTTTCCAAACTGTCCCAACTCCCGAAAATCCCTTGTTTTCTCCACTTTTCGGCTATTCTATTTCTCCACCCGTGACATCAACACGACACACTCAACATGCACATTCCGCCCAAACATATCCACTGAAGCTATTAATCCCTTCCGTCTTCTTATAATTAAACTATGTTCCATTTCTCATTTTAATATAACATAGGTGGTTTCCCCTTATTTTCCATCACTCTTCTAACACATCCTTCCCATTGTTGAATAATTTGAACCCATTCTCTTGATTTAAAATATTCATCTAAATTTCCACTCAAATCAAACTCTGGCATATATACTCCTAAAACACCTTTTTCCAATATACCTTCTGCTATCACGCCTTTTTCTCTTAATATCAATACAGGCAAACCTAACTGAAAAGCCATAGATGGCTCGATTTGGCAATATGGGCTTGTCAACCATTTACCTGATAAATCATATTCTTTTTCCCCCATATCACTCTGTGGCTTTCCTACACCATCTTTAATTAAACTTCGCTTAAAAGCTATTGTTACTAATCCATTAGATTCTAACATTAATCTTCTTATTGCCGTCAATGGAGCATCCATATCATAATCTGTTACGCCTAATGTTCTCGGTTGAATTTCTCTTTCTTGCAAATATTGAGTTATTCTCTCTATAAATTCTTCTTGTTTCTTTAAAAATGGCTTAGGATAACTTAAAAAAATTGAACTACCCACTATCTCAACCTCCACAATTATTTTTACCTTGATACTTAATTAAAATTTTATTGTTTTATCTTTAAAAAATTCCCAATCATTTTCTCTTTTTTAAATGCTAATATAACAAACACCATTTTAAATACTTAATTCCACCACCTTGTCTTTTTATCAGCAAGGTGTACACTACATAGACACGTTGATTACAGAAAACCTCTATTTTCCGTTTGTGTTCCCACACCCGATATCAACTATCGCTGAAACATCAAAGTAGTTTTTGAGGGGTTTATTTCGGATTTTCTCACCCCTAAAAGTGAACATGAACTGCTTCGCAAAGCACCTAAGATAAAGGACTTCTACGAATTTTTCTTTTGTACCGATACAATAATCTCCACATGCACAATCCATCAAAACATATTCACTCATACTTTCAAAAGACAATTTCTATTTGTTCTATATCAAATCTACCTTATAATAATTTAAACACAACATTACAAATTTGGCATGCTCTTATTAACATTAGACTTTAATATTTAATAAAGGCTCAAACCTGTTACTAACACGACCTAGCTTATGTTTCGTACAACAAACATCTATAATATCTTTTCTATATTCAAATGGAAATAGTTCAATATATCTAGTAAAAACCTTCGCTTCATTTTCATATTGCAATGAAAAAATATTTGGTATATCTGTAAGTTGAGCCATGCAATCTGTTGCTAATTTATATCCTGCTCCATGCGGCAAACAATAATAATTTTGATTTTTTATTGAAATAACACTTTGGGGAGTTTCTACTTCAAATAATGGCATATCTGGGGAGACCATAATTGGACATGTAATTGGATTTTTTGAAAAATATCCTCCTAACAATATAGTATTAATATCATAAAATCCTTGATGTGTTCCTTCAAAAATCAATTCATTATTAGGAAACAGATTGTCAATAATTTCTTTTCTAAGCTTTGTAGATAGATTTTCATATTTCTTATAGTATTGATAATATTCAACGGCTTCTTCTCCAATTAAATAAACTAATTCTAAATCCCCATTTGTATATTTTTTTAATTTATTATCCCAATAGTGTTCTTTATCATAATATAATCCAGGTATTCCATTTACACCCGATTTAATTTTACTAAAAGACCCATGCAAAATAATATAGAACTCATCATTTTTTTTGTAGATTCCAACAAAATGATTTTTTCTACCAAAATCATCACTATTTATATCTGAATTCTCATCTACTATCTTTTTAAATTGCTTCAAAAAATTATTGCCATCGCCATTCCATCCTTCTATTTTAGCAAAAGTAACTCCACAACTATTTGGTCTAAATCCAATCGGAATAAATGGTGTATCTTTAGTGTCAAGATACATAATGCAACCATTTGAAAACCCCGAATTCCATCTTTCTGCATTTTTAGAATAAGTAAAATCTGGGAGTTCTATAAATTTAGATTCTGATCCCAATATACCATTAGATTCCATACAAGAAAATATTGCTTTCATTCCAGAAAATGCATTATATCTGGCAATCTCGGTTGCTACATCATTACTAGAAAAATTCACTTCGCACGACTCAATATGATTAATTAATTTAAAAATTTCCATTACCTGCTCCTCTTTTTATTATTTAAAGAAAATAAAATCTTATCTATCTCTTCTAAAATTTCTTCTATTTCTCCATCATTATACAAATTATAAAATTTATGTATCCTTTTTTTATTTTGGAAATATTTATTCTTACGTATCATCTCAATATCTTCAATTAATTTTTCTTGTTTAACTCGAATATTTTTTCTGAATTCTTCAATAGAATCTTGATGATGCCCTTCTGTATTACTTGCTCTTCTTCTATTATATCTATCCATATGTTCATCTTCATCTTTCATACAGACATTAATCACTATGTCAAACTTTCTGCTAACTCTATGTTGTTCAAATAATAGCTTTGGCGAAATGTCAATACCCTCAATAATCGCACTATACTTTTTGTGATGTAGTCTATCAACCATAGCAATTATTGGATCAAATAATATTTCACTTCTTTTGTCAATTTCTATTTGGCTAAGAGACGATGTATGACTTGTTAATAAATGCGCTATTTCCGAATTTTCTAATTGTTGACTCTTAAGCAATCCACCTATTCCATTTCTTAATACATCAACTCCCACTACTGAATCTAAATTATATCTATTTTTTAATCTTAGAGCAATTGTCGATTTCCCTACTGAATCTGCCCCAACTAAATATATTATTGGCTTTTCCTCATTTAAATCTTTTCTTAAGTTTAAAATTTCAGGCACAATGCCTCTTATCCATCCCCTCTGTGGTTCAGTACTTATTTCTTTATTCATAGCTGACTGAAACGTCATGCCCAAATCTGATTTATCCGTCCAATAAGATGAAAGATATCCTTTAGTTAATTCCCGAAATTCTTCTAATTCTTTTCCATATATCCTTTCTCTATATTCATCTGGCAATTCTTTTATACTTTCTTTGCTCCTTAAAAAAATCAGTATAGGCTTATGCAATTCTCTAGCAAGCAAAAATTCTTCATGTGTATAACTATTTCCATTTCCTGCTTCTTCACATATGCTTCCATACCTATCAGAAATTATAAGTATATAATAATCACATGACATTATTTTTTCTTTAATAACTTCCCAAGGAGCCTTGTTTTCTGCATAAAATAATTCCATAGCTATAGGAATATGTCCCATTTTATTTATTTCATTTATAACTATCCCCCTTTCCTTTTTCAAATCTTCAAATGTTGAACTAATGAAAATTTCATATCTACACTTGCATCTCATAATTACTTTCCTCCTCATAGTTTTATATTCTTTTTAAAATACTTTAAAAATAATCTCTTATAATTTTTACCCACTATCCTCTTTCAGATTTTGACAGAGCATGTCCAAACATTATTTTACAATCATTATATTTTTAGTGTACAGCATAAATCTTCAAACATACTCTGCCAAAACTAACATATGTTAATATACTTAAATCTCTCTTCTATTCATTTATATCGCGCTTTTTTATTATCAGGGTGTACACTACATAGACACGTTAATTGCCCAAACCCTTTATTTTCCGTTTGTGTTCCCACACCCGATATCAACTACCACTGAAACATCAAAGTAGTTTTTGAGGTGCTTATTTCGGATTTTTTCACCCTCCGAAGTGAACATGAAATGCTTCGCAAAGTGCCTAAAATAAAGGATTTCTACGAGGTTTTCTTTTGTATCAACACAATAGTCTCAACGGTATTACCTCTTTCCCACAAAACTTTCCTTACCTGCCTGCCGTCAATATAAATCGGAAAGTTAAATTCTATCGACTTCAACGGCATTTCCGATTCTCCATTCGGGTATATCTGGATTTCTTTAATGAGGTAAGTGATAAGGCTTTTCTTTTCCTCATCACTCATTATAGCATACAGTTTTCCAAAATTCTGCATGATTTTGTAAACATTATCAAGAGTGATTGCTTCCATCTCAATAGAGCTTTTCCTCAATTTTGCATCCTCAATGCGTTCCTCCAATTCTGCCATTGTATCATACAAAGCATCAAGCCTTAATGTCATATCATGGATTTTTCTCTCACGAAATCGGGCATCCGCAGGAAGATTATCAATCTCATTTTCCAAACGAGCCTTATTCAAGTCCACTTCTTTCAGCTTGTTTTCATAATTGGCAAGTTCTTTATCCACCGTGCTTGTATCTGTCTGCACTCCAATTCGCTTTTCAATCTCTTTGGCAAAATAAGCATCGCTTACCAGTTCTTTTACGGCTTCAACTACAAGCGGCTCAATGTCAATTTTACGCAGGGATGCTTTGTAGTCGCAGTGATGACCTCGCTCCTGCTTATTTCTGCCGCATATATAATAGTAAACTTCCTTATATGTGCCGTCTTTATTTGTCCATGCGTGTTTATTCGTGTACATCGAGCTGCCACAAATAGGGCATTTCAATACGCCAGTCAGAAGATGTGACCTGTCTTTGCCAACCTTTGACGGCTGCTTAATTCCTGTTGCTTTCCGCTTTGCATGAACTTTCTGCCAGAGTTCCTCGCTGACAATTCCCTCATGCTGTCCGTCCTCTAAAATATAATCATCTGTATGGACTTGCTTATATTCGTTTTTTGTTCCCTTGACCTTTTCCCGTGTCCTCCTGCCGTAAGCAATTTTTCCGCAGTAAACAGGATTGTCTAATATCTGCCGTATTAAATGGCTGCTCCATGTTTCTAACTTTCCGTTCTGACGGGGAATTTTCTTTATTCCTTGCAAGTTAAGGTATTTCGCAACTCCGCCAAGTCCTATATCTGAATTTCCGAATTTGTCAAATATAATTCGGATTGCTTCAGCTTCGGTTTCTTCTATTAAAAGTTGATTGTCTTTTAGATAATAGCCATATGGGGCAAAGCCACCGTTCCAACCACCCTGTCTTGCTTTTTCCCTGCGTCCGTTCATAGTCTGCTCGATAATGTTTTCCCTCTCAATCTCCGCAACAGCAGAGAGAACGGATATTAAGAGCTTGCCGCTTGTCTGGGATGAATCTATTCCTTCCTCAATACAGATAAGGTTTATTCCATAGGACTGCACAAACTCCAGAGAGTTTAGGATGTCGGCAGCGTTTCTTCCAAAACGGGAAAGTTTATAAACAAGAATATATTCTATCTCCAATCCGTTTTTTATGTCGGAAAGCATTTTCTTAAATGCAGGTCGCCCCTCGATTGATTTACCTGACTTTCCTGCGTCCTCATAGATGCCGACAATCTCCATTTCCTCACGGTCTGCAAAACGCTTCAAGCTGTTTTTCTGCCCCTCAAGGCTGTATCCGTCAACCTGCATCTCGGTACTTACTCTGGGATACAAGACACATTTCTTTCCTTCTCTGTTCATTCTACCACCTCCGATAATTTAGGAAAATGTGATATGTACGGTTGCGTAAGCCTACGCAACACTATCCAATTCCTGCAAAACAAATCTTCCGTATTTTTCAACAATCTGCACCATAGCTTTGATAAAAGTATCGAAATTTTCCACTTCATCAACCTTACTCTCGTGCTGCTGTTCTGCATTTGTGGACGCTTTAACATTTTCCATCTGGCTACCTCCGCAAAACAAAGCGGCTGTATGCCCTAAATTATAGAGATACAACCGCAGTCTGACCAATATGCAAATTTCTCCGTTTCCTCTAATTTGCACATTTTCCGTTGGGTCTGTTATTAAGTGAAATACTAATGGCAAGAGCCTTGTCAACTCTTGCCATTATGTTATCGGGCATTAATCCCATATACTGTTTTAGCCTTTGTTTATCAATCGTCCGTATCTGTTCAAGCAGGATAATAGAGTCTTTATCAAGCCCCTCAAAATCATTTACTGCCGTATGTGTCGGTAGCTTTGCTTTTGTGTGTACTCGGCTCGTAATAGCCGCCACGATTACCGTAGGGCTATACCTGTTTCCTATATCATTAGAAATGATAAGTACAGGTCTTGTGCCGCCTTGCTCCGAGCCGACAACGGGATTTAAGTCTGCGTAGAAGATGTCACCACGCTTGATAGTCCTTTCCATTATGTGTTTAACCTCCTATCTGGATTTAGGCAAGGGCTTCCTGCCTATGTAGCAGCCAGATACAAGGAAGTATTTAAGGTCGGGAGAGCATTAACAAAATCTCTGTTCTTATGACCGCCTTATTATCTGGCTTTATGATAGGAGCATCTCTATTTGTCCTCGACACCCCGAAATGCAATGCGTCTTTGACGCAGGGAAGTCGCCAAACGGTCAGCAGCGAACTGACGCCACGGGAGTTCCACCCCAACTGTCGTTCTGACAGAGCCGCCCTCATTGCCTGCGACGGGTTGGATACCGTTCGGACTGTGACTGGACGGGAGTACCATTGTTCTCTTTGTGGGTTATGGCGAAATCGGGAGCTGCCCGATATTTTGAGTCGGTATTTGACCGCTCACCACCTTTCATCGCTATTCTGCTTATCGGCAGGTCATGGCGTACCGCTGCACACGCTTATGCTCATCACAATCACAAAGAGGAAGTATTTGGCGAATGATTATTCGGTTGTCAAGGAACTGTCCCCGTTTTCGCCACACAAAGGAAAATGGGGCGAAGGCATTTTTGCCTTACACCCCATAGTCCTTGGGAAACCTCGATTTTCCCCTCTACTCAAAAAACTTTTTCAATTTTTCTTTGAGCCTGTCCATTCTTCTGTAAACAGCCTTTTCGGTAGTGTTGAGCCGTGATGCGATTTCATGGGTAGAATAGCCCTGTATCTTCATTACGATGATTTGCAGGGTGAGCCTGTCCACCATGATAAGGATTTGATAGAGCTGCTGATTTTCGATGCTGTCTAAAAAATCCTCAACGGTTTTCACTTCGGGCTGTTGTAAAGGGGCATAAAGAATAGCAAAAAGGGGCATAAAAAATGACAAATTTTTTTGAAAAAAAAGAGCAAAAAATAAAATATTCTTCACTCTTTTTTATATTTTCTATTAAATTTTTGTAAAACTATTAAAGGTCAGTTAAATACTAGTTAAATATTAGTTGAAATTATTTTAAATAAAAATATTTTTATCGCTTTATCTATTTGGCATCATATACTCCAGCCTTATCATTTGTAACAAATACTCTTAACATATTATATGTTAAATTTAATTCTCCTTTTTCATTGACACCATGTAAATATCCTTTTTGTATCATTTTTATAATTGTTGGTTTAGCCCAATCAGGCATATTATCATCAACATAATTATATATCATTATCGTTTGTACTCCTTCTTTTTCTATTAATTTTTGTTTAAAATTCAGCCATTGTATTTGATTTTCAACAAAAGGCATAGGACACAATTTTCCAGTAACATCATAATGTCTAATCACATTTTCTATTGGAATATCATATTCTTGCATAAGTTGTTTGATGAGTTTGATTGTATTACATTGTGTATTTTCATTTATGTAATATTTTCCTTGTTTGTCTTTTTTGCTACACATTTCAATGCCTATACTGTTATCATTTCTACATAATTCATGTTTATAGCTTTTTGCACCACAATGCCATGCTGTATCAGTATCTTTTACACTTTGTACAATGTTGCTTTCATCTACAAAATAATGCGCTGAAGCATTTCGATTGGGTTGCGCAAAATAATTACCGTTGTTGTTTGCAGTATCACCATCATTCGCTGTGTAGTGTACCACAATGTATTGTATACGCTGTTTTCTGCCTTTTGTGTAATTACTTTCATTTGCATATATGGTATTGATATTCATATTTTCACATCCTTTCTTATTATAAAACATTGTATATCACAATATTTCTTATTTCAGCAACCTATTTTTTTAGCAATTTCATAAATAACATTTACTGTTACACTATTACCAGCTTGTTTATAAAGCTGTGTATTTGAATTTACTTTTTTTGCTTTTTCAAAATAATCATCTGGGAATCCTTGCAGTCTAAAACATTCTTTTGGTGTCAAACATCTAACATTTTTTTCTTTTTCATCTAAAACTTTTATAGCATATTTACCGCCACCATGTGTCATAATAGTAGGACTGATACCGTTTTTATCAAACACTCTATACTCTATTTGTTTGATGCCTTCTGAGCGTGTTTTTTGCTGTATAGGAAATATTAGTTTTCTGCCTTTTGTTCTAATATGTCCAATAATATAGAGCCTTTCTCTGTGCTGTGGTACTCCGAAATTGGCACTGTCCAGCACTTGCCATTCTGCATGATACCCGACTTTATCCAATGTAATGAGTATTTCTGCAAAATCAAATCCTTTTTCGCTTGACAGCAAATTTCTAACATTTTCAATGAGCAGCCATTCGGGTTTATTTTCTTTTTTTGTTTCTTCAAGTATTCTGATAACTTCAAAAAATAATCTGGAGCGTTTTCCCTGTAATCCTTGTCGTTTTCCTGCGCTACTGACATCTGTACAGGGGAATCCAAAACACCAACAATCGGCTTTTGGTAATTCTTCTGCACCGACTTTTGTAATATCATCTGCATACCATTCTCCTTTTTTTATATCATGCATCATTCTATAACTTTTTTCTGCAAATTTATCTATTTCGCAATGTCCTAAACAAATATGTCCTGCTTTTTCCATGCCTAAGCGAAAACCGCCTATCCCCGAAAATAAATCAATAAAAGTTATTTTATTTTGTTTTTGATTCATATATTCTCCTTGTATTTTTTAATCCTTTTTTGGTTTCTGATAAGTCAATGCTTGTTTGCTATCTGTAATCCCCTGTGTAGTAGGGTCATTGATATACCCCACAACTGCAACGACTACACACCCCAGTGCAAAAGGATTACTCAAAAGACTTTTACATTGTGTTATAAGTATTGTCCAGCTTGTAAACATTTCTGGTTTTGCACCCACTGCTGCTAACACAATCGCAACTAACCCAAACCAGAAATATGGATTTTTAATTCTGACTTTCCAGTTGATTTTCATAATATCACTCCTTTTATATACTTGGCACATAGCTTCCGCCTTTTACATAAGATACTAGTGATTCTTTTGCTGTACCCAATTCAATACTATTATATTTTTCTGCTACAGCGTCCCAATCATAAGCTATAACCCTTGCTTCTCTTTTTAAATTTGTTCTTTTATCAACAATTGTTATTAAATCTCCCAATAATACATTTTCAAGAGGTTTATATTTTTCATAACCTGCTAAACGTGAAAGCATTTGAAAATTAATACTAATATTTACATTTTGTGTTGCTTTTTGGTCAAAATCAAATGTAACCAAATTAACTAATATTTCATATAATCTATCATCAACTGATGAAGGGTCACTTGTTTGATAAGTAACAGGAGCAATTTTAGGATATACATATTCATCTACATGAACACTATCAATATATTCTTTTGTATAAGGTGGGGCATTTTCATCATTAAACAATGGATAAACTCTTGTTATAATGTCTGAAATATCTTCGTCTACTGTCACTCCTATCATATTTTTACCATATTCTACAGTAAAACCAGTACTTTCTTGTGACCATTGTTTGAATATAATATGAAATTTATTTCTAATTAATGTCACATCAGTAAACCATGATATAAAACTTCTGTTTTCCATCTGAACCATATTTTGAGGATGATAGGGTTCAATGAGAGCTTCTACACCATTTAAATATTTGCTGATAAATCCTTTTCCCGTTCCATAATCTTCCTCATTTCCTATAAATGTAAATGAAAATCCTTGGTCTAATACTAAAGCATTTTTATATATATCAAGCCATTCTTGAGGACGTACAAAATCTACTTGAAATTGTATTATCATATTGTCAAGCAAGTCATAAAATATATGTCTTGCATATACTGTAATGCTGTCTATACCTAAACTAGTTTTATATATTCTGAAAGGCTGACTACCTCTAGGCGTTGGAGCATATATGATATTTTGCAATGTTAATCCTTTCCAAATGCCTTTTGAATCATATGGGTGTGTTAATGTCATTTCAAACATACCATTTATTTCTTCATTTATTGTGCAGTCAGAAGGCTGTAATATATTTAATCCTATGCCTTGAAATTCCCTATCATATTTATCATGTATTGTTATCATACGATTTCTTCCTTCCAAATATCATTTGACTGTTGTATAATATTTTGATATTCCTCCTGTGTAATTTTTCCTAATTTCATATATCTTAAAAGTTGGTCTTTTCTAACAAAATTTTTTAAATATCTCTCTTTTAATATTTCATACATTTGGATTTTCCACCTCCAATACCGCTAATTCTAAATCGGATAACTGTTGTGCTAACATTTGTCTTTCCTGTTGTGCCTCTAATCCCTGTAACTCTAAATCTGTTATAGCTTGCATAATGATTTCTGTATCACTTTGTGGCTGTTGTTCTGGCTGTTGTTCTGGTTGAAGTACATCATTTTCATATTCATAATAAAACCCTCTTTCTATTGAAAAATATAATATTGCTTGTTTTCCTTCTATTTCTTCATATTCTGGCACTTCTAAGTCTTTTATATAGTATGTATGGTCATTCAAATATTGCGCTGCTTGCTGTTCTGTCAATGTTTTGTTATACCATACCACTTTATTATTATTATCAATATTAATTGTCATATTGCCACCTCGTCATAATACATTTTTATCGTTGTAGAAATAGGAGCAGTAGCATCATAAGCAAAATTCCCTACAAATACTACTTGTTCGCCTTTTTTTACTGGAAAAACAACATCCATAATTGTATAGCCAGACCAAGTGCCACTTTCTCTAACCCATTTATTTGTTCCGGAAATTTGATTCATAAAATCTGGAGCTGGGTGAGATGTGCTAGATTTATAAAGAAGACTTGTCATTCTGACCATAAAACTATTTAATATAGAACCCTCAGGAGCCATAAACAATGCTGGAATCATCATGTGTGCATTGGAATTGTCTTTATATCCATCTCCATTTTCAATATTAAAATAGTCATGCAATGACCGAAATATAAACATATCTATCTTTTGAGAAGGTGAACTTGTTGTAATATTTACATGAATATAACCGTTGTATTTTGCATAAAACTGCTTTATCTTTTTATATTTTCCTCTATCATCAAGAGTAAATTCGTATATGTCTGTTGACTGTAATGTATTAGATGCCCTATATTGTACGCTGTCTGTTTGTTGTGCAATACTTTGTGTATACTCTATCATTTTATTTATTTTTGCCATAACAGTACCTTCTAGTGTCGTACCGCCTGTATCTGCTGGCTGTCCCACCAGATTCAACAGTTCTGTTACATCTGCAATAAAATCATACAGCTTTTGGAAAAGTATCACCAGCGCACCATATTCGTTACTGCTTTCTATATCATCATCATTTCGTATTTTAGTCGCTACCAATATATCAAACGTTTGTGTTGTTAATATACTTTCATTGTTCTGCCATATTGAAATTTCAACTTTCAAAGTTCCTGGGGCAGCAAGCGCTTGACTGGTAATTGGAAACTGACACCGCCCATTTACAGCGTCTGTAATTTCACCATCATTAAAAAAACTTGTGCCGTCTGGCTTTCTGCCGTATATTCTAACCTCATGCCCTGTCAAGTCTATAGGAATACCATCGTCCATTAAATACACATCTAAATAACGACTATTCAAATCTTCCTCTTTTGCCGTAATCATACTTGTAATTTCGTCTTTTACATTTATTTTCATTACATTATATGTTTTAGCCAATCACAACCACCTCCAATTAGGTTCTATTTCTGCCTTTGTAACATTACTTGAAAATGAAATATTATTTTCCCCCTTTAATAATGTAGGAAATTTTCTTGCTAAATATTGACTATTCATATTGACACCACCCCTATACACCATTTGCATAGGGGTATGTATTGTCACATAGTCGCTTACATTTCTGCAACTGTAATCTGTACCGTTTATATTGATACTCAACGTACCTGTGCCATATAGTTTTATAATCGGTTCAGAATAATATGTACCCTTGTTGTATAACGTGCCTCTTTTTGTCATAACCATAAAATCATTTGCTGCATTGACCGAATACTTAAAAGGTTCTACATCAAACTGTATTAGAAAATTTTGGAACACCCAATACATATCAGAAAGTGCAATTTCACCATCTATCCTAGCCTTGTATATTTTGGACGGTTCTGTAGAGAGTATCAAATCCCCTGAACCGTCAAGCCATTCCCATAGCTTATCCAGTTCGGATTGTGTGATATTCTCTACACCGCACCCAATAGAAAGTGTATAACCTTCATATGTACCGCTGTCTTCTGTTTCGTTGCCATTTCTGCCAGGTATTGTAATGGTTGTAGTGCGTCTTTTAGGCTTTATCACATTGGGCATAGAGGATATCAGTAATCTCATACTTTTACTATTGATTCCTTTAAATATAAAATACGGTTCTGTCATTTCTTTTAATCTCATACTATTTCACCCCTACCGCCAATCGTTTTTGTATTCTGTAAAATTCAGCCTGTTCCATCATTTTTTTAATACTTCTGTCTGCATTTTCGCCTTTTACTTCGGCTATGTTGAAATTCACATCCCCCATATTGTTTTCCACTCTGCTTGATTCATTATTTGTAATATAGCTTGTGCTTGCGGCTGCTAATCTGCTTTGATAGAAACCAATGCTATCAACCATACTTTCATACAGTCTACTTATCATTGCTGGCTCTGCACTTTCCATTAAACTCCTTGCAGACATGGCGTCTTCTGTATCTCTCATAGAAAAACTTGCAACATCTTCTAATTCTTCTTTTAGACTTTCTGCGATTTCATGTGCTACACTAACAGCAGTACCCCATTTACTTTGCATACCGTCTATCAGTCTATCCATGTATTCTTCGCCTACTTGTTGAAATTCTGGTTCATGGCTTTCTAATGCTTTTACGGTGTCGTTACCAACATCGTCCGCCTCTGAAACAACCTCTTTACCGTCTTTTCCTATCTGCTCACCTAAAGCAATGGTAGCTTCCGAACCTGCTTCTTGTATACTTGGCACTTGTTTTGTTACTTCTTTTGCAAAATCTACTGTTTCAGCTTTGATAAGAACAGTAAGGCTATTTTCTTTTTCTACATTCTCAAAACCTCCATATAATTTTGAAAGTTTTTCTTCTGTTTCTTCCATCAATCTATCAAATGTACTAGGGTCTATCTTTTCAGCAAATTCTTCTGGTAGAATGGCAAGAAATTCGTCCCAAATGCCTTTTAATACTTCTCTAGAATATTGCTTAATACCTTCTATTGTCATTTGCATTTCTTTGTTGTATTTTTCATCAAGTTCATCAAGTTCAGACTGTAAAAACATTTCAGACTGTTTTTTCATTTCTTCATTTAGTGATTTCCAATCTTCAACAACTTTATTGAATTGGCTGTCGCTCATTCTGTCAAATTCTTTCATATAAGCCATAGCTTCATCAATACCCAAACCTGCTATTTCTTTTGCAAAATCTTTTGACAAACTTCTTTCTGCCAATTCATTCAGACTTTTATAATACTCTAGCCTTTCTTCTTTTATTTTATTTAAGTCATTTATTTTTGCTTTGCCTGTTTCTGAATCATATTCAAACATTTCATCAAATACAGAAGTTTTATTATACAAATCCTCTTGTATAGACAATATTTCATCTTTTTGACTTTGGAACACATTTGTAACAGCGTCAACACGTTTTTTTGCTTCTTTTTCAATTTGACTATAAGCAGAACTCAATGCCTCTTTTGTTACTTTTCCAAATTCCTTATATGCCTCTTTTTGTGCTGCTATTTGTTCTTTGTTGCTATCCTGTATTTGTTTTTTGTCTTTTTCAAGTTCTTTTTTTCTTTGGTTATATTGCTCTTTTGCATTTTTTGATTGTTGTTCTAATAGTTGTTTTTGTGATTCAGATTTTGTTTTCTTTATTTGTTCTCGTAATTTCTTTTCACTTTCTGTATGAGCTTCTTTTAAATCTTCAAGTTGTTTTTCAATTTTTTCAACTCGTACTTCGGTTTGTTCGTCTATAGCGTCCTTATAAATTTCAGTTTGTTCATCAATGTTTTTTTCAAGTGTTTTTATAATTTCATCAAAAGAATTTTCTATACCAGCTAGATAATTTTCACCGAACAAATTGCCTATATCTTTGTATTCTTCAGCTTGTTCCATTGCTGTAGTTAAAGAACTTTCTGCAAGGTCTTCCACACTCTCAATAGCCAAACCTTTGTTCTTTTCTATACCTATCGCAAAACCTTCATCAAAGTTTTTACCAGATTTCTCGGCTTTTCGGGAAGGACTATGAATATCTAATGATTTATTCAAATTATCTATTGCTGTACTCGCTAATCTTTTAACTGCACCAGTAACACGGGATATTGTGCTTTCACTTTCTAAACCTTGCGCATATCCAGTACCCGAATTTTCTCCGGATTTCTGAAATTCTGGTTTTGCTTTATCTAATTCTTGCGTTGCACCATTTGTAACAGTTTGCACACTATTTAAAGTACTTTCTAATACTTTTCTAGCATTTTCTGGTAATTGATTCAGTAACTCTTGATAGGCTTCATCTCTAACATTTTTAGCTGCATCAGCAGCTTTTTTAGCCTCATCTACTTCTGTTTGTGAAATATTGCTTCCTGCAACACTTGCTAATTCTTTTAATTTATTATAATATTCTTCTTTTTCCTTAACTTGTTTATTTGCTTCCTCTAATTGTTCTGCATTATATTTTTTTACATTTGTATTAAAATCCTCTAATGCAGCAATTTGTTCTTCTTTATTTTCAGACAATGATACAGTTTGTAATTCTTCATATTCTCTAATTGTTCCATAATCTGTTTCTATTGTATCTGTCCAACCTTCAACAGCTTCTTTTGCTTCATTTGTTTTTTCTATAAATTCATTATAAGCCTCTTGGCTCATTTGTTGATTTAAAAACAAATCGTAGGCTTCTGCTTGTTGTTCTTCTGCTTCCTTTAATTCTTTTTCAGCATCTATTAATTTTCTAGTATGTTCCTCTCTATTTTGTATTGCCTGTATATAATCTTCTCTTTTAGCTTCAAGTATAGCTTCAATTTTTTTCTTATTTATCAATACATCTAGCTTATCTGCTGTTTTTAAATACATATCACCTTCTTCTTCTGTCAATTCTATAGCATTTGGTATCACATTATTAATTTCATCTGCTAACGCTCTTGCTCTATCTTCATAGCCTTTTTTTACCTTACCATTTGCATCAACAATACTATCTGTTGAATCAGTTATACTATCTGCTAATTCCTTTGCTGCATCAATTTCATACATACTAGATTCGATATTCTTTTCAATCGTTTCTTGTCTTTGCTCATAAGCAGTTTGTTCATTTTGTAATTCTTTACCTAATTCTTTAATAGCTTCTTTATTTCTTTTTACTTCTTTTTCTGCTTTACTTGCTGCTGAACCTAATGCAATAATGCCAGCCGTTATACCCGCTGCTGCTAACGCTGCAACACCCATAGGACCACCCAAAGCTACTGTTGCTGCCTGCATAATGCCTAATTTACTTGTGGCTACTCCTACTGCTGCCTGCATACCTGTTAATGATGATGTCATACCAGCACTAAACATTCTTACTGCTGTTGCCGCTGCGTTCCAGCTTTTCACAACATCATTGATGAGCATTGCACCTTTAAATGTTGCTACTGCACCAGCTGTACTTGCTAAAACAGTACCCAACAATTTGGCATGGTCTACCAGAAATGCAAAGCCATCTATCAGCTTAGGTAATGCACCAATAGCAAGTTCTGCCGCCTTTGATACAATCGTACCAATACCCCTTGCTACTGTCTGCATACTTTCGGACAATTTGCCATTTTTTAAACTTGCGCTAATAGAATCAACACTTTTAATTGCTGTTTCAGCTGCCTCCTTCAAAGGCTGTTGGAACTTCTTATACATTTCAATGCCCAGTCCCTCTAAAGCATTGCCTAATATCGTCAGCTTGCCTTTCAAGTTGTCGTTCATGGTTTCAGCCATATCTTCCGCAGCACCTGCGGAATCTCTGATATATCCACTTAATTCGTCAAAGCGTTCCCCACTGTTGGCAAGTAAAGCGTTGACTGATTTCAAGTCAACTGTGTTAAACATTGTTTTTAACACATTAATTCTATCTTTGTCAGACATTTCGCCTAACTTACTGTTTAAATCTTGAAATGTTTCGTTTAAAGGGCGCAATTTTCCTTCAGCGTCAAATACCTCAAGTCCTAATTCTTCCATAGCTTTTCTTGCGGTATCTGTTGGAGCAGATAATGAAAGTATCATGTTTCTTAATGCTGTTCCGCCTTCCTAATACTTCATTGTCTAGCCTCTTTATGCTAGAACTTAGCTTTCGCTAAGAGTTGGACTATATCTTCATCTTCAACATAACTTGTTCAGATGTTTGGCACTCGTGGATAGTTCAGCATATCTTATTGACTTAGCCTACTATATCTAGTCTCTACACCTTCCAATACTTTCGTAATTGGCTTGGCTCGGTATTGCCATGTGAATTATCATTTAGGTTTCACCGAATTCACCAAATTATTATTCAAAGATATTTCTATCTAAGCGACCAAAAGTTTAGCCCCTTTAATACCATTATCTGCTAATATACCTAATGCTGTATTTAATTCTACTGTACCGCCTGCTAAATCTTTCGCAGTACCGCCTACTGTCAGTATACCTTCACCCAGTTGAGCGATGTTAGTATTCGACTTTTGCGATGTTTTAGCAAGCTGGTCAACAAACCCTTCTAACTGGTTTGTACTTAATCCCAATGCCGACATACTGTCAGTAACCATATCAGACGCATAACCCAAATCAATACCACCAGCAGCGGCTAAATTTAATACTGTTGGCAATGCCGTAATGGATTTTTCTGCGTCATATCCAGCTAATGCAAGGTAATTTAATGCCTCACTTGCTTGTGTTGCACTAAATTGTGTTGTTGCACCTGCATTTTTTGCTGCTTGTGAGAGTGACTCAAATTCTTGACTGCCTGCTGCAATTTCATCAACTGTAATGCCCATAGTAGCAGCTACTTGCGACATACCACTTTCGAAGTCAGTACCTACTTTTACAGCTGCACCTACCGCTACACCAAATGCGGCAGTAGCTGCGGCACCTGCTTTTTTCATAGCGTCTACAACATGACTACCCAGTTTTGAAAAAGTTTCTCTTACTCTTTCTGCACTTTTTTCAGCCTCTTGCAGTTCTCTGTCCATTCTGTCAATATCGCTGATACTTCTACCAAAAGCATTTGGGCTGATTCTTTCAATGTCCTCTATGCCATCTCGTATATGTACCAAACCGCTTTCCACATCGTCCAACGGTTCAGGCAAATCTTCAAGAGGCTCTGTTAAACCCTCTCCCAGTCCACCTAGACTATCATCTAAGCCGCCTAATGTATCCCCTAACTGTTCAAGAGGCTCTCTGACATTTTCGTTTATGGTATCTCCAACATCTCCCAAAGAATCCCCTATATTCTGAGACAATTCTTCTCCGGCTTGCCCAGCCTGTTCAGTCATATCCTGCAAAGAGTCACTTATATTATCAATATTTTGACTTGTGTTTTGTGCTGCTTGTTCTAAAGAACTTGATAATTGTTGTGCTGCTGTTGCTCCAGCATTTTGCATTGCATTTTGTAAATTTGAAACAGATTGTGCTGCTGTTTCTATGCTACTTCTGGAATCATTTCCTAAATTTCTTAGTTGATTCTGCATTTCAGTTACTGCTCTTTGCATTGCATTTTCCATTGCTTGTATGCCTTGCTCCAGCCCCGTATTATCAAGCCCAGTTTCTATAATAATACTTCCATCTGCCATACTTTCTATATCACCACACTTTATTAAAAAAGAGCCGTAAAAGATATTTTTTTATATCCCTTACGGCTCTGGCTCTCTGGCTCTGGCTCTTATTGTGTATTTGCTTTATTCTTTGTTTTTTTGTTTATGAGCGTCTTTTACTCTCTTTCTCATACGCAATATAAAATCCATATTTCTATCTGCCATAGATTCAAATTTTTGATTTTTATTTTGATTGATAGCAAAAATCTCTTTGCAACGCTCGTAATGTTCCTTCATTTCTTTTGACATTTTGCTGGTGTCGGCAACTCTATAACCCACCGCTGTTTTAAATATAGTTTTATCAGATAATCCTGACATCATAGCAATAAACGACCACCAATGCAAATCAGTCAAATCATCTAATTTCACACCATAATCTTGAAAAAATGAAGAATATAACATTTCATCATCACAAGCAAAGTCATATGCTGGTGATTGGCTTTCGCTTTTTTCCTCTTTTCTTTGCTTGCCACATTGATAAAACCAATTCAAATCTTCTATTGCTTCCTGAAGATTTTCAGGCATATCAATATAAAATAGTTTAATTGCTTTTTCAATTTTTTCACTTTCTGTCAATTCTTCATTTCGTAAAAGCATTTCATATTTAATCAATGTTCTGAAATCATAATGTATTCTTTTTCCCTTTATTTCCTTGGGCAAATCATCTAAAAGCATATTAAATTGCTTATTCATTTTGGACTTCCTCTTGTTCTATATGTTCTTTAATTGATTTTATAAAATTCAGTGTTTCTTCTAATACATCTTTGGAAGAATTTTTATCTTGAATAATTCTTTTAAATTTCTCAAGTTCTTGTATAGCATTTTTCTGTTCCTTTTTTGCTTTTTGTGCTGTTGATGGTAATAATATAGTATTCAATTCTTTTGGCAATTCTTCTATAAATTTGTTATATTGGTCACTCCATTCTTTATATGTATTTAAGCATAATTTATAATTTCTTTTTCCATCAAATATATTTTCTGCAGTACCTTTTCCAAATGCATTATCAAAGAAATCAAATATAATATCACAACCTATTTTCATTCCTTCAGACAAGCTTTTGTATTCTTTTTTTCCTTCCGCTGTTGCTTTTTCAGAAAATTCTAAAAAAGCTTTATCAAAGTTTTCTGCTACATCAACATCAAATAAATCCAATTCGTATTCTTTACCATTTAGTACAAAATTCATTGAATTTCACCCTCCTTTTTTGCTGTCATTTTTTTTGCTGAAAATGCTGCTTGATTTTCTTCTGGTACTGTATCGCTATTTAATTCACTGTAAACAAATTTCTTAGGAGTGCCTCCTGTACTTTCTAATGAAATGCTAAATGTTGCATTTTGTCGTACGTTACCGCCCCTGTCTGTTGTTACCATACAAGTAGCAAATCCAACTTCGCCTTCTCCTGTTTTCATACTCATAAGAAGGTATCTCACAATAGCGTTATTACCTGTTTCATATTTTTTATCCAGCAAAAATTTTTGAACGAAGTCGCCGTAATATACATCACCGCTCAAACCAATTTTAATACCTGTACCTGTTTTTGTAGTAGAATCTGTCCTATAAAAATAAGACTTGGTTTCAGAAGATGAACTATACTCTGGATTCATTTCTGTTAATGTTTGGAAAAGCACATGGAAATCAAGCAAATTTGCTTTTTTATCATCTGTTGTATCAAAAGCAATAATAAAATCTTCTTTCAATGCTTGCCCTGTATAGCTACTGTTAGGGGTTTCTCCCATAGCGGTTACAAACTCTTTTAATGTTATTTTATCTTTACTTATAATTTCCTCTGCATATCTATCTAAACTATCCATATTAAATGCTCCTTTCTGTATAAACCACTTTTATTTGTAGCATATAAATGCCTGTATTATCTTTATCTGTTTCATACAAACTCCCGTTTGCAGCTTCTATAAAAAAACACTCTCTATTTTTCCCCAGTTCAGGATATTCTCTTTTTGCATTTTTTTCATTTACCCAATATTCTAATTTTTCAACAAATGCTGTATTTTGTTTTCTTTCCACATTAGAGCCACTGTACTCTGAAAGATATATTGTAAAATTCTTTTCACATTGTCTTTTGCCATAAAAATATCTTTTTAGTACATTGCTTGAAGAAGATGCCACTGCCATATTAGTTGGTTCTCCTTCTAAAATATCAGTGAATATTGCATCAACATTCGCACCGCTTTCATCTGTAAATGTTCTTAAAAAATCAATCACATAACTAGAAACACTTTTCATCATATCCTCCTATCCTACTTTCATTCCTGTTTCTCTTGCTATTGTTTGTAATATGGCAATCTTTTCATCTTGCCATGTTTTAATAAGCCATTTTTTTCCTCTTAATGTTCCTTGGTATTGCAAAGGTCTGTCTGTTTCTTGCATAGGTGCTTTTCCTTTCATTACTTTGCCATACCATAAATATCTAGCATATGGTCCAGGATAATAGATTTCTTGCCCACCATTTTGTATGTTTACACTATTGATTAAAAACCCTTCTTTTCTTGGTGTTCTTCTTTCTCCTCTTGCCACAAGTTCATCTGCTAAAATCATTTGCACACGTCCACCTGGTTCTAGTCCTCTTTTTTGTATTATCTCTTGTGAGGTATCTAATTTGATATTTATTTTTGCTGTAACCATTTAATTAGCACCCACTTCCCAATGCCACATATTTTTTGAGCCAAATATTTTTGCGTCTATGGTATTCACAACATAAACTTCATCATATTTTTTCTCTAAATCACTGTGCTTTAATATCACATCATCTACAAAGCCTTTTACAATAATATCCCCTGTTTGTATTGTCCACGAGTTTTCCGGTTTACTTTTCCATTCTTTAGGCTCTTTGTATTCCTTTCCTTCTATTACAGTTACGTCAAATGGAATAATTAAATTTAAAGCGTCTGCATTTGCAATACCACTTGTATTCACATTTCTAGCTTTGGAATTGTCCCACATAACACCGTCTAACTGTGTGAAAGTCCATTTCCCATTTTCTTTGTCGACATTGTTATAAATCGTCATAGCACACGATACTGCTTTTGGTAAAGCCATTTATATCACCCCCCTATATAACAATCCTGTAAAAGCAAGATACTCTTTTACTGTGCTGTAAAGTTTTTTATTTTTCTCTTTAACATATTCTTCTGCATTCACATCTGCTTTTGTTGGAGTGTCATAACTGACACTCCAACTTCCTACACTTTCGGAAGCGATTACTTTTTCACCTTCCCCAAGTGACTGTTTTTCTGTTTTTTCTATTATTTGATACTGTTCGGCAAGTTCGCATATACATTCTTTTACTGTTTCTAATGTATCTCCTATTGCTGTATATGCCTGATTGCAAGTAGCATAATTTACAAATCTTTCTGCCTTTTTGGAATAATGGTTAAAATCTTGCTCATTTATAGCAGTTCCTTCAAAAACTTCTGTATAGTATGTAAAATCAACTAGCAATATATATCACCTATTTCTTTTTTACGTTTTTGCTTTCTTCTGAAGTTTCAACATTTATTTGTTCATCATTTTGAAAATCATTATCTAAAAATTCACCATTTTCATAAGAAACAGTAGAAGCGCCTGTACTTCCAGAAGGTACATATACTGCAAATGGAAATCTTTTTGTTTCGTCCGTATTAATAGCATTTAAAGGATTGAATATATCCCAGCCTAAACGAATTACCATTCTAATTGCCTTCATGTCATTCTGCATTAAGTTAAACAATACTTTTCCATTTTCATCTGAAATGACACCACTGTTGAATACATCAAATGTAATATCTTGTCTAATGGCATATACTGCTTGTTTAAAATCTCCTGCAAATAAATTTGCTTTTGTTGCGTCAAATGCCCCATTTCTAGGGAACTGCATACCCATGCCACTCAATGTATAAGGTGTTGTACTTTTCATATCCTCTAAATATAAAGGTCTATTTGTTGTGTCTCTTAATTCTCTTAACTTTGCTCGCATATTGATAGCAGATATAATTTGGTCTGGGAAATAACCATCTTCTTCTATTTTAGATATAACACCATCTATACCAAATATATCTTTGTATATATCAGCAGTTTCTGTTACAACATTTCCTGCTGCTGTTGCTCCCTGCAATATACCATCTCTCCAATTATCAGGCTTATCTACGCCAAAAAATATTGCTTTATCAATTACCCTTCCAGCTGCCTCAATCAATCTAGGTTTTACTTGTCCCCAAATATCATAACTACTATCTGCTACAATATTATCTGGTATAGGAACAATCGCAGCGATTTCTCCTACATATAATTTCTTTTTCTTCCAACTCATATTTGTCGTCATTTTTAAGCCAGTATCACCATCAACAAATCCTGCAAGTGGGTAGCTATCCATAATAGGATATTCCATGACACCGCTTGCCATATTAGGCAATCTTGTCATTGCTTTTAATGCAATGGAACTTTCTACTGTACTCTGTATAATTTCTGTTATTTCTTGCGTTTTCATCAACGCATCTGTTTGTTCTCTTAGTATTGCTACTGTATCAGCCATAATATCATTCTCCTCTCAATTTTCTATTAATTTCATCTGCTAATGATAATGTTGTATGCCCTTTGTTTGCATTTACACCAAAATTCACAATCGTTGTTGTATTGTGTTTTTTGTCATTATTTTTCAAATAATTTTCTGCTGCTGTTTCAAAATCATCATCATCATTCATTTGATTTGTAATTTTAAAAGCATAATAATCCACGTCATCAACAGGAACACCTTTTGAAATCAAATATCTTTCTCTTTTCATTTGGTTCAATTCTTTTTGTGTAGAAGATAATTGACTTTCAAAATCATTTCTTTCTTTTTGTAAAGTATCCCATTTTTGTTGTTCTGTTTGTTGACTTTGCTGCCATTTTTTAAATTGTTCTAGTTCTTCTGCATTGGGATATTTTTTTCTTTCTCTTTCCAATCTTTTTTCAATAGCTTTGTTTAAATCTTCTTGTGTAAATGTTTTTTCTTGTTGTTCCTGTTGTTGTGTTTCCTGCCCCTGTTGTGCAGTATTTTCCATACCTTGTTGTACGTTTGTTGTTTCCATAGTTTATAATCTCCTTTCCGTTTAACGCCCGTCGGCAAAATAAAAAGCCATAAAAAACATTGTTTTATTACAATATCCTCTATGGCTCTGGCTCTCTGGCTCTGGCTCTGTTTTTCTTGACCTCTATTTGGTTTTTACACTTTTTGCATTTTATATATATTCCCTTTGCTTCAAAATTATCAGCTACTTTTACTAGCTTATTATGGCAAACGGGACAAGTGTACCATTTCATTTATAAGCCCTCCTTGCTTTTGCTGCTAACGCTTTATCAAATCCTAGTACTTGTGTACTTGGTATTCTCTTTTTGAGTGAAGCAGCTTTACTAAATGCAGTATATTCTTTACTTTTTTTCTGCAATTTGATAGCAGCATTTTCAAATTCTTTTTGTGTATTTGGATTGTTAAATCCTATCAGATTTCTTTTTAATTGTCGCATATCTCTTTCTATTTTTCTCATATATTGTGTTGCTTCATACATAGTATACTCTTTTCCTTTATATGAAAATGTATCATTTGCCATATGGTACAATTCATCATCTGTATAAATACGACTGGAAACATTGGGTATAAATGCTCTAAAATTGTGAGAACAATTATATCCCTTCAGCCCTGCACCTTCTCCATATCCTGTAGTACTTTCAAAATCTGGATAGTTTAATGTATTTTCACCATATTTGCTTTTTTTACTCCAATAATATACCTGTCCCTGCCACCCTGCATGATTTGCTATACCACTTCCTGTTCTTGCTCCAGCGTGTGCATCTACTTCTACATAAGGTGTTTCCAAAGTATTTATTGTATTTTCAGATAATATACCTTGTGCTTGACTGATACCTGTTCTGATTGCTCTTTTTACGGCAACATCAACATGATTCACATATCTTTTAGGCGGTTCATATGGCTTTTCGCTTTCCTTGTCATAATAAACATATTTAATGCCACTATCAGACAGTTTTTTCACTGCATTTTTAGCAGCAGTATTATAGTCAAGTGTTCCTGTAGATACTTCTAAATAGGCAACATCTAATACCTTTTGATATGCTTCCGCTATGTAGTAAAATTGTGGTTTGCCATTTATTTTAATAGAAAAGCCTAGCGACTGCGTGATATTATACATTTCTTTTTTTGTCTGCTGTTTTATTATGGCTATTTCCTGCAAAAGCAATACTTGATTTCCTATAGATGGCTTTGTTATTTTTGCCTTATCAAGTAATTCAGCAGTATATGCTTGTTCTCTTGCTACTGCTTCCTGAAACATATCATCTAGTTGCTTTTGTGTGATATTTAATGTTTTCTTGATTTTGTTTTCAATCACCCTCATATCAATGCCTTGTTCTTGCAGTTGTCTAATTTGATGTAATGCAGAAGCGGTTGCAGTATCTGCTGTTTGAAATCTCCTACAAATATCGGCTAATATTTCTTCTTCTAATACAATATAACTTTCAGCAAGTTCTTCTGTTACATTTTCAAGCCAATCGCCACCCATATTAGTACACCTCTGTTACTTCATTCTGCTCGGCAAGCATACTTTTTGCTGTTTGTTCATCTACTTTATATTTTTTCATAATATAAAATTCTGGCTTTATAATTTGGCTTGCAACATCTAATCTCATATCTGTTAACTCTGTTTGTCTGTCCTCAATAATGCTGTCATCAAAATCAATGGTAATCTCTACATTTTCATTCAATGATAAATTCAGATACTGATTACCCAGCCAAAGCAATATTTGTATCAGTTCTTTTATAGCACATTCTAATATAATTTCATGCTTTTTCAATGTTCTGAATAATGAAGAGTTTTCACTGACAATTTGTGTTGCTGTTGCAATACTTCCTTGGTCAAATTTATAGTGGTTTTCACCAAAGCCACACTTAGCCGACAACAAATTCAATTTATTTTGCAATGCTATTTCATGTTCAGTTGCTCTTAATGACAAATCAATTTCTTTTATATAGTTTTCATCGTTGATTGTTGATGGTAAACGATGAAATGTTATATCATTTGGGTCAAATACCATTTGTCCATCTTCTATTTTTAGTGCTTCTTCTGTTACCATAATTCTTTTACGTCCTAGTATAAATTCAGTATTGTAAGAATCAAATACAATATCAAGTGCTTTTAATACATCAATACTATTTGCAAAAACAGAAATACCCATAGGATTGTTTTTATCAATATTATTTACAATATTCATTCTATCAATGACAAATTGTGGCTTATCTGTTTTAGTAGCAATTCTTTCTGCAATATTTTCAAATCCTTTTATACTATTGATATTTTCTATTTCTAGCATTTGTCCATTTGTATTATCAAATAACAAATTTGTAATGATATAATAACCATATTCCAATGTGTGCATCTGCAAATAAAAATATTCTTTTCCTTCTATAACTTTTATTGCACCAAAAGCACATTCTTTTATTTTCCCATTTTCCCAGGAAAGAGGAAATATCAAATCACCAGTAATATAATTGATATGAATATCTTTTATATTTGCATTACCTGTTACTTTTCCAGTATCTTTTTCAATTTCAATATTCTGCATATAAGGTACATAAGCCACTGTACCATATGCTGCTTTATATTCTTGGGATTCATTTACTTTTACAAGAAAATTATTATTTTTAAGAACTTCATCAATAAATTGTTGTTCTTTATTTCCTGATATGGTAATAGCTACTTTTTCGTTCATAAGTAAATTCGCCCAATCTTCACAAACTTTTTTCGCCATCTGCAAAGAAAGTCTTTTACACATTACTTTTTGCTTACCATTATAAGTTTCATAATTATGAAACCTTTTTACATTTCCTTGATACCATTGATGCCACCGTTCCATTTGGGAATAAAATGACATATCAATAGTATCAAATCCCTTTTGCTTTAAATATTGTTGTATTGTCATTATCAATTTCCCCTTCTCATAAATACTCGCTCTAATGCATATCTTACTGCATCAATACTGTGATTATTTTCATCTGGGTAGCCACTTATTACTTCTCCATCTTTATTATGTTCATATTCATATTCTAAAAACTCTTTTGCAGTATGAGGACATCTTTTATTGTCTATTATTATTTTTTTAGATTGTAGCCACTTCATACCATATTCTACAGAACCTGCACCTTTCACTGCTGCTTTTACAGGCAATCCATTATCTTTTAAATCATATATACTTTTAGGTTCTGCACTGTCACAAACAATATAAGCATCTGTATAACCCTTTTTTCTTATTTTTTGTGCTACTTTTTGATTAGGTAATTTGTTTTCATATATTTCATCAAATATATATATTGTGTTTCTTGCTCTGTCATAATGCAATCTAACAAAAGCAAGTGGGTCTGGATACCAGCCAAAGTCAATACCCATATAGATACGATCAAATGTTTTTATCTGCTTATCTGTAATTTCTTTTAATTCCAAAAACTCAAAAACATTACTTCCTGTACCTACTGGTATACCTAACATTTCATGCTGATATGCTCTAAAATTAGTCTCTTTTAAATGTTCTGCTTCTTCGATAAATTGCTCTCCTAACCATTCTACAGGTACATCTAAATAACTATTTTTATGTGTCAGTCTATCTTTTTTAGGCTGTAAACTATCCTCATTTGCCCAATTTGACATACTGATAGGAGGATTATATGATTCAAAGTTCCAGAATTTCGAGCCACCCCTCATAGTAGACTGTAATATATTTCTGATTTCTTCCCTTCCTGCAAATTGGTCTTTTTCTTCGAAATGAGTAATGCCAATATAGCCAAAAGGCACTTTAATAGATTTTATTTTCTCTTTTTTATCTACGCCCCTAAACATTATTTTCTGTCCTGTAGGCAAAAATATGATTTCCATAGGCTGTACTTTAAATAAAAAGTATTGCTCTAATTCCATAGCATAAATTGCCCATGTATATTGTGCATAAACACTATCGCGCAATGTATCTGCTACTTTTCGCAGTATTAAAGCATGGCAATCACTGTTTTGCATAATCAGCAATATTACTGCAATGCTTACAAATGACGATTTTGTACTTCCTCTACCACCTCTAATATCATAGTGCGTATATTTATGTGATAAAACATTTTTTAATACAGGTTTAAAATTTGGGATAACTAATTCATCAATATTGACTTTATGCGTTGCTTCCATTCTCCACCAACTCCACTTTTATTTTTGTTATTTCTTTTTCTTCTGTTGGTCTATCTCTCCATTTTTGCGGTTGTCTGTTCTTTAGCCAATATATTTGTGCTGTAACATCTGGAGGTATTTCTTTTTCAATGACTATCGTTCTTATTTTTCCATCCGGAGATGTTTCTGTTTTAGTCTCTGTTGTCATATATCCTTTTGCTCTTTTTAATAAAGCGTTTTCCACTTCAATATCTACTACTTCTTTTCCTTTTTTTAAGGCGTTCGCAAAATTAGGGAATTTCTTTTTCCAATCGTAAAGAGTTGTCTTGCTAATGCCTATTTTTTTTGCAATCGTTTCATCAAGTAAACCTTCTCTTGCCCAACTCTCTAATAATAATAACTTGTCTTCTGTTATCCAATCTGCATATTTTGCCACATCACCACCCCATTTTTATATAAAAAAATACACTAGATATATCATCTATATCTAGTGTATCAAATTAAGTGTCCATTTCTCTGGAATTTTCAAAAATTTTTTTATTTTTTTTTACTTTTTCTATTTTTATTTCATATCCTAGCTTTTTAAAAGCAAAATATAAATTATAATCTAAATAAAAAGTACATCCATTTCTTAAATTATATATTCTACCTTTTTTCAATCCTGTTTTATTTCTAATTTCCTCTACAGAAAATTCATTTATAATATCTGCTACATCATCAAATATAAAATCATTCACTTTTTTCATTCCTTTCCTCTAATCTTTTATAATATGGTTTCTTAGCACAATCAATATAAACACCCTTCCGCCTCTACTTTATTTGATTCCTCTAATAGTTTTTCATATTTTTTTTGAGTGAGTATAACATACCCCTCAAACCTTGCCCTACACCTGTCAAAATCACAAGTGCAGGAACTCTCCATCGAGTATATTCCCACTAACATAGTAGGAGTATACTTGGTGTACCCATATTCGCCCCCATTGTGACATTTCTCACCTGCAACAACGTTCGTGCAGGTGAATCCTTCACCTATGTAGAGGTTGTTAAACTCTCGTTCGGAGAGTTCTTTATACTTTTCAAGTGCACTTTCATAATCCCTATAAAATTCCATTTTCTTTCCCCTTTCTATCTCACCAACTCAAACCGATACTTCTGTTTTGCCTCTGGATACTTTTCCCTATCCACTTCAGACACAAACATATCATAAGGTCTAGCGTAAACCCTATCGTTGTATAACGCTTGATATACAACAAATATCTCACCTGTTTCGGTATGTTCTGCAATGGCAATGACTCTGTACAACTTCCCTTTGAAATGCTTGTATATTTTTCCTATAAAAATCTTTCTTTCTACAATCATTGTTTCTTCCTCCTGCTGAAAAGGATAATCCAATATATCAATACAGAAATTCAAAACATCTTCACATATTCCCAATACAACTTTTGTCCACAATAAGGACAACGTTCTAAATATGTTGCTCTATCATAGTAACCATCATCACATGGTTCATAATCTGAAAAATCTTCACTACAACGAGGGCATTCTGAAGGGTTCCAGTTTTCAGTAATGACACTCATTGGTGTATTAATATCTTTTAAGGCTTGTTCATATCCTCTTTTATAATCATCCATATTATTTAACCCCCTATATTCACATCAATTCACTTCTTTTCTTCTCCTCTTGAACAGTAATCTTCTCCACATACTATTTGATTGTACACTCCTTTATCTACATCAATACCAGTTATTTGTTTAAATATTTTTTTATCAAAATTCGGTATTGACATAACCTCTTTTTTAGAAGATTCGCTTAATTTATCCCAATTCTTTTGATTACTATTTGAAATTTCTTCCCAACTTAATCTTTTTGAATAATAACCCGTTGTTTGATATTCAGGGTGTTCCTCTTTTTCTTTCTCTGTCATATCACCCTCCATAATTGGGTCTATTGGAGAAACGAGAGTATTATCTAAAATCCATTTAGCGTTGCTATTTTTCCAGTCATTACGTGTCCAGTCTGACAGCTTATTAAATAAAAACATTTTTGTTAATTCTGTATTAAAGCAACCGCTAGAATAATTTGTGACATTATAATCTCCACTGTTGTAGTATCCACTGTTGTAGTATCCACTGTTGTAGTCTCCACTGTTGTGGTCTCCACTGTTGTGATCTCCACTGTTGTGGTTTCCACTGTTGTAGTATCCACTGTTGTAGTATCCACTGTTGTGGTTTCCACTGTTGTAGTATCCACTGTTGTGGTCTCCACTGTTGTGGTCTCCACTGTTGTAGTATCCACTGTTGTAGTATCCACTGTTGTGGTTTCCACTGTTGTAGTATCCACTGTTGTAGTATCCACTGTTGTAGTCTCCACTGTTGTGGTCTCCACTGTTGTGGTCTCCACTGTTGTGGTTTCCACTGTTGTAGTATCCACTGTTGTGGTCTCCACTGTTGTAGTATCCACTGTTATAGTCTCCACTGTTGTAGTCTCCACTGTTGTGGTCTCCACTGTTGTGGTCTCCACTGTTGTGGTTTCCACTGTTATAGTCTCCACTGTTGTAGTCTCCACTGTTACAATCTCCACTGTTACTCAATCCTGTACAATTTTTACCCACATTGACCATGTTAAGTACTTCTGTCCAATCTATCGCTTTTTCAATTTTTATTTTATTAGTGCAACTTTTTTTTTCGTTTTCATCAATACTTATTTTTCCATATGCTGTTACTTCAGCAACTTTATTATTTTCATCAAAATCATAATAATCATAGCAATCTATCAATTTTGTACAAAAATGATAACCTCTTTCACAAATTATTGGTTCTTCGTCCATTTCATAACTTTTACCGACTTGATACTGGAATCCTCTACAAGTCCAATCTGGACGAAATACTTTATAACCTTTTACTGTCTTTTGTTCGTTCATTTTTCATTTTCCTTTCTTCTTTTTCTACAAATCTAATTTCATTTGACAAATGAAATTTGTATCTTCCAACATATTCCATCGAAAATTTCTTCCCACAGGAATAATACCTTTTTCTTCTAATTCAAACCGTTCATCAAAATCATGAACGGTATGCCCATCTGGTTTGAATGAAGTAGGACTATCGCTATCCCACTTTAAAAGAAGTTCCCACAACTCTGGATAATTTTTTTTCAAAAGTCTTAATTGCTCTATAGATTGGTTGTGACAAAACCAACAACTACCCCTTATTGATGTTTTATAAATTGGAGAAAGCAAATCATTTTCCTCGCACCATTTTCTGCAATCCGCTTCACTCCAACCTATCTGGACAAGGGGTAAAGAAAATCCCTCTCTTGTCCATCGGGATATTCTTAATTGTTCATCATATGCAATACCTACATATTGCATATGATCTTTTGCTTTTTTTGTTGCATAATTTAAGGTGTATCTTTTTAACATAGAATTACACCATGCTCCCATTTGGTAAGGAAATCCGTATATTTTATTTTTCTTTGTATTTCTGGCATAGAATTGCCTTTCATATGTCCATTTCACGCCATTTTTTTTCGGTACGATATGTTCAACATCAAACCCATACCGTTCCTTTATCTTTTTATCTGCCTTCTTTTTGAACTCTACCATTTCAGGCAAATCAGCTGAAATAGTATCTGTTGCCCATATTTCTGCATGAATTATCCTGTCAAGAGGCAAACTTAATCTTTTAATGGCTTCTAAACAAGCTATAGAATCTTTTCCGTAAGAAAGACACAATATGTATTCTGTCATATATTCCTCCTTAAATTATTTTTTCTTCTTCTCCAACAGCCCACACTTTTCTGGCTGATTTTTACAAGCAAACCGACAACTTTCTTTCTGTTTGCAGTCTACACAACAAATTTTTTCTAACAATATTTTGCATTCAAATGCACTGCATTTTCTCCTATGTTTTCCCATAAAATCCCTTCTTAAAATAATGACGTTTGTGCTATTTGCATTTCTGTCAAAATGTATTTTTCTTTTTCATCATCCCATAAAAGTTCATATTTTCCATTATTTCCATTAAAGCTACCGCTTTGTTCATCTTTGACCTGTAGCATTGATGTTACTTTATGTTGAAATATCGGTGTTATCACTTCTCTTTGGTCTTCATAAGTAACATTGATATAACTTTTTTCCAATTTTATTTTTACTTTCACATTGATTTCTGCTGTATCATTTTTCTGCTCTAGCATATTTTGTAAAACTTTTTTTAACATATCATCAAAACTTGCTCTTAATGCTAAAAAAACTTCACTATTTAAACTTAAATCCATAATTATCAGTTCTCCTTTTCTGTCCATTCCTATTTCAATATTTGTTCTAATGCTGTAGCACCATTTGCTTTTACTTCCTGTACTACAACCTCAATTCGAGGCACATCGCTATAAAACTTTTCAATACTCATTTTCACAATATTTTTATCGTCTTTGTAGCAAACACCATTTAAAGCGTCTGCTACAGCCTTCAAAATATTGTCACCATCTGGTTTTTTTGTAGGACGGATACCGCCAATACGCATTTCAGCCTTTTTCTTTTTACTTCCACTTTTCGGTATTTTGAAGTATGCAGAAACAGACAATTCCAGTTGACTATTTTCATTAAACTTCACATTTCCGCACTGTTTGTAATAATCAAATACAATCTGCTGTTCGTATGTTGTTGTTTGTTTTGGTGTATATATCTGTCCATTGTGGCAGAATCGTGGTCTTTCTTTGCCCTTTGGTTCTCCTACCACTGTAAACTTTATTTTTCTTCTCTCAATCTCCAATTTCTTCCCTCATCTTTCAATATCACATTTCTATAGCCTTTTGTTTTTTCATGTATTCTACTGCCTATTGCCTCATCAATAGCAATAATATCGTCAACTGTTTTTTCTGTTGAAAATATAGTAATCAGCCCACTATTTACATATCTATAGTTAATGATTTCAAAAGCGGTTCTAATATCTGCCTCACTGGGGTGTTTTCCTTGTTCCGTTTTAAAAAAGTCATCTATGTAAAGCACTTGTGTAGTAAGTAAAGGACTTATCAATTTCTGATAATTTTCATCATCCATTTTATTTGCTTTCAGCCTAACAACTTCATTTGTCCAGATAATATATCTTACAGACATTCCTTTTTTCAAAAACTCCGCCAATATTGCTGTACAAATATGCGTTTTACCGCATCCTACCTGTCCTCCTGCAAAAAACCATTTTTCTTTTTCTTCCACAAATTGCAATGCTTTTTGTTTCAATTTCTGTTGCCATTGCTGGTGGGTCTGAAAGCTGTCAAAAGTATATTTTTCTATACTTTCGGCAATACCCGACTTTTTGAGTTGCTGCATAGCAATTTGTTTTTTGATACAAATACAGTTACCATAACGCTCCACACCGTCCACCACAGCTTTTACAATGCCTTCTCCTCTGCATATAGGGCAGTCACCTTCTTTTATGGGTTTGTTGGGATGTATGGGCACATATTTTATTTCTGTTTCGTTATTGCTTTGTGTTTCATAGTTTATTTGCTTTTGATATTCCTTTTGTCTTTTTTGTATTCTTTCCACAATTTCTACTGCTTTCCCTATATGCTCATTGTGTTTGTTGCAGATACAAGCAACATAATGTTGTATGCCATTTTCAAACACTTTTACAATGCCATCCCCTCTACAAATAGGGCAATCTCCCTTTTTTATAGGCTTGTCCGGGTGTATCGGCTGTATAGGAAAATCACTGGGAAAATCAACACCTTTAGAGTATATCTCCATATTTTTGTGGTTTTTGTTCTGAAACTGTTCCATAATCTCCATAACCTGTTGCATATGCTTGTCCCTTCTTTCCTTCTGCTATTTTTGCCCACAATATGCCCTCATAATTGTTCGATATAGACATATCAATCACATCTATTACTGCTTGCTCTCCATATTTTTTACACTCATTTTGTATTTGAGCAAGCAAACGATGTAAACCTGTAGGTTGATAAGACTTTCTTCTTTCTTTTTTGTACCTCAACCATTCATTTACTTTTTTTTCTAATGCTGGTGGAAAAACAAAACTATTTCGAATTTCTTTGAGTTCTTGTTTTGTTTTTTTCTCCCCCTGTGCAGCTTGCTGCACTTCCCCCACAAGGGGGTTAGGGGGATTTATATTTGTTTCGTTTTGTTTCGTTTTGTTTTGTTTATTAATGGTATCGGCTAGCGTATTGCTTTGTGTATTGGTTTGTGTATCGGCTAGCGTATCGCTTTGTGTATTACTTTGCGTCTCTTTAAGGAACGCAATATCATTTTGCATATCGCTTTGTGTATTACTTTGCGTCTCTTTAAAAGACGCAAAAGAATGTATTTGATACATAGCTGATTGATTTCCTGTTCTGGTTTTAAATGAAATCAAACCCTTGTTTTGTAGCATTGCTCTTGCACGATAAATAGCTTGCTTTTCTAAACCTGTTTTAGTAGATAGCACTGCGGTAGCTACCGTAAAGGTATCCTGCCAGCCAGTTTTATTTGCTATATGCATTAAAGCGTGCCATAGCGCAATACCTGACGTTGACAGTTGATTTACTTCGAGCCAATCGTAAAATGCTTTTATCTCTAAAATATAGTTCATTTCTTCACCTCATTTATTTTTTTATTCAGTTTTCAATGTTCATGCTGCTGTTTGTAGTAATACAAACAGCAGCTTTTTTGATTTATCATCTCATTTTTAAAGTATCAAAGCGTCTCAAAATGGTAAATCATCATATTCTTCTTTATTTTGCATTTCTTTTTCTTTACTACCTGTAAAATAATGTTCTTCTGTTATTACTTCCGTACTCCATTGTTTTTGGTTATTTTTATCCTCCCAAGAGCGAACTTGTATTCTTCCTACTATTGCTATCTGTTTGCCCTGGCTGAGATATTTTTCTGCAAACTCTGCTGTTTTCCCAAAAGCGATACAGTTAATAAAATCTGTATCTGATTGTCCCTTTTGCTGAAATCTTCTAGCAACTGCAAGAGTATATCTTGCAACTGCTATATTTTGCTGTGTATATCTTACTTCTGGGTCTTTTGTCAGCCTTCCCATCAATATCACTTTATTCATTCTTTTAATCCCTCACTTACTAAACAAGCATCACAAAACGCTTTTCCATATTTTTCTTTTCTTTTATTATATTCATATTCTCCGGAATACTGTTTTCCAGAACTTGATTGAAATCCTGTAAACTCTTTACCGCATTTTTGACAACAAGGCTTTTTACTCAATTGTTGCTGATTTGCTTGTTCTTGCTGATTTTGACCAGTGTTTGTTGTATCACTATCTTTGTTGTCATCTATACAGAATAAGCCATTCAGGGCATATTTTCTTGCATAGGAACTACTTGCTCCTGTAATCTGACTTAAATCCATACCTTTCTTGTTTTCATCTTCTCTTGCATAAGAACTATTTTCTATTTGTTCTCCTGTTTCAATGTCTATTATACGTGCAGTTGCTTTTATGTAATATCTTTGCTCAATATTTGTAAGTTCATCTGACAACACAATAATTGCTTTTTGACTTGCTAGAAGCGGTTTTAATGCTTCTAATATATCTTCACAACTTCGAAAAGTATACTTACCAAATTTATTATACTGTCCTTTTGGTGCTTTCAAATTTTGTTGTATTTCAAACAACTTGCTGTAAATACTCATTATTTTCCCTCTCTTTCAATTCATTCAAATATGCTATACATTTTTCCATATGGTGTTTTATCTCACTAAATGGCTTATCTAAATAAAATTTAAATCTTATATCGTCTGTTGCATAAGCATACCAACCTGTTTGAAATATGCTTATCTCTAGTTCTGTTGTATGTCCACAAAAATGTATAAACACTGTTGGCTTTTTTTCTGTCAAACATTGTTGTCTTGCTTCAAATCCATTGATTTCAAAGCATAACTGCAATATCTCATTCACTTTTTGCATTTTTTCTAATTCCATAGTATTCTACTTCCTTTCTATTATTTAATACTTAAATTTGTTCCTCTTTCTTCTATATGTGCAAAATGTAATGTTGCGCCTTCGTCCAATGCCTTTCTAATTGCACCTATATTGATTGTAGGTGGTTGAGGTATCAAATATTGTTCTGGTATATCTTCTATATCTGCATCAATTTTTAATGGTTCTAAACCGCCATTTTTTCTAATAGAAAAGGTATATAAAGTTGTGGAAAATTTTGTTTTTCCTGTGATTTCCATGCTGGTTTTTAATTTTTGCTTTAGCCTGTCACTTCTTTTTTGTAGCATTTCTTTTCTGATTTTTAACCTTTCCATTTCATTTTTAATTCCTGAAATATCATCATTTATGTATTGTAGTATTTTTGCATAGTTATCAGCCTTTTCTTCAAATAAACAATCTATACAATCTAATGTATTTTCTATCATTTCTATATCAGCATCTTCATCAAATAACATTTCTCTAACTTTTAAAAAATCTCCTGTTAATTCATATAAACTAGCCATTGCTTTTTCCTCCCTTTTGTGTTATGCTAACTATAAATAATAAATTTGGTTTTGCCCCTTGCGAAACGTAGTTCCGTAGGGGCATTTTTTTATGCCTGTTCATCACTCCCTATCCTGATTCCATTCAAAATATTTACAAGCCGTTTGTGTTGGTTTTCTGTTTCTGCCTTTTGTGAAAAGACATAACCCTTCATGATATGCTTTCCATTCCCTTGTTTTGCTATTTAAAAGATAGTACTGCATAAAATGTGTGCAGTTGCAACAAACCTTTTCATCATCTGCAACTAAAAATATTCCTCTTGTTGCCATAATAACCACTCCTATTTGACTTTTTGTTCCTGTTTGATGTACAATAGTAGTAAGTTAGTTTTTGTTATCCTCTCCAGCGTTTGCAGACGCTTGGAGAGGAAATAATTCTTCTACTGTTGTATGTAGTGCTTGGGCTATCAACTGGGCTGTGTAAACGTCTGGAACACGTTCACCATACTCATAATTTTGATATGCCCTAATTGAAATATTAGTTGCTTTAGCAACTTCTATTTGTTTTAACTTTGCTTTTTTACGTGTTTCTTTTAATTTATTAATTTTCACCGTCCTCCTTCTTATTTAACATGCACATTTGTGCTTGCTATGTATATATATTAACATGCACATTTATGCTTGTCAAGTATTAATTTAACTTTTTTTATATTTTTTTAGGAGTGTTATTTATGGCAAATTTAAGCGAGCGTTTACAAGTTTTAAAAACTGAACGAAACCTTTTACAAAAAGATATTGCAAATGAAAATAACATATCTTTACGTGCTTATCAATATTATGAGCGTGGGGAACGTGAACCAACTTCATCTATTCTAATTAACCTAGCTAATTATTTTGATGTCTCTCTTGACTACCTAGTCGGTCGTACCGACAACCCCAACTCTCACAAGTCTTAACTCTCTGGCTGTCATTTGGCAGCCTTTTTCTATGCGATTTTTTCCAAATAAGCTATGTATTTAAACTGCTCTATTCTTTCCTTACAAGACTTGTATATCTCT
>ERZ808044.543-NODE-543-length-38182-cov-11.464349_pt1 | contig 38182 bp, 51 predicted proteins | sample MGYA00380195_ERZ808044 | MGnify/ENA primary metagenome ERZ808044 (study PRJEB31490, sample SAMN06133423) | mouse gut metagenome | isolation source: Z7_2 | host: mice | place: China: Chengdu | collected 2015-05 ...
TTCGGCATATTTTTCAGGTTTATATTCAAAAGTTTCAAGCAGTTTTATAGCTTTCTTTTCGCCCTTTATTTGCTTACTCTTGACATCAATACTACGGTCTCAACATGGCACGAGAGGATAGAATGAATGTCATTTGAGTATGTCCGTTCTCGGAAACATATCCACGGTGTTTTTGGCACTATCGGTAGACGGGAACATATCCACCCTCGCTCGTACCTTTATCAAAAGGGCACTCTAACTAGGAGTGTCCTTAATTATAATCATTGATATACTTAACGTTATTTCTTCTTCACTGGAATCCAGATTTCACTTCGATACTTTGGATTTCCAGTGTCTGGACTCTCGTTCCACAAAATTTCAGGGCCTTCAACTGTCTCATATCCTGAAGATGGAAACCACTCTGAGTATATTCTGCCCCATACATTTTGAAGTGTTTCTGGGAATGGTCCAATGGATTCGAAAACTGCCCAGGTACTGGCTTCTATTTTCAATACATCAAATTCTGCTGTTTCATCACTTGAAGTCGCTACACCGATGTAATGATCCAGCTCACCCTTTTCTTCCATTCTTCCTTCCGAGAAGTTAGTAGATGCACTAATAATCCCTGTTGGTTCTACATTTGAAAGTGCTTTTAATTCTTTAATAACCTCAGGGGTTAAAAGTCCAGTCATTTTTGCAATCTCTGGATTGACACCTTCAAAAATAATTGGAACTCTCTTCTTAAATCCTACTAACTTAAAAGGTCCTTTCTCAACAATACGATAATTCATTTCGCATCCTCCTTTAATTGATAATTGAAAGGTCATTCGAAGATACGCTTTTAATTGTGTATTCTCACTCCTTGCTTCAGAAGGGAGAATGCCATGCATAGAATGAAAAGCACGGGAAAATGAGTCAGCTGAATTATAGCCATATTTGACGGCTACATCAATTATTCTCAAATTCCTATCTTTCAAATCAAATGCAGCCAGCGTTAGTCTTCTTCTCCGAATATATTCTGATAAGCTAATACCTACTAAAAAAGAAAACATCCGCTTGAAATGATACTCTGAGCAGTAAGCAATTTTTGACACTTCACTATAATCAATATCCTCCGTTAGGTGCTCTTCAATATAAGCCAATGCTTTATTCATACTACTTAACGAATCCATCAAACAACCTCCTTTCATCATCGATATTATCAAAGGATGTGCTTACCCATCCGACAATCTGTGCACAATATAATCGACTATCGTGTTTTCGTCATTAATTGCTCTAACCCTGCTTCGGATGTTAGCATTTCAAGATTATCAAATATTTCCTCTTCGCTCCAGTTCCACCATTGAAGCTTTAGCAGGAATTCAATCTTTTCGTCACTAAAGCGTTTTTTGATAAACTTAGCTGGATTCCCACCATATATTGAATAGGGTTCAACACTTTTCACTACTGTTGAATTAGTGGCAATAATCGCACCATCACCAATTATAACGCTTGGCATAATGGTTACATTTTGACCAATCCAGACATCATTACCAATCACAGTATCTCCCTTAATAGGAAGTTGTTCTATTGTAGGAGTAACCTTTTCCCATCCACAGCCAAAGATATTAAAGGGATAGGTTGTAATTCCATCCATTCTATGATTTGCACCATTCATAATAAACTTAACACCCTCTGCAATTGCACAGAACTTACCTATTATCAGTTTATCCCCCAGAAATTCGTAATGATGCTCTATATTTTCGTAAAATTTCTCTGGAGACTTTTTATTATCGCTATAATAGGTATATTCACCAATCTCAACATTTGGTCTTTTAGGTAGATTACTTATATAGCAAACCGTCTTTATATTTTCATTCGGATAAAGCTTTTTCTTATCTGGTCCCGTCATTGAATATGGACTCCTTTCAGGTATTCAACCTCATTTACTAGTCTTTGAAGAATCTCTATTCCTTTTCTTGTACAATCTACATCAGTTGATATTAAGGAAATAACCTTATCGACCCTTTCCTTGTAATCGCTTGGCTTGATCTTAAAATCTTCAATCATCTTAACAGCCTTTTTTTCATTTATACAGTATTCTTTATTTATTGCAAACAAGACTTGATTAAGGGAAGATATGCTTCGAAAGCAATGTCCGCAAACATAGGATACATCGTCTTTATCAATATTGTTCTCAGCAAACATTAAAGAGAAACCTGCCTCAAACATAAAAAATTCAGTTAATCCCTTCTGCAAAGCGGTTGGATAACGTTCTGCTTGCTTTTTAAACTCATAAAAGTTTTCATTCTTAGCATATTGTATCTTGCTGATCGCCAATTCTCCACGATACATAGCACTTATATAACCATGGGGATGCCCAGTCTGATAATTGGCAGTAACAATTCCTTGCTCCGTATCTTTGATTATTTGTTCCACCCGTTTTATATCACGTAAAATCAAGTCAACATGATACCCGTTTATAACTAACCATCCGCCGCCATTAACCCAATCACCCCACGCTCCGGGAGGTACAACAAGGTCGTTTCTATTCTCATCATCTAATTCTGTAGCAATTTGATTAATCGCTGTCAGGTCAAATGATTCTGAATTGTAATAGATTCCGATATCTATATCAGAATCCTCTGTATGGGTGCCTCTTGCACGTGAGCCCCCTAATACAATGCCTTCTATGCAAGGCAAAGAAGATAATTTCTCTGTTACTATTTGAATTACATTATCTACCATACGAACACACTCCTTTTATCGATTAAAGACAAAATACTTTCTTCCGTAGTTCTTCGGGAAGTAATCCTTCCCGATCTGCCAAACATACTGCTCGATTTGCTTCAAGCTAAATTTATCCAAGCCATAGAAGGCACGGAAATCAATCAGTATATAAGTCTGATCTGCTTCTTTCATAACCTCATTTGCAAATACAACCTTAATCCCGGGTCGTTCAAAGCCTACATCCATGCCACCGGCTCCGGTAAACAGGGAAACGGCTGTAAGTTTTTTACTCATTTTCAGACTTCTCCTCATCGTGGATTTTAAATATTAAGCAATGCTCTTTTGAGTCCAAATAAATATCAAACTTTGTTTTTCCTTTTTCGACCCCTAAATTGGAGATTACCGACTTCGGCAAGCGAACTCGCATGTCCTGCTGCAAAAGATAGGTGTCTAAGTATATTCTCTCATCCATATCCCATTCTCCTTCTAGTGATGGACTAATTTTACCCTATTTTTAGTCTAAAGTCAATCGGTTTGCTACTCTGGACAGTATAATAATATCAAGCCATCTGTACCAAAAAACGGACTTTAACCTGACAATAGTCCTATTGTCTCAATCGTCAAAAAAGTAGTTTCTTGTCTCAACCTATCAAAAGGCAGACTATGACGCTATTGTCAAAACACGAAAAAAGGGATCCCAGGAGACTGCCAATTGGGGCAAATCTCTTGGAATCCCTTATTTTAAGCCTATTTCTGTACTTTTTTACTTGTTCCGTGACAGTAGACATACCGTCTCCACATGGAGCGAGACAATGGCTTGAATGTCCACAGTACCCGGGAACAAATCGCACCTTTATGTAAGAGGGAACAAATCGGTCCTTTAAGTCGTGACCGTTGGGGTGGTCGTACCAACCGCACCCGCAGGGATTCATCGTAACCACCATTTTGATACAATTAGGCGGTTGCGCCCCCTTTTGTACTCCCTCCATCCGGGCGTTCGATTAGGCTGCTCTTCCTTTTATGGACAATTGGAGAGTAGTCTTTTCTTTCACGAAAAAAGAGATATCAACGCGCCAAGGTCAATATCTCTTTCTTTTTATTAAAATTCGCTTATCAAGCATCGAATGGACAGTCTTACTTTCTTTAAAAATATGTCAGCACACATAATCTACTTTCGTAATATTTCCTTCGGAGCTTCAATCTCATTTGCGATCGTATGCTCTGTAAGTTCTGAAAGAATCCGAATCTTTTTGTTGAGTATCGGACGCATACAGTTGGGTACATGCTCCTGATGTGCTCTGTGAATTGCCACACACTCCTTACAGTTTCCATGATAGCGACATGCCTTAAGACATGGGCAGTGATCCTTTTCTGCGTATTCTTTTCTGAATTCTGCCGCAAACTCTTCCTGGAGCCGAAGCCCCTCTTTGCGGTCCCCTTCATGAAATTTCTGCATTGCTGCAATTTCTTTTGGATTGTTTTCAATCATCATAGTTTTCAATGTTCCTTTCTACCGTAGTCTAATATATCCTTCTTTTTGCTTGTCAAGCATCAAATCAAAAAAACTGAAATCTGTCTACTTCCTACAGACAGTATTTGCTATCACGAGCATTATTACAATATCTATTATAACAATAATTAAAAATATTGTAGCAAATGATGCTGGCAATACATTCTCAAAAATCCCCATAACAAACACCAAACCAGTTATAACGGTCATTCCACTTCCGACGACTCTACTAAGTTTCTTAGCATTGTACTTATCCTTTTCTTCCTTACTTGCTGTATTATATCCAGCTATCAAATTTGCACCATGTCCTGTAAGAAGAATAATACTGAATATAGCTAAGATAATGCCAACTACCCATATAACCCAATCAGGGCCGCTACTTATATCCTTTAATGTCATAACACAATCCTCTCCTCAAATTCCGATTTGTAAAACACATAAAAACCCTTAACAACATTTTACCACACATATAGGGAACTGCATATTTATTTTATTCCCCACACAACCGTAACATTGTCTGTCACATCTATATCATCCGGGTTAATGTCAATATCATAATCTTCATCCGGCTCACAGCTCCTGACACAACATTCCTCCAGCATCAGTTTGTCCATTGGTCTTGATACAAAATCTATTTCTGCCCAAGAATAATCTATTGTAATAATCTCTCCCAGACTTACTCCTGATGCTTTTGAAAGAACATCTGCCTTTGCTTTTGCGTCTGTTACCGCATTTGCCAACAACTCGTTTTTGCATTTCTCCGGCTCCGCTACCGTATATTCTATACGAAACTCCGGTCTTACCGGAGAATGTCCAAGTTTATATAGTACCTTACCCAGCCTCTTATTATCAGCAGGAAATTCAATCTTCATTCGATGCACATATTTATATCCTTCAAATCTTCTTTTCCAGCTTTTGTCCTTTGCCTGATAACTCTCATACTCAGCACTTACATTATATATTTGTACCTTATTTATTTGGTCGCTGAACGGGCGACACTTTCATGCAAAAGAAAAACGCCAGTATATAAGATACTGACGCATTCAATCTTCCAACAATCTATTTTTCTTTTTTCTTCCGTCTCCGAACTTCTTCCCTCAAAAGTGCATACTCAATGAAACTATATATCAGTTCGGAAACATCTTTATCATCAAGGTACAATAATTTATTTATATCTATTGTTCCTAATTCGATTCCTGCCGAACCAACCCGGATTCCATCTCCATGTTGTGAAACCATAGCAACAATCTCATCGCTTTTCATACTGCTTATCTGACCATTATGTAAAAAAGCAGCTTTACCATCCGGCAAAAGTTTTACAAATCTGTCTACATTATACTGAAGCGAATTATGGCTTGTCTTAAATCGGTCTATAGCTACTGTCATAGAGGTGTAACTGTTTCTCTTTTCACCTCGAAACCCTGCATCTGTACCAAATATAGAAAGTGATACAATCTGCGTTTCACCAAATCTGTCATTTACCAAGAATGCTCTATACACACCATTATAGTGTCCACCTCCGGCATTTCCATAATCCATATATCTCTGTCCAAGGTCTTCAAGAAGTTCAAAATTATTGCGTTTCACTATTGGTAGCTTATGCCCTGTATCAAGTAATGCCTGATACAGATTTACTGCAAGTGACCTAAGAGCTTCAGGTGTGTCTTCTCCAAAGATCCAGTTCCCTGACTCATTATAATCCCAAATCAATTCCTGATTTTGTAATTCTTCCAATGTAAACCGGATTTCCTTTTCTTCTTTGTATTCCGGTAATGTATATTCTTTATGTATCATCTGCCCGTATGTAAGTATCTTATCCAAGAAAACATATTGATCTGTATCTTCATCATACGCAGCAATTCTTAAATCAATACCATTTGTAACAACTATATATTTTGCACCTATCGTATCAGAATACCTGATAGCCTGTTCAGACACATTATCTGTGAGAAACACCTTCTCATTCTTACATTCAATCACGGTAACAGGATAGAGACACTGCTCCTCTTCATCATACATATGAATAACAATATCCGCTCTTCCGGAAGCTCCTTCCACATAGTAAGACATCGGTACTTCCAATAAAATCATATCTTTCGGGACTCCATATTGATGTTCAAATAAAGCTGCCACCTTTTGTCTGATGGTTTCCTCCGGAGTGATTTCTATGAGTTTCTTACGATAAGTGTCATAATAACAGTCTTTACCTTCTCGTTTATAAATCGCAGGTAATTCGACATTCTTTAGTAAGTTTTCAATTACCAAACCCGGCACTCCTTTCTGTCAGCATAGAATTACACTCCAAGTATCTCATTGGTGTATTGAAACAGCACCAAATTAAGCTGATAAATATCATACTGCTTATCAATGATTGCCTTCTGTACAATCAAATCAACCTTACTGCTTGGACTAAACGCCCAGTCCGCCCTCGCTAGCAAATCCTTTGCCTGTTCCAAATCTAATTCCAGAGCAATGCAAAGAGCCATCACCGTCTTTTTCTTAGGATGATACTTTTCATCACACTGTATCTTTGAAAAATGCTTTCTATCCAGATTCGCCCGTTTCCAGACATCCTTATTGTCCATTCCTGACTCGCCAATCAGTTCAAACAGTTTATCATGAAAAGACATTCCTACATTTTCCAATTCCTCTTCCAGAGACATAGCCTTCTGTGGCATTGGAACAGACATAAGCAGTTCTGTTTCACTCTCTTCTGCCTCCGTATATCGACTACATTCTTCATATACTTCTGAATCGTATGTTATATTAGATTCTATTCTACTGTGCCTGAATGGTCTCCTCGAATATTCGGTTATACGCTTTTGTCTGATATAATTTGCATCAATAAATGAATCAATTTCTCCAACCAACTGCCCGGAAAGCTGAAATGATTTCTTGTCAAAGACTACCAGAATAATCTGCATTTCATTTTCCAAGAGAAATCTGCTGAACACAGACACCGCAATCTGCAATGCTTTATCTTTCGGGAATCCATAAACACCGGTTGAAATAAGTGGAAATGCAATACTATTACATCCAAGCTCCAATGCTTTCTGTAAGGATTTTGCATAACATCTTTCAAGTGTTTCAAATTCTTTATGCATTCCATCAACCCATACCGGTCCGACTGTATGAATAATGTATTTTGCATTCAGAGCATATGCACCCGTTACCGCAATATCACCTCGTTCAATACATCCTATCTTTTTCGTTCCGCCAGAAGCTCATCAGCTCCAGCCGCCTGATAAACCGCCAGATCTGTGCCACTTGCGTATATTGGTTTTGGATTTGCAGTATTTACAATCACATCTGCTTTGACATGAGTTATGTCATTGCGTACTATCTTAAATGACATCTGGCACCTCCTTATTGCTCAAGATATTTTTCAGCACGGTATTTCTCTAATAAAGGCAAATTCTTAATAGCACAACTAATTCCCCATTCCGGTTTATTGGATTGCCCCGGCTTATCATATTTTCTATATATCAAAGCTTCGTTCAGATTCTGCCATGCTGTTGCAGGTATTACATATACATCCGGCAAACGACCATCCACAAATTTCAGAAAACACACAAGCCTTTTACTATCGTTGCGATCCATTAACTTTTCTGGAATAAATGCATAATTTCCTTTTAGCAGGCTCTTTACCTGTATCTCATAGTAAATTCCCGAATTTTTGCTTGCCACAAAATCAACTCCATGATCATCTACTTCCGATGTATATATGTCATATCCATACGAAGCAAATTCCATTTTTGCATAATACTCAGCATATCGACCTAGCTGCATAGGTCTTAAATCTGACCATTTCATTTTTGGCATATAAATCACACTCCAATCTATGAATACAGCTTATCCACTTCTTTTTCATACACTGATTCTGTCGCAGAATCAAACAAAACCCATTCTACAATGTCAAAGCTATTCTCGTTGTCCTCCAAAAATCGGCTGACCGTCTTGACCGCAATTTTTGCTGCAAGTTCTACCGGGAAACTATATACTCCGGTTGAAATAGAAGGAAATGCGATACTTCTTATCTCATGCTCAAGTGCCACCTGCATAGAATGAAAATGACAATCTCGAATAAAGAATGACACAAAATCAGCAGTGCATAAGCAATCAGAAAATCCAAACCGCCTGTCCCCATGGCCGAGCTAATCAGTCTCTGTGGGACAGGCATTTTTTGGACTTGAATGGTGGATGGACAGGACAATTTACTGTCAGGATAAAGGTCGATTTTGGGCGTTTTCTTTCGCTGTAAGCGGTTTTTGAAGGTATTGCCATATCCCCGATATTCCTACATAGGAAAACGCTGCTCAGAGCGCAAATCGCCCCTTTTTCTTTCCCTCCGCATGGGCAATATCCACACATGGAAAATCCAGATGTGGCAAATCCACATAAGGAGAAGCCACACAAGGAAAATCCCGCACAATAAAATACTAAATAAAGAAATACCAAAGAATCAAGTAATAATCTAAATAAGTAACAATCTATCAATCTTGATTGCATAGCATTTTGTCGCCTAATGCCCTGAAAACATTAAGGGGTATTCTCCATTTCTCGATATGCTTTTGGAGAATAGCCCGTTTTTTCTCTAAAGCATTTTCCAAAATGGCTCATTTGGCGAAAACCAACGCTTGCCGCAATATTGCCAACAGGTTCGATTGTAGTTTTCAAAAGCTGCGCTGCCATTGACAGACGATATTCAGTGAGATACTTATAAGGCGTAGTATTCAGACTTAATTTGAAACATCTGGAACACTCTGATTTGCTGATATTTGCGCTTTTTGATAAATCAGCTAATGTAATGTCCTCTGCGTAGTGTTCTTCAATATAGCGAAGGATTTTTTGCATACGAAGATTGACAACGCTTTCCTTTCCTTCTGGCGGGATTGTTATGTTTTTTCTCATAATTAGCCACAGGGCAGAAAGCCGGACTAAAACCTCATAGGCATAAAATGCCGTTTTATTTCTTTCAATCTCTACTAACTGCTGTAATATCACTGTCATATCTTTATGCCAGTCAACAAGGGAAGAAAACCGGAAAACGGAAAGCTGTTCGTTTGCCGTTATGTTTTCAACAAAGATTTTCGCCGGATTTCTGGGATAGGATTTATCGTTGATAACATCAAGAACCAGATAGGGAAAATCCGTGTTGATATTCAGATTGACCGAATTGATGAAATCCTCTTTTCCATTTTCCATTACCGCTTCTCCTTTGAAAATATAATGATAATATCCGGTGATTTTATAATAGTATTAGCCCGTTTGTTGTGATAAAATCATAATATGTCCAAAAGAAAAAGTCAAGACAGAGGGGAGGGTTAGCGATTGTATTTCCTTTATGGAAAAACCGAAGTGGAATATTTGAAAGGCAAGGACAAAATTTTAGGTGCTGTCATTGATGAAATCGGTCATGTTGACCGCGAGATAGACATCGATTTGTTTTCCTCTGTCGTCCATCACATTATCGGCCAGCAAATTTCAACAAAGGCGCAGGCTACCATCTGGCAGAGAATGAAAGACAGTTTTGGAGATGTAAATGCTGCGGCTATTGCTGAAGCAAGCATTTCCGAATTACAGTCTTTTGGCATGACATTTCGCAAGGCAGAATACATTCAGGATTTTGCAAAAAAGGTACTGGATAAAGAATTTGACTTGCAGCGTATCGCCCTTATGCCGGACGCAGACGCAATTAAAGAATTGGCTTCCCTTAAAGGCATAGGCGTATGGACAGCGGAAATGATTTTGCTGTTCTGCTTGCAGCGTCCCGATATTTTCAGTTTTGACGATTTGGCAATCCAGCGTGGGCTGCGTATGGTCTACCACCACAGGAAAATAGACCGCAAGCTGTTTGAAAAATACCGCAGGCGGTTCAGCCCTTATTGCAGCGTTGCCAGTTTGTATTTGTGGGCTGTTGCGGGCGGGGCTATTCCCGGCATGAAAGACTATGCGCCGAAGAAAGGAGGAAGCCGTGGAACGAGAAGAAAAGATAAAAGCGGTCAAAAACAAGGATAAACGGTATGACGGACAATTTTTTGTTGCAGTAAAATCTACGAAAATTGTTTGCTGCCCGTCCTGTTCATCGCGCACACCATTAGAGAAAAATATTGTGTTTTTTGATACTTTGGAAGAAGCATTGATAAACGGCTACCGCCCTTGTAAACGGTGCAAGCCGGAAATGATTTGAAAATAGGAGGAAGTAAGAAATGGCAAATATTATTGTTTTGTTTGAAGTGAAGCCCACAAAGGCCGGAATGAAGAAATACCTTGACCTTGCGGCCATGTTGAAACCTTTGCTTGCCGGATTTGAGGGTTTTATCCGGGCAGAGCGGTTTTCCAGTCTAAATGAGGACGGTAAACTGCTGTCCATGAATATATGGACGGACGAGGCCGCCGTAGAGCGTTGGAGAAACGCCATGCAGCACCGCATGAGCCAGAAAGAGGGACGAGAAAAACTGTTTGAGAGTTATAAAATTACGGTCTGCTCCGAAATCCGTTCCTACACGGACACGGAACGCGTACAGGCTCCGCAGGACTCTAATCAGTATTTTGAATTGGAGGGTTGATAATGCAGTACACCAGTCATTATGGTTCCCCCATTGGCGATATTCTTTTAGCCGCAGATGATATTGGCTTAACCGGATTATGGTTCGAGGGGCAAAAATATTTTGCCCTTTATCTGGACAAAGAGCATGAGGAAAAAGAAATTCCCCTTTTTGAGCAAGTAAAACAGTGGCTTGACATTTACTTTTCGGGGAAAGAGCCGGATTTTACTGTACCGCTTCATTTCACCGGCACAGCCTTTCAGAATGAAGTATGGGAAATCCTCTGTACCATTCCATACGGCCAGACTATGACATATGGCGAAATTGCAAAGCAGATCGCCGTGAAGAAAGGATTGCCCCGTATGTCAGCGCAGGCTGTAGGCGGCGCGGTGGGCCACAATGAAATTTCAATCATTGTTCCGTGTCATCGTGTCGTAGGCACAAACGGCAGCCTAACGGGTTACGCCGGGGGAATAGATAAAAAGATAAAATTGTTGCAGTTGGAAAAGGCAGATATGGAATCCCTTTTCACGCCAAAGAAAGGAACCGCATTATGAAACCAGAGAACATAGAAAAAATCAATCACTCCTTTGAGATACAAGCCCCGAACTTTGAGAGCAAATCCGTCAACTTCACAAAAGAGGAATATTTGAATTACACAATTTCCTGCGTCGCGCCATGCAAGGAAAACACGCTTTTAGAAGTAGCTGCCGGGACTTGTGCCTGCGGCCGCTCCTTTGCGCCATTGGTACAGACAGTCGTATGTCTGGACGCAACGGTTCCCATGTTGCAGATTGGACAGCAGGAAGCCGATAAAGAACATTTAAGCAATATGGTTTTCGTGAAAGGATATGCGGAGGAACTTCCTTTTCTGGACAATAGCTTTGATATTGTATTTTCACGCCTTGCTTTCCACCACTTTACAGATGTAACCGCTGCTTTTTCCGAAATGGTTCGGGTACTAAAACCCGGCGGCAAGTTGGTAATGATAGATATGGAAGCCGCTGACGAACCGCTGCGAAAAACAGAAGATGAAATTGAAACTTTACGCGACCCCTCTCATGTAAAAAATCTAAGCAAGGCAGAAATGTTAAGCCTGTTTGAAACACATGGCCTTGCCGTAGAAAAATCCGAAACAACGGAAATGCCGCAGCGTTTGGAAAATTGGCTTGCTCTTACACAAACACCAGCCGCCATTCGTGAAAAAATCAGACAGCGTATGCAGGCAGATATAACCGGCCATGACAAAACCGGCTTTTCTCCATATCTCAAAAATAATGACATCTTTTTTAATCACAAATGGGTGCTGACGATTGGTAGAAAGGGGATTTAGCAAATGCTTCCCTGTCAAGGTTACAGCAAAAGGCTAAAATCAAGGGTTTGGGAGACTCCCAAAATAGAAAAATGGCGATCCAGCAGACAGTCCGAAACGCCCATTTTTCCGGTGTGTGGCCACACCGGATGTGCTTGCTATTCAGCAAGTCACTCCGGTATGGCAAGCACCATTTTCCGCAAGTGTACATACACTTGCTGTGCTTGCTATTCTTATCAAGAATTATTGACAAGAATAGTTATCACGACTTTTTGATTATCCCGACCATTCCCAGAAAAGCAGATAACTACGGGATTTTGTTCAAAAAAGGTCGGGATAACTTTTTCAAAAAAGGCAGATGTCAGACTGCCTGAATACAGACGCCTTGGCAGAAAAAGTCGGGATAATTATGAACGCTATTTCAGTCCATACAGCTTTTTCAAAACCTCCTCGTCACTGACACTGTACTTTGGCAGGTCAACCCCGGCGATCACATCACGCCCCATGGATTTTTCAATCGCTTTCCGTTTCTGCTCAGTATCCGCATAAGCGTAGACCAGAGTGGTTTCGAGATTGGAATGGCCATGCCACTGGGATATCAGCGAAAGGGCCATGCCATGCTGGTAAAGGTGCATCGCCCGGCTGTGCCTCCAGAGATGCGGATGTACATTTTCGGGGACTTCAGGACATTTTTCCCTTGCTGATGTTCCATACCGCCGGAGAAATTTCCTGACATTGTCATCTGACATGGGATGCCTTGCACCGCACTGTTCCACATAAAAAAGCGGCTGCTGTGAATGCATCTGCCCGTCCGGGTGGAACAGCTTCATATAATTCTGGAAGTGGCTTATTGTTTCCGGCATCAGCGGAACACTGCGTATTTTGGAACCTTTCCCTTTCAGTGTCGCTGTCGGCGTGTTCCCAAGGCGTATATCACAGACCCGCAGATCCAGCATTTCCTGTATACGTGCGGCGCTGTCATACATAAGGATCATAAAAAACTGATCCCGTATCCCACGGCGCATTTTTGTGTCAGGCTGTTCCAGCAGGGCTTTTACTGCGGCTTCGCTCATGTAATCCACGCCTGAAAACTTTTCCTGCTTCTGCCTGGGGATCTTATCAAGCCCTGCCTGCAGGATGATGTTTTCCGGATTGGACGCTGCTGCATAACGGAAAAAGGAACGTATACAGGCAAAACGGTGGTTTCTGGTAGATGCGGAGCATCCTTTCTCTGCAACAAGCCAGTCAAGGTAACCGCTGACTGTACCGCTGCCCAAAAGCTCAAAGGTAACTTCACTGATGGAAATGCCGTTGCTTGAAGCCGCATATCCGATAAGCTGGTCGAGTGCTATGCGGTATGCCCTGACCGTATTGCTGCTGGCGCACATCTGGTTGGGAAGGTAGATTTTCAGGTAATCATGCACCATCTGGAAAAAAGTTTCGTCTTTTATTCGTCCCATAGTTCCACCTCCGGTATCATCTGCCTTAAGGAATCCCACTCTATGCCGGCTGACTTTACAAGATTTTCCGGAAGGAGATGGATATAGTACACGGTTGCGGACAGTTCTTTGTGCCCCATGTATGCCCGCAGGTAAGGCAGCCTGTTGAAAAGATTTTCCCCGCCGTCAAGCCAGCGGCTCAGTGCAGCGGAAGCAAAGCGGTGGCGCAGGTCATATATCCTGACTGCCGGGAGCATATCCGGATCGGTGCCGGGATTTGCGGCAGCAAAAAAGGCTTTGAATTTATTCTGCATCCACGGGGCTGAGTAGGGGCTCCCGTTCTTGTCAGGGAAGAAATACGGGCTGTCAGGATAAGCAGCGTCACGCAGTCGGGCATAGGATGCCGCCAGTTCCATCATGTCATCAGACATGACAACGATCCGCTCCTTACGGCGTTTTGTTGCGGTGATAAGGATTTCACCGGTTGCAAGGTTGACGGATTCCCTTTTCAGCATCCGCCCTTCGTTCGGGCGCAGACCGCAGGTATAGATCAGCCGGAACACGGTGGAAAGCAGGAATGGCTGCAGGGAGCCTTTCTTGCCGCCCTGTGCGTCTATCGCATGGAAAAGCGCTGTCAATTCACTGTCAGTAAAAATATATGGCAGGAAGCAGCTGCGTCCCGATGTGAACTTTTCTGGAAGTATGAAGGCGGGGATTCCCATGGAAGCGAGATACTTTCCAAGCCCTCTTGCATAACCGGCACGGGAATGGAAATATCCGATGGATTCCCCCGGACGCCGTTCCAGCCATCCGGTCACGATCTCCCGTGTAAGGGTTATTTCATCCGGGAAATGTTCCATGCAGTACCTGTCCAGGCTGTGGCTCCTGGGCAGATAAGTGGACTCCTCATAGCCCAGGGATACTTTGTAATCAATCATTGACCTGATTGCGGGAGCAAGCCCGCTTTTTAAACAGATGCTCATGGGAACCTCCTTTCCAGCGGCACGCAGGAAAAGTCCAGCGCACATGCTTTCAGGTTCTGGCTGTCCAGTGACAGGTACTGTTTGGCAGTGCCGAGGTTCTGGTGTCCGAGTACCTGTGCAATGGTTGTGACGGGCGTGCCGGAGACCAGCATGTTCCTTGCCAGACGGCGGCGGAGCCCATGGAACCCTTTTCCGTCAAAAGGTTTCCGGTCAATCCCTGCTTTCCGGCAGTAGCAGTCAAACATGTATCCGATGCCGACACCGCTCGCCATGGAAATAAACGGGGCTTTTTCTCGCAGGAAAACTTCAGGTGCATCAGAATCCGGGCGTCCGTTCAGGATATAGTCTTTTATGGCTTCCCCGGCTTCAGGCAGGAGGGGAAGGTAGAGCATGCCGCCGGTCTTGCTCTGTGACACATGGATCTCGCCCCTGGTCCAGTCGATGTCCGTCAGTTTCAGTTTGACGATATCTACCGCCCGCAGACCGGTAGTCGCCCCAAGCATTACGATCCCTTTGTCACGCTTTCCCATGGAAGTGGATGTATCTATCTGCCCTATGATGGCGGTAAGCTCATCATCAGATACATAGCCCCGTACCGGCATCTTGCGTGGCACATGGTATGAAAACAGGGATATGCAGTCAGGCGCCTTATCACCGGAATCTTTCAAAAATATGTGGAACTGGCGCACATAACACAAAAGATTATGCAGGCTTCCTGCTGACATGGACGTGGAGGCACTGATAACAAACTCCCGTGCATCGTTTATGGAAGCCCTGTCCAATGAAGGGATTCCTTTTTCCTGAAAAAAGGAGAGATAACGCCGCACCGCCCATGCAAAATCCCATTTGGTGTTTTCGTGGAAATTCCTTGATGCAAGGAAACCTTCCAGCAGGCGGCTGTACTCCTCATTAAGCTGGTACTTGGATATCCTTTTGGTACACTCCCATGTAAGGGTTCCCGTTGAATGGAACATCTCAAATTTTCTGGCGGCACGCTTCTGGGCATTGTAGTATTCCCTGCCGATGCTGCCCTCGCGGTAGTGTTCTTCAACCGTCTGAAGGAACTCAAGGGTGACAGCCGGATCGTAATCATTCAGCCCCTTTTCATGATAGAAGCTGACAATGCTTCTCAGTGATCCATACATATTTCCCCACAGGGTGTGCTTGGCATAACCTGCCTGCTCCAGCAGTTCCATGATGCTGGAGAACATTTCGGTTACAGATAATGGTTGTTTTGTCATACACAACATCTCCTTAAATAAAAGTCAGGAAGTATTTCCTGCTAAATATTTATTCGGAGAAAACCAAACGCCAAGAAAAGTTATCCCGACTTTTTCCGCCAAGGCGTCTGTATTCAGGCAGTCTGACATCTGCCTTTTTTGAAAAAGTTATCCCGACCTTTTTTTAACAAAATCCCGTAGTTATCTGCTTTTCTGGGAATGGTCGGGATAATCAAAAAGTCGTGATAACTATTCTCTCAAATCTCACTCCCCGCTCCTTTTGCAGTGCATTTTTTACGCCAACACGAACACTTTTTCGCTGTGAATCTTGACTCGAACACCCGTTCCTGATATACTGAAGTCAATCAAATAAAGTAGCTGTGCTGTGGAGCCGCTGACGAAGCGAAGTCTTCCTAATGCCGCATGAACGTAGAAATCCTGCTGGGATTTCTGTGTAGTCGGTATGGGAAGATTTTTTACCGTCATGCGGCTCTTATCTTTTTTCTCCGTCCGCCCTCCCCACCAGCGGGAAGGAGTGCGTCATGTAAACAGAATCATAACCAGTCAAAGCCTTTTGCAAAGGGCGGCTTTGCCGCCTTGGTTACCCAGCTGCACGGCAGAACACCGCTGTCAAGGACGCGCAGCGAGGCGAAGCCAGTTCCTTGACTGCGGCGGGCTGCTGTGCCACACACGACAAATACGGAGGAAATTGGAATATGAAAAATCAATACAGCCGCATGGATAATATCTGCCCGAAAGAACCCAAGAAATTACGGATTCCAGACCAGATTGACCTCTACATGGAGGACGGAACCGTCTACCATGTTCGCAGCTTCTTTGCCGGAGACCTGGTGATGGGCGATATGCTGGATGCCCTGACGATGGAAAAGTTGGAAAGGGTGCAGTGAATCCCGGCACTTTGCCCAGTGGAATCAACAGCGGCGCGGTGGTATAATACAATCAGGATTTCTGATTGTGATACGCACTGCATTTCGGGAGGTTAAAGAAGAAAATGCAGGAACAGTACAGTGTTGGAATCTACGCCAGACTGAGCCGGGACGATGAACGCGCCGGTGAGTCTGTGTCAATCGAAAATCAGAAGGAAATGCTCGCCCGGTATGTGCGGGAACAGGGCTGGACGCTCTTCGACTACTACTGCGACGATGGGGTCTCAGGGACAACCTTCGACCGTCCGGGGTTCAACCGGCTGGTGCAGGATGCGACCGACCATAAGATCAATTTGGTACTAACCAAAGACCTAAGTAGGCTTGGTCGTGATTACATTGAAGCGGGCAAATATACCGACTTCATTTTTCCGTCCCTCGGATGCCGTTTTATTGCCCTTAATGATGGTGTGGATACCATCCGCAAGAACAATGAAATGCTGGTCATTCTGAAAAATGTCATGAACGACCTCTATGCGCGGGATACCAGCAACAAAATCAAGGCGGTGAAGCTGTCCACCTTCAAGGCGGGGAAATATGTGGGCTGCTACGCTCCCCTCGGCTACCGGAAGAGCGCGGCGGACAAGCACATTCTTGAGATTGACCCGGTGACTGCTCCGGTAGTGCGGCACATCTTTGACCTGAGATTGCAGGGCAACGGTTTCCGCAAAATTGCCCTGATTCTCAATGCCGAAAAAGTCCCCGCCCCCAGAACCTTCTACTACATGGCGGAGGGGCGGGAAAATCACCGGGCTGAAACGCCGTTCTGGAATGATGTGACGGTGAAAACCATCCTCCGCAACGAGGTGTATCTCGGCCACATGGTACAGAACAAGACGGGCACTGTCTCCTACAAGAATCACAAGCAGGTCAGTAAGCCGGAGAGCGAGTGGATCAGGGTGGAGAACACCCACGAGCCGCTGATTTCTCAGGATGTGTGGGACGCCGTGCAGCGGATGGACAACCACCCCGCCAGAGGGCGCAGCGGAAAAAGCGGCACTGTTTCTCTGTTCGGCGGTCTGCTCCGGTGCATGGACTGTGGTTCCTCCATGCGGTATATGCGGGATTACCGTAAAAAGGTGTCTGACAAGGAACCGGAGTACAAGGCATATGTCTGCAACCGGTACGCTTCGGGCGGCAAAAATGCCTGTTCGTCCCACTACATCAACCAGAAGGTGTTGACGCAAATCGTATTGACGGACATCCGCTGCAAGGCGATATGGGCGCAGAACAGCCGGGAAAAGCTGCGTGAAAAAATTCTCGCGCAGAAGGAGTCTGCCGGACGGGAAAAACTCAAGACACTCCAAGCGGAACTGAGCGCCATCGACCGGCGGTTGCCGGAGCTTGACCGTCTGGTGCAGTCCGCCTACGAGGACAAGGTGCTGGGCAAAATCCCGGAAAACCTCTGCGTCCAGCTTCTCAACGGTTATGAGGCCGAGCGCAAGGCCAAGCAGGAGCGCCGCCGGGAATTGACGGAGCAGCTTGCCGCCAGCTGGGAGAACGAGCAATCCGTAGACGCATGGCTGGACATGGTGCAGGATTACTACGATTTACATGAGCTTGATCGTCCCACCCTCATGCGGCTCATCCAGAAAATTGAGATCAGCGAGAAATATACGGTGGACGACCATGAGGAACGGGACATCCACATCTACTACAATTTCGTCGGTTACATCGAAGTTTGAACTTGTCATTCTTTATGCGAAGTGAACTAATAACAGCTTGCCAAAAGTTCCTCTTCCTTACTTCTGCCACCATTCCAAATTGGTCCCACAGTATGTATCACATAATCACATGGCAGATTATAAGCCTTTGTAATCTTAGCCCGACCTGTCTCGCAACCATGAAGAGTCCTACACTCTGCCAGAAGTTCCGGTCCTGCTGCCCTGTGAATGGCACCATCAACTCCACCGCCTCCTAAAAGAGAGTTGTTTGCAGCATTGACGATTGCCTGAACATCTCTAATTTTCGTAATATCACCTTTTACCGTCTTGATTAAATACATCTTGCCACCTGCCTGACTCTTCCTTATCATCTATTCCTGTCATTAAGCTCACATATGTGACAGCTTATACCATTTCTTGATATATGAATCTTCCAATAATGTTTTATCTGCATTTACCAGTTCAATAAACAATGCTGTCAGTCCATCCCATTCTTCATAGTTACCTGCATCGTACAATTTCCAGTTTAGCTGTTCCAAAGTCCAGTTATTCTTGATGGAATTATGCAACATGGATGTGGTAGCCCAGTTTTCCTCTGAATCGGAACCGCCAAGTGCAACCGGGTATATATGATCCACCGTTGGAATAAACTCCCAATATGCATTATGACACTCTTCCATTTTCCAATGCGAGTGATACGGAAATTCCTCCGGCATATAATGAGATAAAACCTTCAAGAATCCGGGATTCACCAGTTTCTGTCCACTATACCTATCTATAAAACCATCCTTTTTAAATTGCTGCATTTTCTGTTTATCCGTATATGCCCTTCCGGTTGCTTCTATATGTCTAAAGGGATACTGCTGATTTATCAACATCTTTGCAGTTTCCTGTTCTCCCGAAAGAAGATATCTTCCAACCTTCTCTAAGGCTTCGATTTTTTCCATAGCATTTCCACCTACCCGTTTATCATAACTTGTCTGTTTTGTGCTGATATAATAGTTTCTCTTAATTCATTCGATATCTCTACTCGCTTTAACTCTATTCCAAACTGTCGGATACTTTCTGCAAGTGCCGATTTTCCCGACAGAGTCCTTTCTTCTTGTTCATCACAAACTAGTATTGCTACTATCAATCCTTATATTTATCCTATGATATCCCATTGTTGTGCAAATCCAATTCAGCCATTCTTTTAATAATAATTCACCATATCCTTGCCCTTGATATTGTTTCACGATTATAATTGCCAACTCGGGAAACTTGTTATCAATACCTTGTAATGCTACTCTCCCAAGCAAATCTCCATTTTTAAGGAAAACTGAATAGTTTATCTCTGTATCATCTTCAGTCATGCTTTCCCAATATACTTTTAATCCAATATCCGGTTCCACATCATAAAGCCTGCCAAATAAGTATTCTGCTTTAGCGACTTCACGAAACAGTTCCTTATCATTTTCGCTAACACGCCTGATATCAAATAATTCTGAATGATACTCTTGCTCCAAAATCAAATCCTTCTTCCATCAAAATGTGTGTATTGGTTGCATCCCTTACAATGGAATGTAACTGACCCTAAGCCATCTTCTGTTATAATTACCTCTAGATTTTCCTCATATCCACAGTTTGGGCATCTTCCGGTTTCACCGGTATTAGAAAATCTTTTCATAATCTCCATCCATTTTTGCGATTCATTCATTCTTCCCAAAATAATCTCCTGCGATTTTCTCCAACTGTTCTGCTATTTGTGAAAATGGCAGATTCAAATCCAAAGTCTTTACCCATATGGTATTGCCACCCATAGAATACTTATTATTCGGTGTAATCTGTTCCTGCGTCTTGGCATATAGGAGCATTCCTGCAACATTTCCTGTATTATCTTTATCTAAATTTTTCACATAGGCAAACACCTGATATAGATTGCCGGAATGAATACTCTGTATGTCATATTGGCTCTGCATAGTATGGGCATAGTATTTTGCATCAATAATCAAAGTTCTACCACCATGCTTCAGTGTAATATCAGTAACCATGGCAGGGAGAAATTCAATCATACCATCATCAATATCCCAAGGAATTGTATCCGGATTAGCCTTATATTCCGGATGATGATACCGGTAATATTCCAGTATAAACTTCTCATAAAGGCTGTGCATGGCTCTGTCATCAAGGAAGGTAGCAAGCTTCACTTCTAAAGGAATTTTCACACTCTAAAAGTTCATCCATCTCATTTGCAATATCATAAAGTTCCTTATTCTTGCTGTTTGCCCGGTAAATCCGGCTTTTCATGGCAGATGCCTCTTTTCTTTTATCCGTAAGATTATCTTCCACAAGTGCCAGATCAACTACTGAATGGATATCATGCCTTACAAGAAACTGATACTGTGCCTGCAATTTCTGCATCTTCTTAATCTCATCCCTGTACTTCCATGCCACAGAATAGGCTTTTTTCTTAAGTTTCCCAATCCGGTACAGCCTCGCATAGTACTTTTTCTGTAACCCGGACATCTTTGCCCTTTTATACCGGCGCACCCTGCAATATACAATTCTTGGCTTGTTTTCTTTTATATATGAGGAAAGACTCTCTTCATATATTCGCTGTCGGATGCGCTCTTCGGTATATTCCTCTCCCAGAGACTTTAGTCTTACAAAACGCTTCATTCCCTGTGGCTTGACTGCCAGATACTTTCCCTCGCCATTAGCATTTTTCACTTCATAGCCTTTGTTCTCAAGCATGGATACAAAACTTTCAAATGATGCTGTCAATAACACAAAGAGTTGCTCCTGAAAGCTCTGCACCGCTTGTGATATCCTCCTTGGCGAATTCAAAAGTAGTTGGAGTGTTAAGGAATAAGCTGCTGTACTTGGCAACCTTGATATCCTGTCCCTGATACTGTGCATCAAAGGCGATTACTTCCTCGTTTGTCACATATCCGGCAGGTGTTTCCATTTCTTTTGCATAATACTTGGCAAATGGATAATCCTTTGTGAAGCTTACGATACCATTCTCATCTGAAACTGCTGTCTCAAGTAAAGTACCTGCTTCTATGATAACTTTTCCATCAACATTTCTGATGTCTTCATCTGCATAAAGACCAAATACTGCTCCAGTAATAAGCTCATCTGTCTCAGAATCTTTCTTTTCTACAGATAATGATAACTTCTGTCTGTCATTGGTAAATGCTGCTGTTTCATAAATTACAGGCGTATGGTCATCCACATAAGCAAATGTTACATACTGTGCATCCTGATTCAGAACATATCCGTAAGGAGCTTCAACTTCAACAACCTTGTATTTTCCTAATGGAAGATTCTTAAGAACTGCTTTTCCATCATCTCCGGTAACAAGTGTTGCCACAAGCTCACCCTCAGAATAATACTTTGTTCTGTTTCCGTCAGCGTCTTTCTGCATATCAGCTGTAAAGATATCCTCAGCTGCATAGGATATACAAGCACATTTAAAATATGGATTGTATAAAGCTTCTGTTCAAACCCGAATACCACATCCCTATTCTTGGACAGATAATCAATAAATGGTTTTCTCTCTGCTGAAAATCTTGTGAGAGGAAGCCCTACCGCAAGAACCACATCAGCCTCACTCTTTCCTCTTATCTCTAATTCCTTTGCGATTGCCACCAGAGTCAGTAAATAAAAGTTTTCATTTTCCACCTTGCTGTCCAATACCTCCAGTCTTTCCTCACCAACTGCAAAGTATCTGTCATCATACTCAAGCACATTATCGTGAAATGCCGGAGCATTTGCTAATTCCTTAATGGAAGTATTGAAACAGGTATTGCTTGTTTTCATCTGCGACCAGCCATGGTCAATTCCAATTACTTCGATATTATTGTTCATTCTGTGTTTCCTCCGCTTCTTAAATTCTCGCCCTAACATACTCTAAATCTCCTGTATAGGGGGTATCCACCAGATACCAGTTACGGGCAATATCCATTTCCATCCGGGTTTTTACCCATTTGTCATCAACCTTGACTTCTAAGCATTCTCCACAATGGAACCCAGTATGTTCCCATAAATCTGATACCAGCAATCCATATCTGCCATTCTCACTGTTATAGCCCAGTCTGCCTTCAATCTTCTTTTCTTTATTTGCCATAGTTATCCCTCCCGATATACTACTTTGATTTGTTTTCAACTGCTTTTCTTTATCAAATGTTTCTCTACTTCGTATCTCCGCTATTCTTTGATCTGATATAGCTGATACTCTAACTGCTGAATACAGTATCAAATAACTGCCTGCAATAAGAATTATTACGAGGACTTCAATTAGCACTTTACCCATACAATCTCTTCCTTTCAAAATAAAAAGTAGGACTATATCAGCCAAACGGAATATCTCCGTGTTAAATGCTAATTTAGTCCTACCTAAATAAAATCTATTAAATTGTCACCTCACTTGGATGCACGAACCACACTCAGGTCATGACTCCTGAATTGTTGATGCAATGTTTGGATTTCGGTTTGATTTGTCAGCGCTGCCTTATCTACCGATAAAATGGTATAAAAATAAGGACTAAATTAGTGCTAACCCCTTGATTTTACTGGGTTTCTCTAACTTTGTCCTTATTATAACGCGCTCATCATCAATAACAATAATCAAAAATTGTTTCCTTGTAAACCGTTGCAATGTCTCAGGCTTTGCTAGCATTTGCATAGTTGCAAAAAGATAATCTGCTTCATAATCCTTTTCATTTCCAGATAACATCCCAAAGGTCTTCGTCGTTCCAAAAACTTATTGATAACTAGCAATGCTCGCTTTACCCCATCGTTTCTCATTTTCCGCAGATTCCCTCAGTCCCATGACAACAGTACATTTTCAGCTCAATATTTTTTAAGCCAGCAAGCTTATCCAATGCCTCCGGTTGGTTAAACATCAAATAATCAGTAGTCAAAATACGCCCATGAATTTTGTTCTGCTCTAATTCTTTTAACGTCTGTAAAAGAGGTGTAATTCCGCTTATCGTAATAAAAGCAACACTAACAGCAAATTCGTCACATGCCAAAAGTTCCTCTTCTATCGTAGATAATACTTTACGCCCTTCTTTGTAATTGTTCGAAACAAATTGCGGTCTATAGGCAAGATTAGACGGATTTGAGGCACTGATAAATGCAGTGTCCAGTCCCTGCTGTAGTTCCTGATGGAATATATTCATAGTTTTATCCTTTCGTACAATGTAGAACCCTTTTTACACTATACCACTTTTTTTGCCATATCACCATCCATCTTTTTACAACATCATAAAAGCCGGCAGCCCCTGCTGCCGACCTTCTTTATTCCCCTATCTGTCCTCATCATTTATAATCAAAGTATGGAAACGGAACTTCTGATTGAAGTCATGTCCTTTGGTCCTATGCTTACGGTTTTAAGTAACGAACATTTTCTCAATCTTATTAAGTTACTCCTCCGCAGGCAAATGAATTTGTTTAGCCCCGAATATCCACCGAAACATAGCTGACTGCCCTTTTCTTTATCACCATGTCTGCTGCTTCACTGTCTTTTGCAGTCTGCCCTGCGCCGGAAATCCCTATGCCCTTTTTCTGGCTGTCAGAAATAAGCCATACTTCTTTCTCGGTTTTATTCTGATCAGCCTTACCAGTCTTTTCGTCTGACACTTCCACCTTTGCCGCCTCTTTCATGACCTGATTCGCACCTTTCAGGCTACTCATCTGCGCATAGGAAACATCCGAGACCTTCTTCTCTATCTCTGCAAGCTCCCTCTCCTTTGCCTCCACATTGCCCCGGGGGGCGTCCTGCTTTATCTCTGCCCTGAGTACTCCCGCCCTGCCTTCTAATTTCACTTTCACGCTGTCATGTGACTGCGCCTGTTTTAAGGAAGTACCCGCAGAAATCATTGCCGACATACCTGTACCGGAAATTCCCATCCCTGTTCCCTGTGTGTTTGTGCCCGTGGTCTGAGCGCTTGCTGCCTGACTTTCTACCTTTTTCTGCTCCCGCTGCTGTTCCTTCTGTTTCTCCGCTAAATGCTGGCGCAGCTGGTTATTCAGGTCACTGATTTCCTGCTGAAGCTCCTGACGCTTTTTCATCTTTTCTTCTACACTCATTTTCTCGTCTGAAGAAATGTCCTGCATTTTTTTCTGGGTATCCATAATCTGCTGCTGGATATTTTTCGTGTACATATCCGTCGTGGGCGTAACCCGCAGCTGGTCAGCTTTTATGCCCATGCTCTGAATACTGCTAATTGCCATTTTCATAACCCTCCTTTTTCCCGATAAATAACGCTTCCCTGCTGCCTTTTCTAACTATATGCCGCTTGGAAAAGACTTTTACCAATGATGAAAATACAATCCGTATCTTATAAAACCACTTATCTAATATTTCGGACTATTTTGTTAATTACTGAAGAGTTTTCGTAAAATAATCGCAAAATAACTCACTGTGTTCCTCTCACAAACCACTCCACCACCATCCGCTGCGCTTTTTTGTCATAATAAATATCCTGATATTCCGTTCCCGCTTTACTGGTACGGCTCCCCAGCCACAAGCCCGCTTCCTTCCCGGCTTCCGTCACATATTTCTGTCTCCTGCCGTTCTCATAGCGTTCCCCTGCCAGCCCCAGTTCCTGTATCCTGCGGAAAATTTCTGCTCCCGATGTTTTTTTGACCTGCTCTCCTTCCCGGAGCTCGTTTAACCGTTCTGCCAGCTCCGGGGCAAGATACTTCTCCTCATAAGGAAATTTCCCTGCCTGCACTCCGGTAACAAAAAAATCTGTTTTCTCTATCTTCTGCCAATCCTTTCGTTTCTGCTTTCCTGTACCTCCACGGAGCTGCTCTACTTCTTCTAACGTTCCGAAATAAAATTTTTCCTTTGTCCCCCCTGTAAGCCGTCTTATTTCTTCCAGAAAACGCTCTCCATATTTCACAAATTTATTTTCACCCACACCGCTTACCGCAAGCATTTCCTCTTTGGTGAGGGGCAGACGAATACACATGTCCACTAGCGTCTTATCGGAAAAAATGATGTAAGGAGGCATTCCCTCCTGTCTGGCGATTTCTGTACGAAGCGTGCGCAGCTGTTCAAAAAATTCCAAACCTTTACTATTTAAAATATCCGATTTTCTTTTTCCCGCAGAAGAAATCTGACTTACAGAATGTTTTGGTTCCTCCTTTGGCTCTTTTAAAACAATCTTCTGGGTCCCCTGTAAAACTTCATCAGCTTTGTCTGTCAGCTTCAGCAGCGCATATTTATCCCGGGTGGAAACCAGAAATCCATCTACTAGCATCTGGTTTATCAGCCGTTTTATTTTCTGTTCTCCCAAGTCTTTCAGGCTGCCAAAAGATTTGTAAGAAGAAACTCCATACTCTCTTAGTTTTGCCCTGTTGTCTCCCGCTAAAGTGCCGGCAATCACATTCACTCCATATCTCCCCCTCAGCTCCTTTACGCAGGAAATGATCGTCTCTGCCTCTGATGTCATATCAGCGGTAACAAATTCTTTTCGGCAATTAGAACAGTTTTCACAACACTCTGCGCCCTGTTCGCCAAAATAATTCAGGATATATCTGCGCAGACAATTTGTTGTCAGGCAATAGTAATTCATGCTGCGCAAACGCTCTGCATCCCTCTCACGGATATCCTCTAACTCTTCTTCTGTAAGTTCCGGATTCTCTTCTTTACTTTCCAGCAAAAACTGCGCAATCATTACATCTTGAGCAGAATATAATAAAATACACTCTGACGCCTCCCCGTCACGCCCGGCACGTCCTGCCTCCTGATAGTAATTTTCCAGGTTCTGCGGCATATTATAATGAATGACATAACGAACGTTTGATTTGTCGATTCCCATCCCAAAAGCATTGGTTGCCACCATGACAGGCATTTTATCAAAGACAAAGTCCTCCTGGTTCTGCCTGCGTTCTTCATTGGACAACCCTGCATGATATTTTGTCACCGCAATTCCTGCTGCCTCTATTTTTTCGTAAAGTGTATCAACATTTTTTCTGGTAGAACAGTAAATAATTCCGCTTTCTTCTGTATGTTCCTTAAGATAATCCAGCACGTACCCCGCCTTATTTTTCGGGATTTCCACCGCAAAAGAAAGATTTTTCCGGTCAAATCCTGTAACTAAAATCTCCGGCTGTTTTAAACCCAGCACGCAGGAAATGTCCTCACGAACATTTTCCGTGGCTGTTGCGGTAAAGGCGCTTACAATGGGACGTGTCTTTAATTGCTTTAAAAACCGGACGATTTTTAAATAGCTTGGGCGGAAGTCCTGTCCCCACTGGGAAATACAGTGTGCTTCGTCCACAGTGAGCATGGAAATCTCCACCTGTGTGGCAAAGTGCAGAAACTCATAGGTTTCTAAGCGCTCCGGCGCAACGTAAATAATTTTATAACGGCCTTCTGCAGCAAGCTTCAATGCTTTCGTTATTTGATTTTCTGTCAGGGAACTATTGATATATGCGGCGTGAATACCTGCCTGATTAAGACTCTGGACCTGATCCTTCATCAGGGAGATAAGGGGTGATATCACAAGTGTAATACCGGGGAGCAGCAGCGCCGGAATTTGGTAACAGAGGGATTTTCCCGCTCCAGTGGGCATGATACCAAGTGCGTCCCTGCCCTCTAGTATGGCGTCTATGAGCTTTTCCTGCCCTTCCCGGAAGGTGTCATAGCCAAAATATTTTTTTAATGCTTCGTATTTGTTCATATAACGTTTTCTCCTGTTGTATATCATCTGGTAACATTTGTTTCATTTTTGTCTTTTATAGTATCATATTTTCAGTGATTTTTCAAAAAGTGCCAGGAAATTGCAAACTGCTGAAAATAAAAGCAAAAATAACAAAACCATTGGACAAAATAAATAGATAGATGTATAATTTTAATAGTTATTTTAGTTATTTTTTTGTTCTAATTTAAAAAATTAGGAAACAAAATAAAAAAACAAGGAGAAAAAGTGCTATGTTAAAAAAACTCAACAACCTACAAATCAGAGATCGGCTCACTAGGGCATTTGTTACAATTGCCTGCATGTTAACCGTTGTTTCAGCTGTCATATTGATTGCAATGATTATCATGTCCCGGATTTATTCCTCAACCATTGTCAACTACGGTTTTGCACAGGGCGATATCGGAAGGGCTATGACATATTTTGCAGACACCCGTTCCGCGATGCGCGGTATCATTGGTTATGATGATCAAGATGCGATTGATACGCTTCTTGAAAACCGTAATTCTTATAAGGAAAACTTTACAAAAGAATTCAATAATCTTGAATCTGCAATGGTCACACAAGAAAACAAAGTGTTATATAGTGACTTGAAAGCGAAGCTGGCTGATTACTGGGTGCTTGAGGAGGAAATTGTCAATCAGGGGGCCACGACTGACCGTGAACAGTGCAAACTGGCGCAGGATAAAGCTCTTGGCGAACTTGCCCCCATGTACAACGAAATCTATGAGGAACTGACACAGATTATGAACATTAAGGTGGAAAGAGGACAGGATGTTTCTGGTCTTCTTACCATGGTTATCATTGGTCTCACCGTGATTATTGTTGTTATCATTACAGGCTCCATTATGTTTGCACTCAGACTTGGAAAAGGTATTGCCAACGGTATCGCCGAACCTTTGGATAAGCTGCGGGATCGACTGGATACTTTTGCAAAGGGTGATCTCTCGTCACCGTTCCCGGTAGTTGATACAAAAGATGAGCTTGCCGAGATGGCTTCTGTTACAACCACAATGGCTTCCACGTTGCAGTTTATTATTAATGATGTGGGAAATATTCTGAATGCAATGGCAGCCGCTGACTTTACCGTCACAAGCGGTGATCATTCTAAATATATGGGCGACTTCGAGATGATTCTCACCTCCATGAAGCAGCTGAAAATACAGATGGTTGATACCCTGCAGTCTGTCAGTGAGGCATCTGCACAGGTAAATGCAGGTGCAAGCAACATGGCTGATGCAGCACAAAGCCTTGCAGAGGGCGCAACCGATCAGGCGGGCTCTGTTGAGGAAATGCAGGCAACAATCACAACCATTTCCGATGACATCAAGACTACTGCAAATCAGGCGGGCGATTCTTATAATCAGGCACGCACATATGCCGATGAGGCAGAACGCAGCCACAAAGAAATGAAGACAATGATGGAAGCAATGTCCCGCATCAATGATGCATCACAGCAGGTTGGTAACATCATATCCGAGATTGAGGACATCGCATCACAGACAAATCTGCTCTCCTTAAATGCTTCTATTGAAGCGGCAAGAGCCGGTGAAGCCGGAAGAGGATTTGCAGTCGTTGCAGATCAGATCCGACAGCTTGCTGAGCAAAGTGCAAATTCTGCGGCAGAGACCAGAACATTAATTGAGACTTCCTTAAATGCAATTGCTGACGGAAGTAAGACCGTGGACATTGTAAATGAAGCTATTGACCGTGTTGTGGAAGGTATTGAAATTATCGCAAAATCTTCCCAGTACATCAGCGAGATGGCCAGCGAACAGGCAGAAGCTATGAAACAGACCGAAATCGGCATCAGCCAGATTTCTGAAATTGTACAATCCAATTCCGCAACCGCAGAGGAGACTTCTGCTACAAGTGAAGAACTTTCCGCACAGGCAACGACGTTAGATTCCCTGATTAGCAAGTTCCGGCTTCCGACCATGTAATTGACGGTTATACATACATCGAGTAGGGAAGAGTCATCTTCCCTACTTGTTGCATCAGGTGCATGTTGCAATAGCAACGAATCACCTTTTTTCCTTATTCTCTAAACATAATCACCGATTTCTCTCCGGTTTTCGTACTAATTTCAAAGCTGTAATCCGACAAATCCGCTGTCAGCATCGCCTCACAGCCCTCTTTCTTCCACACAAAGCAAATTCCTGTGCCCCACCGGTTATCACCACTGCTGCCGCAAAGCAGGTATTAAAAAAGGAAACAGGCTCCCTGGCTTTTGCTTCCGAAGGGACTGTTTCCATAGATTTTTCTTATTGTGTGATTTTGCCGCTAACTCCAATTTGAATATTCCGTTACCTTGTGGGCATCTGAAAACCCACAAGTGCCTTGTTTAGATAGTCGTTAAATGGTTTCATAATTCGAAAAAGCTCTGCTGCTTTTGCAATAAATGCTTCTGCATCGTTTAGTTGTTGATCTTTTATAGGATATTGCAGATACCAACTCTTAAATTTTAAATATTCCGCTTGCGGATGTTCTTTTTCATATCCCGCAGGAATATTCTTTAATGCCTTTCCCTCTACAGTGAAATATTTTTCAAACTCCGGCTCACGGATAATCTTTTCCCATTCTTCGCCGTTCTGGGCAATATAATCCCGTATCATCGTTGTTGCCTCCTTAAACATATCTGCAAACAAGCCGCCCCCTAAAAAGGATTGGTTGTCGGGCTTTATCATAAGATAATATCCGACAGGAACAGGCAGTTTCCCCTTCGAAGAAATATGGGCACGAAACGCAGGATTATAAGGTGATTTATCATGACTGAAACGGGTGTCCCTTACAATCTTAAAGGTAAGGTCTTTGGGCTTGTTATGTAAAATGGTATTGTCAAACTTTCCGATTTCCAGCATCAAAGCCTGCAATAATCCTTCAAACTCAACATTTGCTTTTTGGTAATCGTCTTTGTTCGCATGATACCATTCACGATTGTTATTCATGCTTAATGCCGATAAGTAATTTATCATAAACTGTATATTCATAATCTGTCACCTCCTTCACGAATTCCGGATAATGGAAAGCTGCGTAGAAGCTAACAATTCCTTTATCAGATGTTTTGTTCGTTCCGGAGATTCGTAGGGCTTGCAGAACAAAAAATCCTGTGATAATTCGTCAATATCTTCCATTGCATTTTTTACATCCATCATGGTCTGAAGAGGAATTACTGTAGCTGCTGTATAATCCAGCTGCAGCGGGTTTATCCTATGGCTTTGTATTGCATAATTCACCCTGTCTTTACACTTGCATCTGCCGCTGCCATATTCTCCGCAATACTGTCCAAGAAAGTCTGCCATTTTTTTGCGTGTTCGGGAAAGCCTCTGGCGATACGCTTCAGGGGTCATTCCCAAAATATCTCCGGCAATGTGGCTGTCAAGCTTAAACATCGTACCCAATATGAAAATACATCTGCTTTCTACATCCAGGCATTGCAACATCACATTGGTGCAAGACATTTTCAGCTCTTCCGCTAATATATCCTTTTCCACATTTTGCGTTAAATCCGGCAGTTTCCGTATTTTACCATTTTCTATGTCACCTGCATAATACTCAAAGCTCAACGGATAGTGGGCGAACATATGCTTTTTATAATTTTTCAGATGATTAGCCGCAATACTGAATACCCACGTTGTAAATGAGCTATCACCTCTAAAAGATGACAGATGCATAATCATTTTTAATAGGATATCCTGCGTGGCATCCTCCGCATCTGCAAATGTACCAAGCATCCGCAGAGATAAATTGAACACAATATCCTGCACACCTGCAACAAGCATTTCAAGGGCTTTTTTATCCCCGGCAGTGGCTTTATCAATCAAAGCCTGCCATTCTTCCTTCGTCTTTTTATTCATATATTTTTACCTCCTAGTTAATTAGACAATGCTCCCTTGCCTGTGTGACAGAAAATAATTATTTTTTTTACTTCAACTGCCTGTCCCTAACATGCTTTTCTAAAAGGTTCTCTATTTTTCATTATACAAATCCCAAATTTGGTACATGCCCTCTCCTACTTACCTAAATATATCTTTTTCTGCTTCATATCTACTTTTGCAGTAACACCATATTGCAGCGCACATCTCGGTGTAGCATGTCCAAAATTTACATTATAAACAATTGGAAGTTTCTCATTGTCTATCTCCTTTATAACGATTTCTTTATATTCCTCATAATAGGCTTCATCTTGCGGTTTTCCAATCAAAACACCTTTAATTACATCGAATACACCTTTACTTTTAAGTGCACGTATTTCCCTTTCAAAGATATCCGGCACCGGCTTTTCTTCACAGGTTTCTATAAATAAAATTTTTCCCCTCTATTCTTCTCTTTCCGGAAATAACCCGTATTTCTCACAGACCTCTTTTTCATCCTCATATCTGGTTGTGGTCAGTATGTCATAAAGGCTTTCCAAACAACCGCCTAATAACTCACCCTGAAAAACTTCGTTGCCCTGCAGAAGTTCAAACCCCCGCTCTTCCTTATGTGCTATTCTATCTGTTCCAACTGCTGCTTTGGAAAAATCCTCTCTTTCCTCATACCAGATGTCACTGGATACAATTTCTCTGGATTCATTTCCTTCCAAATAGCTTTCAAATGCTGCTTTACTGTAGGGTAACATCTCATTGGCAATTTCACCCAAGTCACATATGAAGTTTGGTCCATAATAAGTAGATAAACCAAGTTTATAAAACATTAAATGATTAATTGTGGTATCAGAAAATCCAGTAAATAATTTGGGATGCTTTTCTACCGCCTCAATAAACTCTGCGTCTTCCATCAAATAGGGTAAAAGTCTATAGGTATCATCTCCTCCTATTGCACAGATAATCCCTGCAATGGAAACATCCAAAAAGGCGTCCTTTAAATCCTTTGCTCTCGCCTGCGGATGTGTCTTTAAATATTCGATGCCCTTCAACGCATTTGGCATAAATACAGGCTCTAATCCATACTCCTGCAATCTCTTTACGCCAATTTCTATATTGTGACTGCAAAATTCTTCGCCTAACATGCCGCTTGACAAACTTACAATTGCCACTTTATCGCCTTTTCTTAGTTTTCCTGCTTGCTGCATAGTACTACCCTTTCCTTTCTGTTTCTTTAAGAAGCTCCTGCCATCTCCTGTCATCTTTCATAAATCCATAGCTTTCCTCATCACGAAGGCCTTTCACCAGATTTTCTTTCATTTCTGCCAGGAACTCCGCTCCTATTTCCTTAAAATCCATATGCTCATAAAGCGGTGCATTTCTGAAAGCCCCGATTTGTTCCACACAGGAGAGCATTTCTTTTACTGTATCAATCACCGTATCGGCATCTTTTTCCCTTACGGCAAGGTCAAGCACGGCAGAAATCTCATAACATTTCCCCATCTCAAAGCACCTTGCCAGCTCTTTCTGTTTCTCTGTCAACCTGTGCGCCCTTTCTCTATCCTCCTCCTGCAAAGCAAGCTGGTACATCCCATGCAGTTCTAAGCTGGCTCTCTGATAATCCGAAAACAAAAGTTCTTCATACGCCTTATATGCCTCCCGAATCCGCCCTGTTTCAGCATAAATCTGCGCCTGCTTTCTTTTTCTTTCCGGGTTTTGGGTAGAGAAATATTCCAGATATTTTTCCGCTTCCCCGTACTGCTTTTTTCTCATATAAAATCCAACCAGAGAATCGGCTGCCCGGATGCGTATTGATTCGTCCTTACTGTCTAATACACGGATGTATAATGAATATAAATATTTTTCATATTCTTCCTCCTTTGGAACTTCCTGCAGGATACGCTGTGCGTCAAAAATAACCGCAAAATTCAAAATTAGCTCTTCGCAATTCGGATATTCCTCTACCTTTTTCTTTGCCCACAGAAAAGCCTCCTCATATGATTTTTCTTTTAATTTCAAATCTACTTCATAGACAATCCCCTTTATTTCCTCCGCTGTGAGTTCCTCGCGAAATGACAATAATGTGTCTAATGAAATATCCAGTAACCGGGCAATGGGCGCTAAGAGCGTAATATCAGGATAGGAATTTTCATTTTCCCATTTATTCACCGCCGGAGCCGTCACACCAAGCCGTCCTGCCATTTCTTCCTGGGTCAGATTTTTGATTTTTCTGTATTTTCTAATTGTTTTCCCTAATGACATACAAACATCTCCTTATGCTATTTTACATCGGCTTTCGCCAGTGTCGGTGTACATCAACGCTAATATAAGCATATCAGACAGATTTCACTCCGGCAACTGAGCCTCTGTTAAATATTTTTCAAGGAATTTAACTGGTGTTCATAACATTTCCATCTTTTTGTAAAATCATTTTCTCAGATTATTTTCTTTTTCCCGAATGTTTAATATTCTGTTATTTCATACGCTACATATTCATGACTAAAATGATAGCCCAGCTTCTCGGCTAATGCCACCGACCACATATTCTGCGCATCCCAGCTGGGATATAATTTTCTTTCCAGACACTCTAATATCAGCTTTGCGCCACACGCATATGCCAAACCTTTTCTTCTGTGGTCTTCTCTTGTATCAACTTCTATTTCAATCCCTTCCTGATATCTGCTATAAGAGGAAGCTCCCGCTACTAATTCTCCTTTCTTTAAAGCAACGACACCCAGCCCTAATTTTTTGTAGGTATCATAATCCTTAAATTGTGATACCAAATCATTGGCCCATCTATTCTTCTGGCACAGTGCATATTCCTGTTCTTCCAGCAGTTTTAATTCATAGCCTTCCGGCAATTTCGAACTTGCATACTCTAATGTGTGGATATCAAAAATATCCTTTTCTTTTTTGATTGCATATCTTGAAACTTTCTTTGCTTTATGTCCGTAACATTTTTCAATCAGCTCCGCCCATAGGCCGTTCTGCAGAACCATAATGATAAAATCCTGTTCGCAGCTTTCCGGTTTGAAGGTAACTATTTTATTTTACAAAATGCAAGAAATATTTATACTCATCTCTATGTAACATAAAAATCAAGAAAGGCGGTGTACCAATGGCGAGTAAAGACAGATACAAGTTTGAAAGCAAAATCCATGTTTACCGTGCCACAAAGAGAACGACACAGCAAGAGCTCGCCGATTTAGTTGGTGTATCCCGCCAAACTATTATGTAGCTTGAACGAAATCGTTATAATCCCTCTATGTTGCTTGCATACAGCATAGCAAAAGTGTTTGAGGTTACGAGTGAAGATTTATTTGACTTTAAGGAGGAGCAGTAAATGGTTGAATGGTTGACTATTTTATTTAACAGCAGAATTTTTATGAGAGTAAATGCAGGGCTTGGATTCCTGTTTTTAGGCTTTTTTATATTTTTCTATTTTTCAAAAGAGGGAAAAGATGAAAGAGGGCGAGGGCTGATTGCTACAGCTTCTTTGTTTGCTTTTGTCATGCTGTTTTTTCTTCTGAATATTGCCGCATATTCCTTCGAGTGGTGTATGGATAATATTGTCCGGCTGGCAAATGGAATACAGACAGTTTATACTCTTTTTCTTTTAACTGCTGATATTGCATTGTTGATTTTGAGGAAAATCAGATAACCTGCACTCACAGCATATTAAGCCATGCACATAATATCCAAAATGAGCATGGCTATTTATTTATTTCTACATGTAAGAAATACTTGATATTTAGAAATAAATAAATTATACTCCGTATAGAAGTGAAATACACTTCACAACGCAAAAGGAGGATATTAAAAATGGCAAAAATGACTTTAGACGAAGCTGGGCGTAAGTACCTCGTGGAAATAGGCTTAGAGCCTGGAATATTTTGAAGCACCCTATGAAGAATACCCCATTACGATATGCGGTCAGACAATAATCCTCACCAATGGTGAGCTTGCCGCCGCCCTGTTATCCTTGCTGGAGAGAAACCGGGAAATCATATTCCTTTATTTTTTCGGGAATTACACACAACGGGAAATCGGGAAAATGTACGGACGCTGCCGGAGTACGACCGGGTATCAAATCCGCAGGACTTTACAACTCCTGCATAAAGAAATGGAGGTGCTTTCACATGGGGAATCCGAACCTTTTGCCCTATGAAACGATTGTCCGGGCAACCAGCGGAGAGCCGGAAGCCGTGGACGAGGTTTTACGGCATTACAGCAAGCGTATCCGAATTGCCGCCATTGAAAACGGGCATATCGACAGAGATACCGAGGACAGCATAAAACAGCGGCTTGTTGCTTCCCTATTCAAATTTCGTTTTGATGGGCAGGAAGTATAAGGAATTGCTTTCATTTTTGAAAAAATGGAGGTATAATAGAGCAACGCTAAAAAAATTACAGAGGTGTGCTTATGGAATATATCAGAGTAACAAATGAGAATATAGAAAAAGAGCATATATGTTGTGCAATTTCAAACAATAATGATATTCAAGTGTCATCAAAAAAAGAATGGTTAAAAGAACGTTTTGATGATGGTTTGGTTTTTTTAAAAAGTGAACAACGGGGAAAGTGTTTTATTGAATATATACCCGCTGAAAATGCTTGGAATCCCATTGTCGCAGATGGCTATATGTATATTGACTGTTTATGGGTAGCCGGTTCTTTTAAAGGACATGGCTATGGGGCGGAACTACTGAATATCTGCATTGAGGATAGCAAAAACAAAGGAAAAAAAGGACTATGTATATTATCTGCGGCAAAGAAAAAACCATTTCTGGCAGACCCTAAATTTTTAAAATACAAAGGGTTTGACGTCAGCGATGAAGCGGATAACGGTATTCAGTTATGGCATTTATCTTTTACCGAAAATGCTTTATTGCCAAAATTCAAAGAATGTGCAAAGCACCCTCATATTGATGAGATGGGATATGTTCTGTATTACACCAATCAGTGTCCGTTTAATGCAAAATACATTCCTGTAATTGAAAACATTGCGAAAGAAAAATCTATACAATTCAAGTCGGTTCACTTACAGAACAAGGAGGACGCACAAAACGCTCCAACACCAATTACAACTTATGCATTATTTTTAGATGGTAACTATATTACAAACGAGCAGATGAATGATAAGAGGTTTTTGAAATTATTAGAAAAGTAATTTCCCGTTTGTAGATTATAGTCAACAGAAAATAAAACAATCGCTGTTACATAGAACGGCACACCAAGACAGGAAATCAAGAAAAGGTTTCCTGTTTTTTGCGCCCATTTTTGGCATTTTGGAAAATCGCCAGTATTATGCAGTGCAAAGAGGGATAGAAAGAAATTTCCTCTCCTGTTTGGCAAATATGCTCCTTGTATGCTTCTGTGCAAGGCATAAATGATTCCCCCTTTCTCCCACATAGGGCGGTGCATGGTTTACAGTTGCTTTTGAAATGTTATAGCCCATTTTTTAGGGCATTTTCAACAGCCTTTTTTATGACGGCGCTTGAATTTGTTGCGCCCGATATTGCGTCTACATCTATTTTCTGTTCATCAACTATTTTATTAGCTATGGCTTCTGCGGCTTTTCCACGTTCATGCCTATGCTCCAAAATGTTAATATTTGTGATTTCTCCATTTTGCACGGTAACTTCCACTCTGGCATATATAAAATTCACATCATATTCACCAATATAAACTCCGTCGGGAATATCCGAAATATTTATTTCTTCAAAAGTGGTTTCCTTTACTGCCTGTTTATAATCTGAAACACTTTTAAGATAAATTATTCCCCAAACTAAACCAATAAGCAAAAGGAGCATAATAACCAATAAAACTACTTTCTTTTTAGACATTCTCATTTCATACACCTCTCAATTTTTTTGATTGTTTGTTTTGGTAAATCTTTTTTACTCGCCGTACCCGCACATACAATTTTGCCTATCGGTTTCATTCCCGCTGTCTTAAAAAACTCGTCCATACTGCGGATTGCCCCTCTGCTTTGTCCGAATATCCATGAAAAAGGAAAAGGCGTGTTGCAGGAAGTTAAAAGCATATATTTCTTACCCTTTAAACGTGGCTTAGGAAATGTGCTTGTTTCCTCCATAGCCGTTCCCAATAATCGGTCAAATAAATTCTTAACAGGAGCAGGCACATTCGCCCAATAGACAGGAGCTGCAAGCAGAACCGTTTGGCATTTCTGTAAACACATTACAATTTCCTTTATATCGTCCTTTTGAACACAAGTGTGCGTATTCATGCAAGCCCTACAACCCGTACAGTAAGAAAGATTTTTTTCGTATAGGTTAATCTTCGTTACGGTATAGCCCATTTCTTCGGCTCTACGAATTGCATAATTTAGCATAGTTGCGGTTGTTCCGCTTGTATGAGGGCTTCCCAAAATAGCAAGTAACCTTTTTTCATTCATACTCATTCCTCCTTGTTTACTGCAATAGAGCAATACAGCATATAAAAACCATGCTCTAAAAACTGGATTTTTGATAAGCCCATTGTTTTTTTAATATATTCTTCTTTATTTGATGCAAACTGAATAAGCCCAGACAGCATACCCCACAAATTAAAAATAGTAGGCATGATTTTCAGATTGCCACGCAAATCGCCTTTATCTATGCCGGAGATTAAAAACTCCTTTATCTTTTCGTTTATTTCTTCCCCTATTTGATAAGTTTCTTTTTCTTCGGGAAGATAATCGTGGCTTTCAAAATCAATATTGATTTTATCTAATACCATTTTGAAGTAGAATGGAAATTCTTCTTGGTACTGAACCAGCCCCCGGCAAATGAAATTGTACTGTTCTTTTGTGGTTTCTTGTTGTTCCAGCGCAGAAACGATGTAATGATAAAGTTTTTTCATGCTATCCAGCACTAAGATACCAACAATTTCCTCTTTGTTCTCAAAATACACATATAAAGTCGCTTTACTATATCCGGCTGCTTTTGCTATATCGTCCATAGATGTTGCTACAATGCCTTTATCCATGAATAATACTGACGCAGCGGAAGCAATTTTTTCTCGGTGTACGCTTCTCGGCTCTTTTTTTCTCCGTGCCATTGCCTACCTCCCATAATTAAACTTAGGGTTTAATTATAGTGGTTTTAAGGAACAATGTCAACTTTTATCTGGGAAAAGCATTTTGAAAAATGTATGTATGAATAAGTGAGTGAGAGGGATTCCGTAGCAGTCGGCATTGTGGGAAAATCCAAAAGTTTAGATTTTCCCACAAATCCAAACTTATATAAAATCCAAACTTTTCTGAAAACAGCTTGATAATTGGGGATTCTTGCCGGAAAAAGTTTGG
>ERZ808044.546-NODE-546-length-37603-cov-12.525902_pt1 | contig 37603 bp, 35 predicted proteins | sample MGYA00380195_ERZ808044 | MGnify/ENA primary metagenome ERZ808044 (study PRJEB31490, sample SAMN06133423) | mouse gut metagenome | isolation source: Z7_2 | host: mice | place: China: Chengdu | collected 2015-05 ...
CATTTTACTATACGTCCTTTTGCCGTAGATGGCTGGACAGATGGTGGTGCAAATGAGGGTACCTGGAATCAGTTTATTAAGCGGGCTGCAGGCCCAAAATAAACACGATCTTTGCCGTTAATACCAGTATAGAGGTTGATGGCAGCTTAATCAATCCTTTGCCGCGGACACAGTTTCATTTATGGTGGTGCCAAGTCTGCGGGCATGGGAGTTTATTAACATAAGGATGGCTGACGGAGTCTGGCATCCGTTGTTATCATAAGGATGTGCTGACGGATTTTGGTAATATGCTTGCAAATGCTTGTATTTGCAAGAGAAAGCGGTTATAATAAGAGGGAAAGGATGGTGATTCATATGGCAAACACATCTGCTGTTTATGCGCGAATTGATACAGAATTAAAGGGCAATGCAGAAGGTATCCTTGCAAAGCTTGGAATATCGCCTTCCAGTGCAATTCAAATGCTGTACAGCCAAATTGTGCTCCATAATGGTATGCCGTTTGACCTTCGCCTGCCTGTAGTAAAACCGGTGGCAATTGGCGGTATGTCCCGTGCTGAATTGGATGCTGAGCTGACAAAAGGGATTGAGTCCCTTGCAAGTGGCGGAGGTTACTCAGTTGATGAGGTAGATGCAGAGCTTGCAAAGGAGTTTGGTATATGACAAAACAGTATCGGGTAATCTATTCGCCAGCCGCATTGGAGGATTTGAAAGCGATATATTCGTATATAACGTATGAGCTTCTTGCAAGTCAGGCAGCCCAAAATCAAATAGGACGTATTCGCAGAGAAATACGTTCTCTGGATCTTTTCCCGGAACGGTATCCACTGGTAGAATGGGAGCCATGGGCATCTATGAAAATGCACAAGGTTCCGGTTAATAACTATGTCATTTATTATCTGATTGACAACGATAAACGATTGGTTACTATTACTCGTATTTTCTATGGAGGACGTGACGTAGAGCATATTATTCAGGAATCCGATAATTAGGTGTAGAGAAGGTCAGTATTTCCTATCATCATAATATTACTTGAAAACGGCATCGCCTTGAAGTGATGCCGTTTTACGTAGGTGAGTGAGAGTATCTTTGAAATGGAGATAAAACGCGATATATATGGCGATAAGACGATTTTTTGTAAACCCTGTTGACATTTCTAACTTAATTGACTATAATGTACTTGTTCAATAAGTACATTTCATCGACATAAGGACAGTTCGCGAAGTGCGAGGAGAAATCGTGGAAATTATTATCAGCAACAATGCCAATAAACCAATTTATGAACAGATTACATCCCAGATTAAGGCTATGATCATGAGCGGTGAGCTGCAGGCCGGGGAAGCGATTCCCTCTATGCGTGCTTTGGCGAAATCCATTCATGTCAGTGTAATTACTGTTCAAAAGGCTTATGAGGATTTGCAGAGAGATGGATTTATTGAAACTACTGTGGGACGCGGAAGCTTTGTGTCAGCACAAAACAGGGAATTTTATCAGGAACAGCAGCAGCGGATTGCTGAGGAACATTTGCAGGCAGCCGCTGAAATCGGGCGGATAAATAACATTTCTCTTGAAAAGCTGACAGAGCTTTTGACGCTGTTTTATCAGGAGGGTTAGCATGGAGAATATTTTAGAATTACAGCAGGTTTCCAAGACATTTCCAAAATCAGGCTTTAAGCTGGATAATGTGACATTTTCATTGCCCTATGGTTCCATTTTGGGTTTTGTGGGAGAAAATGGGGCGGGCAAGACAACCACGATCGGATGTATTTTGAATACAATCAGAAAAGACAGCGGAACGGTGAAATTGTTTGGCAGGGAAATGCAGGATGAAGATACGGACATGAGGGAGGAGATTGGTGTTGTCTATGACGGAGACAATTTCCCGGCTTACTGGACCGCAGCGCAGCTATCCCAGGTTATGGCGGGACTTTATTCTAGATGGGATCCGTCCCTTTTCCAAAAGTATTTGGAGGATTTTGATCTGCCGCTGAGGCAAAAGATCAAACACTATTCCAGGGGAATGACAATGAAGCTGGCGATCGCGGCCGCCTTATCCCATCATCCCAAGCTTTTAATTTTGGATGAGGCAACCAGCGGACTTGACCCGATCATGCGGGATGAGATGCTGGATGTATTTCTTGGATTTGTACAGGAGGAAGATCATTCTATATTTCTGTCCTCCCACATCACAAGTGATCTGGAAAAGATTGCCGATTATATCACCTTTATTCATAACGGGCGACTCATTATGACCATTTCCAGAAATGACCTTGTCTATCAATATGCAGTCATGCGCTGCAGAGAAAGCCAGTTCCGCTCCCTGGACCCAGGCGATATTTTAGCATATCGAAAGCGCGATTTCCAGATAGATGTGCTGGTTGAAAACGGAAAGGAAGCGGAGAAGAAATACAGGGATGTTGTGATAGATCACGTTTCGGTGGATGAAATCATGCTGCTTTTGGTAAAGGGGGAACGGTTATGAAGGGACTTCTCAAAAATAATTTTTTGGCCGTATGTGCAAGCGGAAGAGTGTTTGCTGCTTTTATGTTTTTGCTGGGAATTTTTGTCGTCGCTGTCATCAGCCAGAGTCTGCTGATCGGCTATGTTATGATTGGAATGGTGGGATTTTCGGTATGTGCTATTGCTGTCGCCAAGAATGAGTTTACCTCGAAATGGGGAAAGTATAAGCTGACCTTGCCGGTAAAGCGGGCGGATATTGTAAAGAGCCTGTTTATAAACCAGCTTATCTGGCTGCTGATAGGTACCCTTTTTGCACTATCAGGAACAGGCTTGTCCTGGCTTTTGCATGGATGCCCCTTCGATCAGCCGATTGATATTGTCACCATGTTTGCATTAGGACTGAGCATCAGTCTTTTTACAGGGGCGGTATTCTTCCCCATGTTTTATTTAGGTGGTGCAGAGCGGAGCGAAGTATTTCTACTGATATCTCTGCTCTGCGCAGTTACCGTTGATTCTGTAATTATCAGTGTGCTCAATGATCTGTTAGAATCGGGGACTTTCACTATCCTGTTTGGAGCCGGAGCTTTATTTGCCTCATCCCTGTTGGTCTTTGGTCTGTCCTATCCGCTTTGTGTGAAACTTTTTAGGAGAAATGAATATTAAGCCTGAAGCTGGCTTTTTTGAAACAGGTTTACCAACTTAAAGCGAAAGCACAGCAGCATGGCGACGATAGCACCCACCGCAGCCTGCAAAATCTGGAAGGGGAGTTTCATGATTGCATACTCCACAGTGCTGTAGAGAAAGGCTCTGCCAAGGGAATAGCCAATTACCATGATGATGGCCCCGAGGAAGACACCGATCCCTGCTGCCAAGGTTTTCCTTCCGGGAAGGAGATGACGAACGCACAGGGAGATCACTACCGCTTGAAGCCCATGGGTGGCAAGGGATACAAACATGGGAGTGGGATAAAAGAAGAAATCTCCCAAAAAGGAGCCGACGCCACCCACGATAAAGGCGCTGAGCGGATCTAAAAGGATAGCTGCCGTGCAGATTACAATGTCATTTAAGTAAAGATGGCCGCCGGGAACCGGGACACCGAAGGAGCTCAGGGCTACATTCATTGCCATAAACATGGCAGTGACAGTGAGACGGCGCAGGGAATATCGCTTGGGCAGAGCCTGCGGGGATGCTTTTGTTACAATAGGCTGGCTTGTTAAGCGTGACGTGTTTGTTTTCATAAAAAACCTCCATATCGTTGATTGTGTTTCTAAAATTCGCTTTTTATCATAAAGACAATATGGATTGGTTTAAAGTGCCAAAATTGATATTTTTGACCATACCAGAAAAGACCAGGAGACGGCATCCGCCTCCTGGTTACTTCATTCTCTGTTCCATTGCTTCATACGCTTTGCACTGATAAAGATTAAAATAGCGGTTGCAATCAGAAATTCGGAAAAAATAACAGATGCATTCCATATTTCAAAATAGAAATGGCCGATAAAATAGGCGGCCAGAAACAGAGAATACATGGCAACTGCGTACATACCCAATATGAAATGCTGCTGACGCTTCTGCTCCCGTAGCAGGAGCTGTTGCTGTTGATTTTCCAGCATTTCGGTTTTCAGCGATAAGTTGTCTACCTTAGAGGGCTTTAGAAGGCAGTCCGTTGATACGTTAAAAACTTCACTGAGGGCTGTGATTTTATCCAGCTCCGGCAGGGACTGTCCTGACTCCCATTTTGAGATGGTCTGCCGGGAGACATCGAGCTGTTCCGCCAACTGATCCTGTGTCCAATTCCGGCTTTTTCTTAAAGTGAGTATTTTTTCTGCTAAGTCCATAATACCAAGTCCTTTCTTTCATATGTTTTTGTGGATACGCTTAAAGGCTATCAGTATTTGCGGTTGCATGCAAGGTAGTATCCTGTATTTTTGCGCAACTGACGGGTGCAAAACAGAGTAAAATCGCTACCTATCCAGTTAGGAGTAAAAAACAGGTATTGACAGGGTAGGGCTGAAATCCGATAATAATAGATGTATGTATTGTGATTGGATTTCATGAAAAGGGATAACTGGAAATGGTTACTTTAAAGGAAATTGCCAGAGAGTGTAAAGTTTCGCCCACTACAGTGTCGAATATTCTCAATGGAAGGCCCAAGGTCAGTAAGGAAACCAGAGAAAGAGTGCTTGAAACGGTGGATAAAATGGGCTACAGGCCCAATTATATTGCTCAGGGGCTGCGGAACCGCAAGACAAAGACCATCGGGATCATAGCGGAGGATATTGCACAGTTCACTACGCCGGAAATCGTGGAAGGAATCATGGGCTATTGTGAGGAAAAGGGATACCGGGTTGTTGTGAAGAATCTGCGTCTATATGCCAGGTGGAGCGATTCCTGGTATGACAATGAAATCAGATACCATTCGATTCTGGACCCCACTCTAAAGGAGCTTGAATCGATCAGAGTAGACGGTATCCTATATATTGCAGGTCATGCCAGAATTGTTCACTGTTTCCCAGAGGAATTTCATATGCCTGCGGTGATGGCCTATGCGTTTTCAGATAATAAAAGAGTGCCTTCTGTGGGGATAGACGATAAGGAATCTGCCTGCGAGATGATCCGTTATTTGATTTCTAAAGGGCACAGAAGGATAGGAGTGATAGGAGGAAGGAAAGACAATATCCATACACAACAAAGATTGCTGGGATATCAGAAAGCTTTGCTTGAAAATCAGATCCCCTTTAATCCTGCCTGGATTAGATATGCAGCGTGGGAGAAAGCAGATGCCTACCTAGAAGCCAAGGAGCTGCTCAAGGAGGATGTGACGGCAATTTTTTGTATGGCGGACTGGATGGCAGGTGGGGTCTATTGGTGTTTGGATGAGATGGGACTTAGAGCAGGGAAGGATATCGCGGTAGCCGGTTTTGATAATCAGGATATTGCCGAGTTTTTTGTCCCGGGACTGACCACAATGGCGTTGCCACTTCTAGAAATCGGGAGTATATCAGCAGATTTTCTCCTAAGGCAGATGGAGGGCCTGCAAGAGAAAATTCCGGAGAAAACCTTGATTCCCTGCACTTTTATAGAGAGGGAATCTGTTCATAAGATTTAAGAATACCGACTGTTACTGTTTACTTTATGACCAGTAACAGTCGGTATTTTTTGTCAACATAAGGACAGTTTGCGAAGTGTGCTGTCCGTTGTAAACATAAGGATGGCTGACAGAGTCTGCATACGTTGTTTAAGATGGTAACTGTAGTTGGCAGAAAATTTGTATAAGATTTATAGTTTCCCTATGTGATAAAACGTTAAATAATAGCAAAAAGAGGAAAATGAGGGGAAGGATTCTGGCTCGGCTTAAGAAAATAGGGATAAAAACCCAGAAACAAGAAGTGATAAAAGCAATTTTACTTATTTTTTTTGATTTTTTACGGTTTTTATTGACAAAGTGCCAGGGTAGGGGTACAATGTTAACAAGCTAAAAGTTTAACGTTAAACACAATAAGCAGCCCTTGGAGAGGGGCTAAAAAACTACTACTATTATTATGAAGGAGTTAAAAAGATGATGAAATTTTGGAAAAAGGGTGTAGCTCTTCTGCTTGCTTGCCTGATGATAGTGGGCCTGGCAGCATGCGGCGGTAACGGTGGCTCCGATTCAGGCACTTCCAGTGACAGCGGAAGTGAAAATACCGGTTCTGCCAGCAGCGAGAGCGCAGACAACAGTGCCGGCAGCGAGAGCGCAGACAACAGTGCCGGCAGTGAGAGCGCAGGTAATGGCGAGATAGTGAAGCTGGTGGTCTGGGGGGTAGGCAATGCCGATACAGAGGATTGTAAAGAGGTTGCCGAAGCGATCAGTGCAATCACCCGTGAGAAGATTGGTGTTGAGATCGAGCTGGTTCGTGGTCAGGATGCAGAGCAGATCAATCTGGCTCTTACCTCCGGCGAGGCTATTGACCTGTTGAACTATAATAACGTGAACGGCCAGTTGGCTGCGATCGTGCGCAACAATTACGCTTTGGGACTGGATGATCTGGTTGAGAAGTATGGACAGGGCGCTCTGGGCGTGATTAACCCCATCGACCTGGATGCCTGCCGTTTCGGAGGCGTATTGTATGCTCTTCCAGATATGAAGGATACTTCCCATTCTGCCGGCTTTTCCATGCGGAAAGATATTGTAGATGAGCTGGGAATCGATGTCCCTGAAATGGGTACATATGATGATATGTACAAGATTCTTACCCAGGTTCATGAGGCATATCCCGATATGTATCCTTTAGTTCCGACCTGGAACAACGGCGGTATGCAGGAGAGCATGCCTGTGGATCCTTTGGGAGATAACATGGGTGTTTTGGAGAATGCTTTCAGCGACAGCACCGAGGTTGTGAACTACTATGCTATGGACAGCTATCGTGAGTTCTGCGAGATGATGTATAAATGGAATCAGGAAGGTTTGATTATGCCTGATGCTACCACCACAACTGAGAATAACCTGCTTGCTGGTAATGGTTTTGCAATGTTTGAGAACTGGAAACCCGGTAAGGAACTGGAGAACTATAAGTCCACCGGTAAAGAAGTGGTATTCATGAAAGTGATCGAGCCCTATAAGTATACGGATTGCTCTAACGGTAACTCCTTCATCATTCCTTACTGCTCTCCTAATCCCGAGAAGGCTATGGAATTGTGGAACCTGATGTACACTGACGCGGAAGTATCCAATCTTTTTATCAATGGTATCGAGGGCAAGCACTGGGTATACACCGATGACTCCAAGACCTTTATCACCACTCCTGAGGGTGTGGACCCCAATGCAAGCGGCTACTCTTCTGTTGACTGGTCCTGGCCGAACCAGCAGCTCACTCCTATCTGGGAAGGCGGAGAGGCTGATCTGTGGGAACAGCTTAACAAGTTCAATAATGAGGGGACTCCCAGTCCTGCACATGGTTTCTCATGGGACAGCACCCCTGTGTTGAATCAGATCACAGCATGTAATAATGTGATTTCTTCTTACCACACGGCTCTGCGCTGGGGAGCCATGGACCCGGCAGAGAATCTTCCTAAGTTTATCTCCGAGCTGGAAGCTGCCGGCATGAATGAGATTATTGCAGAGAAGCAGAAACAGTTAGATGAATATCTGGCTGGGAAGCAATAAGAGCTTGAAGGTAATGCAACTGAACATGCAGTAAAAGGAAGGCGGGTATGGGAAAATCCCAGCCCGCTTTCGTTAACATAAGGATGCTGGAAAAGCCTGACATCCGTTGTAAACATAAGGATGGCTGGCAAAGCCTGACATCCGTTGTTTCTTATGGAGGAATGGATATGAAGAAAGTCACAAGAACGCTGAAGCGTTTCTGGCCCCTTTATTTAATGTTCATACCTGGTGTTGTCTACCTGTTTATCAACTGCTATATTCCCATGTTTGGTATTCAGATTGCTTTTAGACAGTATAACGCCAGAGACGGCATCTATGGCAGCCCGTGGTGCGGTTTTAAGAATTTTGAGTTCCTGTTCCGCACAAACGATGCTTTTGTCATGATCCGAAATACCCTGCTTTATAATCTGGTGTTTATTGCGCTGGGGACGGTACTGGCTGTGTCCGTGGCGATTATCCTGAATGAAGTACGTAGCGCAAAAGCAAAGCAGTTGTATCAGACGGTAATACTGATCCCTTACCTGATCTCAATGGTTATAGTGAGCTACCTGGCATTTGCATTCCTGAGCAGCAGTAACGGATATATCAATAATTCCCTGCTAAAAGCTTTAGGGGTAGATCCTATCGATTGGTACAATACTCCTAAATATTGGCCGGTGATCCTAGTTCTCATTAATGTCTGGAAAAACCTTGGGTATAACATGATCCTGTACTATGCTACCATCTGTGGTATAGACCACACTTTGTATGAGGCGGCAGTGGTGGACGGGGCCAACCGCTGGCAGCAGATCCGGAACGTTACTTTGCCAAGCCTTAAATCCACGATCATTATTCTGACTCTGATGGCTTTAGGTGGTATCTTCCGTTCAGATTTCGGTCTGTTCTATCAGGTACCTCAGAACTCGGGACCTTTGATCAGCGTAACCCAGACGATAGATACTTATGTATATCGGGGATTGATGCAGACGAACAACATTGGTATGTCTTCCGCAGCAGGCGTATATCAGTCAATTGTGGGATTTGTTCTGGTGGTAACTGCTAATTTTATTGTCCGCAAGGTGGACGATGAAAGTTCCCTGTTTTAAAGGAGGTATGGATTATGGTAGAAAAGGGAAAAGGGTTTCAGATTTTTGCCCATATTTTGTTTATTATTCTCGTTATTTGTGCGCTTGCACCTTTTATTCTGCTGGTCATGTCTTCTTTTACAGAGGAACAAACTTTGATCACAAACGGCTATAGCTTCTTCCCGAAGAAGTTCAGTACCTATGCTTATGAGTATCTGATGATGAAATCCACAGCGGTGGTTCGCGGCTATGGCATTTCTTTTCTGGTAACGGCTGTTGGTACGATGTGTAACCTGCTGATTACCACTATGTATGCCTATCCGCTCTCACGCAAAGAGCTGCCGGGGCGGGGGATTTTTGCTTTTTATTTGTTTTTTACCATGCTGTTTTCCGGTGGATTGGTGCCTTCCTACTTAATGTGGACACAGACCTTCCATATCCGCAACACGATATTTGCCTTGTTGATACCGAATCTGTTGCTGAGTGCATTCAATGTTATCATGATGCGTACCTATTTTACCTCCAATATCCCTGATGCCGTTGTGGAGGCGGCCAGGGTTGACGGAGCCAGCGAATTCCGTATCCTTTTTGGAATCGTGCTTCCTATGGCACTGCCGATTATTGCAACCATTGGTCTGCTGGTGGGGTTGGCTTATTGGAACGACTGGATGAACGGTCTGTACTATTTAAATGATGACCGGATGTTTAGTATTCAGGTATTGCTTATGAATATTCAGCGTGATCTGGATTCCCTGCGGCAGCAGGCTCAGTCCGGCGGAAGTGTAAACACCGCCAACCTGCCCTCCACCTCAGTGCGTATGGCTTTGACCGTAATGGGAATTTTACCCATCATGATTATTTACCCGTTTATGCAGAAATATTTTGTCAAAGGTATTGCTATCGGTGCAGTAAAGGGATAAATAAGGTGACAAGCCTGATGAGAGGCTTTGTATATTACATAAGAAAAATGAAAGTGCTGGAAGTCCTGAAAAATGGATTTACAGCACTTTCAATGCGTAAAAAGGATTCTAATAAAGAAAGGAGAAGCGATGAAAGAAAAGAGACACTATGAAATTGATAAAAACGGTAAGGCTCTATTTAATAATCGGGTGGATTTTTGTATCGGGACAGGCAGAATGGGGCTGGCGCTGCAGAAGGAGTATCAGGAGCAATTAAAGCTTGTGCAGGAGGAAATTGGCTTTCGGCATATACGAGGGCATGGACTTTTTTCGGATGATATGGCCATCTATCAGGAGTTTGAGGATGAGTCAGGAGCAAAAAGAGCGGAGTATAATTTTACTTATTTGGATTTAGTGATGGATAGTTATGCAGAGTTAGGACTGCGTCCGTTTCTGGAATTGGGATTTATGCCAGATAAGATGGCTTCCGGTGACCAGACTATCTTTTATTGGAAGGGGAATACCACACCGCCTAAAAGCTATGAGGCATGGTGCGATATGGTGACAGCTACCCTGCGGCATTTGATGGAGCGCTATGGAGCCGAGGAAGTGGTAAGTTGGCCCATCGAGGTGTGGAACGAGCCTAATCTACCCGGCTTCTGGAAAGATGCGAATATGGAGGAGTATTTTACGCTTTTTCATCAGACTTTTAGAGCCATCAAGAAGCTGGATCATCGTTTCCGGGTAGGGGGGCCAGCCATATGTGGCGTGCAGGATGAACTCTGGATCAGAGAATTTTTAAGTTTCTGCCGGAAGGAGAAGATCAGGCCGGATTTTGTGACCCGCCATCACTACACGACAGAGTTACCAGAGCACGTGGGGCATTATGGATATACAAGGCTCACCGATGCGGAACAAGGCTTTGCCAATCTTAAAACTACCAGAGATATTATTGACAGCTTTGAGGAATATGCAGGGATGGAAATCCACATTACGGAGTTTAACACTTCTTATATTCCCAATTGTCCTCTTCACGATACCAACCAGAACGCTGCCTATATTGCACAGCAGTTGTCCCGGCTAGGAGACGTGAATGAGTCCTACTCCTACTGGACTTTTGGAGATATATTTGAGGAACAGGGAGTACCCTTTACCCCTTTTCACGGGGGCTTTGGCCTGGTAGCCAACGGGTGTATTCCCAAGCCTACCTTCTGGACCTTCAAATTCTACAAAGATCTTTGCGGAGAATGTGTCCTTAAGACGGAGGATATGGTTGTGCTGCGCACGAGGGAGGGAGGTTATCAGGGAATTCTCTGGAATGCAGGAAGAGAACGTACCGGCAGAGAGCTGGATTTTACCATGGATTTCCCTGTAGAAAAGGAGAGGGAATATCTGCTCATCACGAAAACCGTGGACGAGGATACCTGCAATCCGCTGCGCCTGTGGCATGACATGGGAGAACCCTCTAATCTAGATAAAAAACAGAAAAAGCTACTCAGGGATGCAGCAAGGCCCTTTGTAGCGAGCAGAGGGCTAAAGGAGGAAGAAGGAAAGCTGACAGTTTCGCTGACAGTAGAGGAATATGGTGTGGTATATTTCGAGGTTAGCCCGGTGAAAAGGACGAGAGATCGCGGATATCACTATGAAAGAGTGTAAAATTGGCGGTCATCGGGTGTGCATAACAAGGAGGTTTTCATGATGCGCCCTTTAAGAATGCGGAGTGACAACAAGCTCCGCCAGCTCAAAGCGCAGGACTTTCTTAAGCTCGTCTAAAGAGGTTTCCACCTGATAGCCTATTTTGCCCCCGCTGAAAATAATGGTGTCAAAGTTTGCCGCAGAGCTGTCGATTACGGTTTTAAACTGCTTTTTCATTCCAATGGGAGAACAGCCGCCGTGAATATATCCGGTCAGCGGAAGTAGGTCTTTGGATTTGAGCATGTTGATGCTTTTTTCACCGACAGCTTTTGCTGCCTTTTTTAAGTCCAGTTCCTGGGAAACAGGAACGAGAAATACAAAATGATTATTGGAATTTCCAACCGTCACTAAAGTTTTGAATACCTGGGCCGGATCCTGGCCCAGGGTGGTTGCTACATCTATACCGCTGATGACGCCGGTATCTACATAGCAATAACTAATATAATGGATTTTATTTTGTTCTAATACTCGCATAACATTTGTTTTTTCTTCTTTCTTTTTCATATTAATCTCCCTTGTGCATACATGTCAGGCTTTGCTTGCGATACTGCTATCAATAGTTATTTCAACAATTATTATATACCAATTAATTGCCATGAGCCAGCCATAGATGATAAAATAAACAAAACGGCTAAGGAGGAGCATCATGAAATTAACGATAGATAGTAGTAATTATGTCAAAAGGGTATTTCCCATGCAGGGCGATAATCATGCAACATGCCTGCATGACTTGTTGGAAATTGATGAGGAAATGAAGGATTTTGTCACCAACTACAGGTTGAGCTTGTACGATTGTCATGAACATGACACTTTTGATGAGTACCACACCGGGCTGCGTCAGTTGTTTGAGGTGGTACGGTATAGCGGTGATAAAGAAAAGCTGAAGGAGATAGTGGCGGAAAACAAAGAAGCTTACAGCCGGATGGACAGTGAAACCCGGGAACTGCTTGAGGCAGTGGCAAAGGTTAAAATTAAGGAGGACTATGAGATGGTGGAAAATGAAGAAAAAAAATATGATATGTGCAAGGCCTTTGTGGATATGAAGCTGGAGGGAATGCAGGTGCATTTGATAAGCGCCGTATGTAAAAAGCTTCAGAAAAATAAACCGGCAGAAATTATAGCCGATGAGCTGGAAGAGGAGCTTTCAGAAATTGAGAGGGTGATAGCGGCTCAGCGGCAGGTGGGCAACTATGATGCAGAGCAGATTTATAAGGTTTATTCAATGGAAGGATGTTAATCTGGAAAAATAGTAAGCGCAGGAATGGTTATATATGAAAGAGCAGATCAGGAGGCATACTTATGAAGTTATTGGATGAAAAACAGATTTCCATCGGAACCTGCTATTACCCGGAGCACTGGAATCCGAGTGTATGGGAGCAGGATCTTGCCAGAATGCTTGCGGTGGGAATCAAGACTGTGCGGATTGCCGAGTTTGGGTGGTGTCTGATGGAGCCTGCAGAAGGAGAGTTTGATTTTTCCCTGTTTGACAGTTTTCTGGACGCGGCGGAGAAGGCGGGGATGCAGGTGATCGTGGGAACACCTACGGCAACGCCTCCGGCCTGGCTTACGGAGAAATACCCGGAGGTTTTGAATGCGGATGTACAGGGGAATCTCTATCGCCACGGCGCAAGGAGGCATTACAACTACAATTCCCCCAAATATCAAAAGCTGTGCGGAATTATTGTGGAAAAAATGGCGCAGGCATATGCCGGGCGCAATTGTGTCGTTGGCTGGCAGATAGACAATGAGTTAAACTGTGAGGTGGACGAGTTTTATTCGGAGAGCGATACCCTGGCATTCAGGAGATTTCTGAAAGAGAAGTATGGTTCTGTGGAGAAGCTGAACCAGGCGTGGGGGACTGTGGTATGGAGCCAGAATTATTCTTCATGGGATGAGGTTTTCGTCCCCCGGTTTACGATTCATAATACCGTGAATCCCCATGAAGTGATGGATTACAAACGCTTTATTTCGGACAGCTGCTGTCGGTTTGCAAAAATGCAGAGTGATATTCTCAGGAAATACGTGAAGGACGGGGATTTTATCACCACCAATGGGATGTTTGGGAACCTGGATAACCACAGGCTCCGGGAAGAAAGCCTTGATGTGTATATGTATGATTCCTATCCCAATTTTGCTTATTGCCTGGAGCAATACGATGAAAAAGACCATATGAAGGACAGGCGCTGGAGCCGGAACCTGGCCCAGACTCGGGCGGTTTCTCCAGTCTTTGGAATCATGGAACAGCAGTCGGGTGCAAACGGCTGGAATACCCGGATGATGGCGCCCACGCCGGAGCCGGGGCAGATGACGCTCTGGACCATGCAGAGCATCGCCCACGGTGCGGATTATGTGAGCTTTTTCCGGTGGCGCACGGCAACCGTGGGCACAGAGATTTACTGGCATGGAATCCTGGATTATTCGGGGCGGGAGAACCGGCGGCTGGCAGAGGCTAGGGCCATCGGCGAAATGACGGAAAAGATAGGTAGGATCGCAGGCGCGCGTTATAAGGCAAAGGTGGGCATTGTCACGGACTATGACAATCAGTTTGATGCCGGGCTGGATAAGTGGCACGAGCTGGTGGAAAGACAGAGCCAGAAAGCCTTGTTTGAGGCCTGCCAGTGTACCCATACGCCTTTTGACTATTGCTATATAGATCATATGTCACCGGAGGAGCTTGCGAAATACGAAGTGCTGTTTTATATGCATCCGGTCATTATGACCAGGGAAAGGGCAGAGCTTTTAGAGGAGTATGTGAAGCAGGGCGGAAAGCTGGTATTCGGATGCCGGAGCGCTTATAAGGACAGGAACGGCCACTGCGTGGAGGAAAAGCTTCCCTGTTTCCTGCAGACGCTTACCGGAACAGATGTGACGGAGTATTCCATGATTTCTCCCAAATACAACGGCATTGTGAAAGCCGACTGGGACGGGACTGTGGTCGAGACGGCGGTCTTTAATGACCTGCTCAGTCCCGCAGGTAAAGGAGAAGTCTTGGCAAGATACAGCGAGAATTATTACCAGGGCGAAGGGGCGCTGATCAGGAACCGCTATGGAAGCGGAGAAGCATACTATTTCGGAGGCGCATTTACCAGAGACACAGCGGAAGTTTTCTTAAAGAAGCTGGGTGCGGCAGAGCCTTATGGGAATGTGCTGACCCTGCCGCAGTGCTGTGAGCTGGCGGTGCGTGCAAAGGGGGATAAGGAGTATCTTTTTGTACTGAACTATTCGGATGAGCAGCAGGAGATTGGGCTTCAAAGCGCGCTTGACAATGTGCTCACAGGACAGAAGGAGCAGGGAATGATGAAGCTGGAGCCCTATGGCATCGCTGTATACGAATTGAAAAATAAGGGATTACTATGAAAAAGCGCAACACTGCTATTCTTACTTTTTTTATTATCTTCCTGACCTTCACAGGCTGCAGGGAACGGCAGAATACCACGGATTATTCCAAGGCCGAGAACTGGGCCTTTTGCGAAATTGAAAACATGCAAAACGTCCAAAAGACGGCGGATGTATTTTTTATCTGCCCGACGGTTTATGACGGGACAGAAGATGAATACAACATGCGCCTTAATGATGCGGAAACCAAAACAAATTTTCTGGGTGCAATCAACATGGAAAAAGGCATTTATGACGGGGAAGGCCGGTTTTTTGCGCCTTACTACCGGCAGGCCGGCTTTCTGGTATACATGATGCCGGAAAAAAAGCGGGAACCCTTTCTGGAGCTTGCTTATTCGGATGTGAAAGACGCGTTTGAATATTACATGGAGAACTATAATGAGGGAAGGCCCATTGTGATTGCGGGTTTTTCACAGGGGGCTGATTTGAGCATTCGGCTGCTGAAGGATTGCTTTGCAGACGAAGAAATAAACGATCTGCTGGTGGCGTGCTATGCCATTGGCTGGCGCATCACGGAGGAGGAACTGGAAGAATATCCCCATTTGCGGTTTGCGGCCGGGGAAAATGATACGGGCGTGATCGTGTCGTTTAACAGCGAGGCAGAGAATATTGAGGATTCCCTTATGATTCCGGCGGGAGCCAAAACACTGGCGATCAATCCTTTAAACTGGAAATGTGACGGAACGATTGCGGACAAAAACTTAAACGACGGCGCCTGTTTTACGGATTATGAGGGAAATATCGTGACGGAAATTCCCCATCTTACGGGCGCCAGGATCGATTCTGAGAGGGGCGCGCTGAAAGTGATAGGTATCACTCCCGAAGAATATCCCCCAGGGGTGGATCTCTTTGAGGATGGTATCTATCACTTATATGACTACCAGTTTTTTTACAGAAATCTTCAGCAGAACGTGAGAACGCGGATAAAGGCATTTGCCGAAAAATCCTGACAAAAGCCGCGGATATGCTTAAGGGGCGCTAAACGCCCAGCCTTTGCCGTTCCACCAGCTGGGCGAAAAGGCCGCCCTGCTCCAGTAACTGATCAAAAGTCCCGTCCTCTGCAATTTTGCCCCCGTCCAGAACCAGAATCCGGTCACATTGTTTGATGGTAGATAAACGGTGGGCAATCACAATCCGGGTACATTTCAGTCCGTCTAAGGACTGCGAGACCTGCTTCTGGGTCAGGTTGTCCAGAGAAGAAGTAGCCTCGTCGAACATGAGGATTTTGGGCCTGGGCGCAATCGCCCTGGCGATCAGCAGCCGCTGGCGCTGTCCGCCGGACACGCCGCCGGAGCCTTCGGAGATCAGGGTGTGCATTCCCATGGGCATCCTGCGGATATCTTCAGCGATACCGGCCATCTCTGCCGCCTCCCAGGCATCATCCATGGTGAGATAGGGGGCTGAAATAGTGATGTTGGAGTAGATGTTTCCGGAGAACAGTTTTCCGTTCTGCATGACTACCCCCACATTCTGCCGCAGGGATTTAAGGTCGATGGAAGTCAGATCCTTACCGTCGTAATAAATTGCGCCCTTCTGAGGCCGCTCAAACCCCAGCAAAAGACGCATGAGGGTAGATTTTCCACAGCCGGTGGCCCCCACGATGGCAATGTACTGTCCCGGCCTGATTTTCAGGGAAAGGTTGTCGATGACCGGGGGCGTGTCCTGCCGGTAGCGGAAGGAGACGTTGTTCAGCTCTACCCCTCCGGAGAGACGGGTGATGACCTCTTTGCCCGAAGACACCTCGGGCACTGTGTCCAGGATAGGTTTGATCATGCCAAACATGGGTTTGAACTGGACAGCGGAGAGAGCCAGGGAGGTCAGGGTCATAAATGCCCCGGAAACCATGCCGTAGGCTGCATTGAACGCGTAATACTCCGATACGGACACCTGGCTTTGCACTGCCGCATAATACATGACGATGACGCCGGTCAGGGAAACGGCGGTGCCGATGACGGAATTCAGTTTAATGATGGTTGGCGGATTATAGGCAGCCTGGGCCTGCTGCGCGTACAGGTTCGCCCAACGGGCGAAGGCCCGCTTTTCTGCTCCCGCCAGCTTGATTTTTTGCACGCCGGATATCAGGGCATAGCTCATACCGCTCTCCTTGATGGCCAGTCCCATACAGGATCTTCCGTTTTTCTGGATGATTCTGGTGGACATCACTGACGCGGCCACGGAAGCCAGAATGATACCCAGCGCCGGAGCCGTCAGAGCCGGAGCGTAGGCAAAAATCTGTGGGATGTAGATCAGGGAAAACAGGGAGGTTAATCCTGCGGACATCACCGTGGTCACGATGGTATCGCAGAGTGTATTGATATACTTTACCCGGGAGGAAAGCTCGCCGGAGCTGTAATTCTGGAAAAAGTCCGCCGGAAGGGAGAATACCCGCATCATGGCTGCCGCCTCCACGGACAGGCTCAGCTTTGTGTTGATCTTACTAAGCAGCAGTTCCCGCACGGCGCCAAGCAGCAGGGTGCTGACATTTACGCAGATAAGGAAGATCGTCACCGACAGCAGCAAGCGCAGGCTGCCGCTCTCCACCACGTCGGAGAAAATCAGTTTGTTGAGAAAAGGGGTCAGAAGCCCGATCAGGGATATGGCCAGACTGGCCAGCCCCATCAAGAGAAAGTCTGACGTGGACAGGCATTCGGCCATATAGCGGAGCAGATCCTGCATCCCCATAGAGCGCAGGGGGAAAGGCTTATAAAAAGCCATTGCCCGAACCTCGAAGAGATCTGCGTTGGCAGCAGTGACCCGCACCCGGTTTCCGGTGCCGTCCAGGAAGGTGTAGCCGGTGAATTTGCCGGGAATGAGGGCGGTATATGCGCCATCCTCCTTCCGGACAGCCAGCATGGCGCCTGTAGCGTCTTTGTACCAGCCTTTTTCCAGGTTCACCGGACGGCGCATGATGCCCCAGGGCCGCAGGAGGTATTCCAACTGCCCGTTTGGGTCGGTGATGCTCTCCGGAAGCTCCTGGCTTTTTACATGGTAAAATTTCAGGATTTCATCCATAGCGGTCTTAGTGATCAGGCGGCTGTTTTTTTGGGCAGAATTCGTGCCCATTACCGCATCTGCAATTCCCCAGAAGGCATCGGAAAAAATTTCATCGTCCTGCTGCTTGCGCTGCCGGATCTGTTCGTCAAACCAGCCCATATCGTCCTCACAAACTCCAATCTTTCTATTATTTTCCCGGGAAAAACGAATTTTCTCGTGGGAACCTTTTGCACATCCTCACTCACTGGCAATCAACCGGGCATAGGCCCCGCCCAGGGCGTAGAGCTCGTCATGAGTGCCCCGCTCCACCACATGCCCCTGATCCATAACGATGATCTCGTCGCAGTCCCGGATGGTAGAGAGCCGGTGAGCCACAATGATACAGGTGACGCCGCGGTCCCGGATGGACCTGACCACTTCATACTCCGTTCTGGCATCCAGGGCGGAGGTCGCCTCGTCCATAATGATGATGGTGGGATCCTGGGCAAGCACCCGGGCAATCTCCATACGCTGGCGCTGTCCGCCGGAGAAATCCCTGCCGCCCTCGGTGATGCGGTACTGATAGCCGCCCTCACGCTGCATAATATCCTCATGAAGCTGGGCATCCCGGGCGGCCATGATCATCTCAAAATCCTCAATGGAGCTGTCCCACATTTTGATGTTGTTGGCGATGGTGTCTTCAAACAAAATGATATCCTGATCCACCACCGCCAGGGAGCCGGTAAAAACATTGCGGTCGATTTGGGAGATGGGCTTTCCGTCAAAGAGAATCTCCCCGCTCCAGGGCTGGTACAACCCGGAGATCAGCTTGGAGAGCGTAGACTTCCCGCACCCGGAAGGCCCTGCAAAGGCTACCCGGCTGCCCGGTTTTAATTTCAGGTTAAAATGCTCAATCAGTGGCGGGCCCAGCCGGGAGTAACCAAAGGTCACATCCCGAAGCTCCAGCTCGCCGGAGAGCTTGCCGAAGGAGGCGTCCGAATCCGCTTCCTCGTAGTGAATGTCAGTGGGGTACTCCATCACGTCCTCAATCCGTTCCATCTGGCTGCGCATCTCCTGCAAAACCGCTCCGGTGGAGATCAGGATATTGGCCGGGGCGGTAAACGAGGACAAAAATCCCTGGAATGCCATGATCATACCCACGGTAAACTCTCCGTTAATGGTGAGCCATACCCCCAGCATAAGCACTGCCGTGCTGGTAAGAGAAGATACCAGGCTGGGGAGCAGGCCCAGATACCGATTCAGCTTCTGGAACCGGACTTTCAGGGTGTTGACGCTGGCCTGGTAACCGGCCCATTTTTCGAAATATCCGTTCTCCGCACCGCTGGACTTAATCGTCTCGATCATCTCAATCCCTGCCACCGTGGCCCCCGCCAGCTTACCTGCATCCCGAAGCTGCACACGGGTCAGATTCACCCGTTTGTGGGAGATCAGACTGGACAGCCCCAGATTCACCACAATGGAGAACACCCCCACCGCCGTCAAAAGAGGGCTGTAGCGGATCATGACCACCAGATAGAACACCATCATGACAGCGTTAAGAGCCAGGGGGGCAAAAAGATTCACAAGAGAGTTGGCGATACCCGCATTGGTGTCTTTCCGCTGCTGGATATCCCCCGCCATCCGCTGGGAGAAAAACTCCATGGGCAAATTCAGCACGTGCCACAGATAGGACGTATTGCCAACCACCGCCAGCTTGCCGTTGATCCGCATGGAGTACAGACGCTGTATGATCATCGTGGCCAGTTGGATCAGGGACAGGCCTGCGGCCATGCACAGAAAAGGAACCAGCCATTCCGGGTTTTGGTGGGTGAGCAGCCGATCCAGAAATATTCTTGACAGAACAGGATGAATGATCTTAAACAGGGACGAAATCAGCGTGGTTAATGCCACAAAGGCTACGGCGGTCCCTGCACCTTTAAGGCGGCGCCTGGCGAAAGCCAACATACTTTTCGGCCGGCCTTCGGGCCGAAAATCCTGCCCCGGCTCAAACATGAGGCAGACGCCGGTAAAGGAACGGTCAAAGACCTCCATGGACACGCTGTAGCATCCACGGGCCGGATCGTTGAGCACCGCTTTGCCGTGGCGGAAACCGTCCAGCACCACAAAGTGGTCAAAATCCCAGTGAATGATACAGGGGAAAATCCCTGTCTCTTTCAGCGCCTCCGGTTCGAAGCGGTAGCCTTTGGCTGTCAGACCGTAACTCTGGGCTGCTTTTACTATATTGCGGGCGCTGGAACCGTCCCGCGACACGTCGCAGGCGCCCCGAACCTGCTCTAACGGCACCCATTTGCCGTAATAGGCCAGCACCATGGTGAGTGCGGCCGCACCACACTCTACCGCCTCCATCTGCATGACCACCGGCACCCTGGCGCAGCCCCGGGTCAGAGGCTGCCTGATCTTTTGCATTCCCATATTCCACCTCAATTCAGTGCGAAGGACATGGGGGCAATGCTCTCAATGGTGATCACCCCGGTATAGGTCCCGTCGGGCAACTCTGTGGGCGCAGCGGCCATATAGACCCAGTCCCCCTCGGAGAGTTCCCCGAGGTGGAGGACATAAGGATCCATCTGGTTCGAGACGGCCACAGGGGTATCGGACAACTGTGTCAGAAAGGTGGATTGCCCGCCGGCTGAGACTGCCATGCCTACCTGGATTCTGGCAAAATCCTCCTCCCGTACCAGACAGATGAGGGAGCCGTCCTTCGCGATGGCGGCCGTGCTCAGGGTGGTGCTCAGCCTGCCAAACACGCCCCAGACACACACGCCTGCCAGCAGTATGATGATCGCCCCCAGGCACATCCATACGCTGGGGTTAGATACCCGTATGTAATCGTTCAACTGTTCCGGAGAGGAGAGACGCTCCACGCTTTTCTCCCTAAAGACCTGATTGTTTTCCTGTTCCATGGCACAGATTCCCTTTCTTCGCAAAATAACCAAAAAAGATTTTCAGCCATTATAGCATACCACTTTGTCCATGACCAATATTTTTTTGCATTTTTTACACCTGCATAATGTTATAGGGACAGGGAAATGAAACTTGTCAAGCCTCTTTTTATATTTGATTGACGTTCTTGCCAGAAAATTGACGTTCTTGCCAGGTGCCTTGTTTTTTATCTGCAATTTTCTATAATAAAACAGAGAAATTTTGCTAATCAGGCCAAAGAGCGGTCTGTTATATAAGCGAGGAGGTAGAGAGCAATGTTTTCGTTTTCCAAAACCAAAAGAACTCCCCAGATGGCGCGGCTGCAGGGTATGGCACTGTCGGAGGAAGCTTTAGAGGGCGTGGTGGGCGGCGTGGGCGTCGAAAGCGGAGAGGGAGCGGAGGACCCCACCGCTGCGGAGCAGATGCAGGAGCAGCTTGAGAGCGCGGCAGATACGCAGAGCCCGGCAGGGGGCGTCTCCACGTCCCAGGAGGAAGAGTCACAAAAACTCCTCAAACAGATGGAGGAACTGGCCCAGCAGTCTTCCGATGATATATCCGCAGGCACCGATACATTAAATGGGGAGGAAGTACCCCCACAGGGGGAGAGCGCGACCGAAAACCAGACGATAGCTTCTCTCATTGAGGGCGGTTTTGATAATGCCACATTAGTGCTGCCTGATGGGCTTGCTCAGGCAGAGGAAATCCCTGCCATGAGATTCGAAGAATCCCCTGTATTAGGAACCACTGTAATAGACGCTGCGTCTGTAAGGCCTCAGGATGGGACAGGCGAGGGACTTGATTTAACCAAATTAGTAAACCTGGCACAAAACCTGCAGGGAGACAGCATTGGTTATGGGGTGACTGCGGCCGAAATGGACGGCTATGCCCATGCCACCATCAGCCTCAGCGACCTGGTGCAAGAGGCGAATCAGCTTCGGGGAGTCGGGGTTCAATAGAGGTACTGATGAATCAGGTGATGCCGAATCGGGTTAACTGCCTGAAAACGATTGAAGCAGGAGGTAGAGAGCAATGTTTTCATTTGTTAAAACGAAAAGAACTCCGCAGATGGCCCCACCGCTGCGGAGCAGGTGCAGGAGCAGCTTGAGAGCGCGGCAGATACGCAGAGTCCCCAAGGGGGCGTCTCCACGTCCCAGGAGGAAGAGGCACAAAAACTCCTCAGACAGATGGAGGAACTGGCCCGGCAGTCAGGCGATGATATGTCCGCAGACGGTCGTTTTTCTGATCCGGACACCTCACAGGAACAGTCGCAAAACGCTGACAATAATTTGAATGAATTACGCTCTGAGATAGCGAATGCCGCCAAAAACCGGGGAGGGTCTCTTTCCATTGATAATGGCATTGAGATTACCACAGCAGGGCAGTCGAATAGGCCTGTTCTTAGAATAGGGGAAAGCCATGCCGGGGAACCCGAAGGAAACCCTGTACCACAGGTTCTGCCTGAAAATGCCCAGGAGGCAATTGACAGGGTGCGGGCAGAACAGGAGCAGGTGAACAATGAGAGAGCAAAACTGGGCGAAATGCAAAATCGGTTGGATCACAAGATCAATAGTTTGAAGGCTTCACCAGAGAACCTCAGTGCGGCAGAGAGCAGAATCAGGGACGTAGATATGGCCGCGGAAATGACGAGTTATTCGAAAAACAACACTCTGCAGCATGCTTCCACTGCGATGCTGGCGCAGGTTGCTGCAGTGCCGGAGAATCAGGTTTTGATAGATTAATATGAGGAGCTACTGACAAAGGAAATGCAAAAGGAAACAGAACTGACAGACAGCTACACAAAGATTATGATGAGCCAGATACAGCAGCACTTTATATGCAACACCCTTGGCACCATTGAGCAGCTCTGTATGGAACAGCCCGAAATGGCTTCCAGGCTGGTACATGACTTTTCACTATACCTTCGTGGGAATTTCCGCGAGATGAACAGTAATGTTCCGATCCCTCTCTCACAGGAGATAGAACATGTCAGACACTATGTTGCGATTGAGCAGATCCGTTTTCCTGACATGACAATCCGGTTTGAACTGCATTCGGAAGAGTTTCTCTTACCGGCGCTGACGATACAGCCCCTTGTGGAGAATGCCATCAGGCATGGACTGATGGGGTTAGAGAGCGGCGGTACGATTCTTATTTCCACTTATGAGACAGATACATATTATTGCGTGAGTGTTGCAGATGACGGTGTTGGTTTTGAGACGCCCCTGCCCGTGGATGGAGAATCGCATGTTGGCCTCCATAACATTGAATGGCGCCTGAAAAGTATGTGCGGTGGCGCTTTGAGCGTGGAGAGCACACCCGGCAGGGGGACGAGGGCTCTGATCAGAATACCAAAGGAGGAAATACAGGTATGACTGCAATTACGGTGGACGATGAGCGGCCTATGCTGAAGATGCTCACAGCGGCAGTTTCGGCTTCGCCGGATATTGCTTTTGTATGGGAATTTCATACTTGCTCTGCCGCCTTGGAGTGGGCGGCGGAGAATGTGATGGATATCGCCTTTTTAGATGTCAGTATGCGCGGGATGGGGGGCCTGGCACTGGCGGAGAGGCTGCTGGAAATCCGGCCGGAGTGTAAGATTATTTTCTGTACGGGGCATACGGAGTATGCAGTGGACGCGTTCAGGCTCCATGTATCGGGGTATCTGATGAAGCCGATTACAGCAGAGGCGGTACAGAGGGAAATCGACTATATCGAAAAGAAGAAAGAAAAGCTGCTGACGGTAAGGTGTTTCGGGAATTTTGAAGTATACAGGGGGAGAGCGCCTTTGTCATTTAAGCGGTCAAAATCCAAAGAACTGCTGGCGTTTCTGGTGGACAGGAATGGTGCGGGCGTTACCACAAAGGAAATATGCGCCAGATTGTGGGAGACGAGCACGGATGATACCAGAAATATGAATTATTTTTATCAGCTTTTAAATGATCTCTGCTATGCGTTAAAGGCGGTGAACGCGGAGAGCATCCTGATCAGGGCAAACAGGACATATGCAGTGGATACGGAACGCATAGACTGCGATTATTATAATTATTTAAAGAGTGGAAAACCGAAATTTCGCAGTGAATATATGACACAGTACAGTTGGGCGGAAGAAACCTGCGGGAAGCTTCTGCGTGATTTGTAATAGGGAGGAGAATGATGTTGAAAAAAAGACAGGACATTCTATTAACGCAGGATAATATGCTGGTTCGAAAATCGATTCTCGATATGTTTCCCGCCACTTTTGTCGCCTCTTTTCTGATGACGTTTCAATTCATGGTGGACATCACGCTGGCTGGTGTTTTTTTTACGCCAAATCACATAGCGGCCATCGGCGCGGCAATGCCGGTCATGTTGTTTGCCTTAGCTCTCATGAACGCCATTTCGGGAGGGGCGAATCTTCTCCTGACGATGGCCATCGGCAGGGGTGATAAGGAGGACTCCAACCGCATGTTTTCTCTGGGAGTGTCCGGACCGTTTGCGGTCGGAATCGTATTTGTAGTGGTAATTGAGATCTTTGCAGAGCCTCTGGTGGTTCTCTGCGGCGCCCGGACACCGGAGCTTACGCAATATGCGGCACAGTATCTGCGGTATTATGCTCTGGTTATTCCTTTCGCTGGTGTCAACAGAATGGTTGGTTCTGTTTGCAGTACTTATGGCTATATTGGGAAATATATGGCGGAGTCCATCACAGGGATCCTGACCAATATTATTTTTTCGGTGTTGTTTATCAAAACCACATCTTTGGGGATCAGCAGTCTTGGCCTGGGAAGCGCCGTCTCAGGGGGCATAAACCTGGGGCTTAGCTGGTTTATCATACGCAGGAGCCATATCCCCCTGCGCCTGAAACTGTACCGCTACCGCATGAAGGAACTGGGTTCGGCGTTAGTCCATGGCGTTCCCGGTACGGCGGATTCGCTGGTTGACAGCATGGTTTCCGGAATTATCAATAATCTGATTGTTTCTTATCTCGGTGCGGCAGGACTTGCCGTTCAGTCGGTGGTAAAAAGTATCTTCAATGTGATAACGGTGCCGATCAGGGCTACCGGAGTAGCAACGGAGCCGCTGTTCGGTTTGTTTTACGGCGCCCGTGACGTGCGGGGACTTAAAAAGACGATCGGAAACGGTCTTGCAATCGGGGTTATTTCCACAGTGGCGTGGGCCGTTGTATGTATCGCTGTGCTTCCGCTTCTTTTGAAGGTTTTTATGAGAAACCCGGCGGGTATCGAAAACGCGGAGCAGCTGATACGCCAGGGCATTTACATAATGCTGATTTTTATCCCTTTCAGAACCTGTGCCGTAACCCTTGGGAATTTTTACGAGGCAACCGAGCGCATCAAACAGTCCCTGCTGGTTTCCATCGTTCCTGATTCCGTGATTTACCCTGTTTTGCTGGCCGTTTTGCTGCCTGATCTCGGATATGTGGGCCTTTGGCTCTGCCAGGGCGGAAATGCACTTGTCTTTTTTGTACTTGTGTATCTTTTGCATACTATTATAAAGAGAACTCCCAAAATGTCTTCGGACGATATTCTGCAGTTCAGTGAGAAGATTAGAGTTGCAGTGCCCATGTTTGATATAAGCATAGGCTATAACAATGCTGACGTTACGGGAATCTCCGAGAAGATACACCGTTTCCTGTTACAGGAATACGGTTCAGAGCGGACGGCCTATCTGACGGCGCTGTGTCTGGAAGAGCTTATGGCGGACTTCATTGCACACAGCCAGATCACCGCAGAAAAAATAAAGGGCGGCGGGGCCTTTACCGATGTAAAGCTCTTTTCCGATCCGGATGCGTTCCGCATTATTATCAGGAATGCCGCCAGGCAGTACAGCCCGCTTGAATTTGATTACGACGATGAATCCTTTTCAAAGATCGGCGTCAAAATGGCGCAGAAATTTGCGGATCGAATTGATTACTGCTATGTCTACCGTATGAATATTGTAACGATTTATGTAAACAAGAAAATGGCATAAAGACAAAAAGGAATCGGGAGGTAACAAAGCTATGAAGAAAAAAAACGGCGGACAAAGCCGGCGAATTGAGACGATCGATATTGCGAAAGCAATCACTATATTTTGCGTAATTCTTGGGCATACCACAGGAAATCTTGATACGCCCTTATTCAGGCGGGTTTTGTACTCGTTTCATATGCCGCTTTTTTTTCTGCTGGCAGGGCTTTGCGTGAAACCGCGCACGCTGCACGGGATTAAGGCATGGGGCGATTTTCTCTATAAGAACCTGTTGGCGCTGATGGTTCCTTATCTGATCTGGGGACTTGTCTATGCTCCGTTTTCCTATAAAAATCTGTTGGATTTGTTCTATGGCTCATGGGAAGCGCTTACCCGTATGGAGACGCTGACTTCGTTGTGGTATCTGCCGTGCTTTTTTGTTTCCCGTGTGATTGTTCAGATTGTGGTCACGGCTGTGGAATACGCAAAAGTAAAAAATGTGCCGCTCTGGTGCGGGATTGCTGCTTTGCCGCTGCTGCTGATTGGTTTGCTGCTGCCACATTCTGAAAACGGCGTCTTGTGGTGTGCGGATATTGCCCTGGTGGGAAGCGCTTTTATACTTTTGGGAATTGCGCTCAGAAAGGCCTATCTGATTATGGCCCAGCAGAAAACACAGTGGCTTGTGATATCCTTTCTTGGAAGTGTCGTGCTGTTTTGCTGTGGCTCCGTTTTTCGGGGCGACGCGTTAGAGCTTAGCTTAATGTGTAAGTCATCCTACGGAAATCAGATGTGGTTTCTCTATAACAGTGTTTTCGGCAGTTTATCGGTTCTGACATTGTCCATGCTGCTCTCAAGGTTCTCTCGGGAGTCGGTGCGTCCGTTTCGGATTGATGCAGTTACCTATATCGGGCAGGAGACGATGGGGATTTATCTGCTGCATAAGCCTTTTCTTCAGCAGACCATGATGCCTGTTTTGACAGGGCTCATACCCGCGCAGTGTCCATTCCTTGTGATTGCTTTTTTGGCAAGCTGCGGAGCGCTGCTCTTTAGCATCGGAATGTGCTTTGTCATCGGAAGATTTCTGCCGCAGCTCTTAGGACGGTTCCCGCGCAATGAATGGGCGGAGACATCGAAAAGTCATTTGTAAGAAATTTGTAAATCGGGAGGGATCAAATATGGCGGAATCAAAGCAGGATATATCAAACACAAAGATTGTAATGAAGAAATTTCGTGCGGAGGAGATCATTATGCGCGAAGGGGAACCATGTGACGCAATGTACAAGATTTTGTCCGGTTCTGTGATTATTTATATGCGGTTTGGGGAGATAGACGAGCACATTGTCGGGATTTACTCAAAGTCAAGGTGCTTCGGCGAGCTGAACATCTTTTCCAAGCAGTCCTGTATCTATACGGCTGTGGCGTATGATGACGTTCTTTTGATGAGGATTACGAAGGATTCTATAGAGGAATTTGTGACAAATTATCCGAGAAATACGATTGATATCATGAAGAGCATGGCGGAGAACTTTCATGTCATGCAGAAGAATATCGAGCTTTTGCTGGAAGACATTTATGAAAAGGAAAATAACAAAAATAAAAGGACGCAAGCGCTCAAAAATAAGATCATGCAATACAGTATGAGGGGACAATATCTCGATATGATGTAGTAAACTTTTCTTTATTGTCTGTTTGTAAGATATTTGTAAGTAGTGATTTGTTATAATAACTAGATATATGCGGAAATTTTAATATTCAGGAGAAATAGTACAGGAGGGAAGAATATTATGACAATTAAAAAGGAACAGGCTCAGAGGAGGAAATCGAATGAGATCAAATGAATGTGTATTGCACAGAAATCAAAAGGACATGGAAAAGGTTTTGAACGAGGTGGAAAAGGTGGCAGAGTATAATCAGCTCACCAAAAAAGAGACGATTCAACTGCGGCTGCTTGCAGAAGAGATGATCGGAATGCAGGAGGGGATCCTGGGATTTGTGGAGGGGGCATTTTATCTGGAAAATAAGGACAGAGTTTATAATTTATGTCTGCATTCCGACGTTGCAGTGGAGGATTGGACCAGAGAGAAGTTTGTAGAACTCTCAACTAACAAAGAGAATGTAGCATACAATGGATTTATGGGAAAAGTCAGAATGACGATTGACAGTATGCTAAACGGTATGGCAGGCGATGCGTACCTTAGCAGCTATGACTATATGGGGACGCCATATGTTTTTTCAACGCCCTCGTTTTCCTATGGGCAGATTCAGATGCGTGGTGAGAATCCTTATGAACAGACCTGGGCACTCAGCCAGTACCGTGAGGAAGCAAAGGGGAATGCCGATGAGTGGGATGAGCTGGAAAAATCAATTGTGGCAAGCATTGCGGATGAAGTCATTGTTGGAGCCAGAACGAATTACGTGGACATCATTGTAGTTAAGAAGTTTTAAAGGATATGGATGAAAAAAAAGAACTTATTGTTAAAGCAAAAATGGGAAAGGAAGCAGGAATATGAAAATTACAAAAACACAAACTGGGAACAATTTGACAGTGGCATTGGAAGGGCGGCTTGATACAAGCACGGCGCCGGAGCTTGAAAACATGCTTAAAAATTCCCTTGACGGGGTGAGAGAATTGACGATTGATATGGCATCGCTTGACTATCTCTCATCAGCGGGATTGCGTGTTCTTTTAGGAGCGCAGAAGACGATGAACAAGCAGGGAAGTATGAAAGTGGCCAATGTAAATGATACGGTTATGGAGATTTTTGAGGTTACAGGTTTTGTTGATATTTTGACGGTGATATAACTATGACAGCAAGAGAACAGAAAATCAGAGCGCTTAATCTTTCCCAGAAAGAGATTGCCATGGCAGAGCAGGTATGCTCAGGGAGCGCCCGGAATACCATATCCTTAACGCTCCATCTGCCAAAGGGCGCGCCACAGACTCTGAAGGAGGCAGTGGACAGAGTTCTCGACAGCGCTGATATTTTTACGGCCATCCTGCAGCGGGATGGTCAGGAATGGCAGATGGTTTATGGGCAGGAGAAGCGATGCGCCTGCAGTGTGTGGGAAATGAGCACGATGGAGCAGGCCGAAAAGCAGATGGCATTACTGGACAGAAGCCCCATGAACATGGAAAAGCAGCTCTGTCAGGCGGCTGTGATACCGCTTTTGGAAGGCGGTGTCTGCCTGTATGTGCGTTTTCATCATATCATAATGGATGGGCATGGTATGAGCCTTTTTGTGCAGAAGGTGCTGGATGTGCTCGGCGGGAAGGAAGTTGCTCCGTCTATTTTTGCAGAATCCATCTTTTCGGAGCCTGCTAAAGAGAACAAGGCTGCCGCGGAGGAGTTTTGGCGGCAGTATTTTGCAGAGGCGGATTTTGAACCTTTTATTTTTCCAAAAATAAAGGAAGAACCTGGCCCGGAAGCAGAGATGACTGTTTCTTCAAAAACAGAGGCGGACGCTCTTTCAGAAACAGAGGCAGAGACAAAAGCAGGTTTTGGAAGTGTGATCAGCCGTATACCGGAGGCGCTGATGAGGGGAATAGAAGCGTTTGGCCAGCGGGAGGAGATTTCCGTGCCGTACATTGTGGCGGCTGCATATGCCTTTTATCTGGCACAGGCTACCGAGAAAAAGGATGCGGTCTTTCTGATGCCCCGTCTGAATCGGATGGCGGAGCAGATGGACACCCTGGGCTGTTACACCCTGCTCGTCCCGGTGAGAGTTCGAACTGTGGATGGGAAGGAGAGCTCCTTTGCGGCGTTGTGCCGAAAGACAGAGGAGTCTTCGCGGGAAGCCTCAGAGCACAAGGAGATAGGATTCGACAGGATCTCTTCCATTTTGCGGGAGAATGGGACGGTATCGGAGACGCTTTCGGAGTATGTGTTTAATTTTTACCACTTTCAGTACCGTACAGATTTAGATTACAATGTCCGCTTCAGCGTTGCAGGAGATATGAGCAACCATATGACGTTTAGCCTGTTTTATGATAAGGACGGCGGACTGAATATGCGGTTTGATTATCATAAAAGTGTCTATACAAGGGAGCGGGCGGCATATCTTTCGGATGCCATCTGCCAGATTCTGCGTCAAGGCGTGGAGGAAAATGTGCTTTCGCAGTTCATTGGGGAGGCGGAATATCAAAAGGTTACTTCGATCAGGGGCAAACAGATCGGGATTGATGAAAATTTGACGATCCCCTCCCTGTTTCGGTCAGCGGCAGAGAGTTACAAAGACAGAGCGGCAGTGTATGCGGGAAATGATGCGCTCACTTTTGAGGAGCTTGATCTGGTCAGTGACAGAATTGCCTGTGCGCTTGTTTCTAAGGGGGTAAAGCCGGGAGATTATGTTGCGTTTATGCTAAAGCGTGATATCCGTCTGATACCTGTCATTCTTGGCATCTCCAAGTCAGGGGCCGCGTTTATACCCATTGACCCGGAATATCCCGCAGAGAGGATTTCTTATATCATAGAGAACAGCAATGCGTCCTGTCTGATTTCCTCGCCGGAAGTTTTGGTTGCACAAAATTATGATTATGTGGATGCGGATGTGCTGATGGATGAGAGGGAGATAGAACGTGTTCTTTTGCCTGAAATCAGACAGCAGCAGCCTGCATATATGATTTATACATCGGGAACAACCGACAGGCCCAAGGGCGTGATACTCTCTCACAAAGGGATTGCCAATATTGTCCATCCCGACAACAACCCCTTTAACAGGGATATTACTCAAAGCTGCCGCGGGATTGTGGCAATTGGCTCCATCTGTTTTGACATTTTCTTGTTTGAGATTTTCGTGCCACTGATGAACGGCCTGTTTGTGGAACTCGGCAGTGAGAAAGCCATGGTGGATGCGGGAGAGTTAAAGGATGCCATTCTGCGCCACAATGCAGATGTGCTGCACTGTACGCCGTCGCGTATCACAGCATACCTGGCGGATGCTTCCTTTGCAAAGGCTCTTAAGGGAGTGAAGGCTGTGTTGGCAGCAGGAGAAGTACTTCCGGGCAGCCTGGTGAAACGGTTAAAGCGTACCTATGGGATACGGATTTACAATGGTTACGGGCCTACCGAAACCACGATCGGAGCTACCATCACGGAGGCGGGGGATGATTTGAGCATTGGCAGACCCATTGCCAATACGGGGATCCTTTTGTTAAACGAGGCGGGCAGGCCGGTTCCTTACGGGGCAGTGGGTGAAATCTGTATCTATGGGAACGGCGTGGGACTTGGCTATCATGCCATGCCGGAAGAGACAGCCCAAAAGTATATTATGTTATGTCGTAAGGAGGGACCCGTCGCCAGACGGGAGGATTCCTTGCGACCTACGTACGCCTCAGCGTGCCTCCCGATATGTCGCATGCGGGTGTATCGCACCGGTGATGTGGGGTATTTCCTGGAGGACGGCAGGCTCATTTATCAAGGGAGGAATGATAGGCAAGTGAAACTGCGGGGGCTTCGGATTGAACTCTCAGAGATTGAAAATGTCATGGGTGAGTATCCGGGAGTGATAGCCTGCAGTTGTATTGTGCGTAAAATTGATAAGACAGATCATCTGGTGGGATTTTATACCGTTTCAGAAAAAGAGGCAGTGGAAGCCGAAAATTTAAAGGTCTACATGAAATCCCGCCTGGCTTCCTATATGGTGCCGGATGTGTTAAAGGAATTGGCGGCTATGCCCCAGACTCCCAATGGAAAGATAGACCAGGAGGCGCTGCTGGCAGAGCCTGTGAAGTATGAACATGTCTACCGTGAGCCCGTGACGGTGCGGGAAAAGCTGATGTGCAGCGCGTTTGAAAAGACACTGGAACTGGCGCAGGTAGGGCTTGACGATAACTTCTTTGAGCTTGGGGGAGATTCCCTGAATGCGGTGACATTGGTGCTGAATGTGGAAGAAACCCTGGGGCTGAAAAACCAACTGGAATTCGGGGATGTGTACCAGTATTCGACGCCGGCATTGCTGTTGGAAAAACTCGATCAAAAGCTTGAGGGTGGCAGGGAATATGATATCAGTACCCTAAATTATCAGGGCATTTCAGAATATTTAAGCGCCCATACTGGAAAGAAGGCTGTCCGGGGAACTCTTGGGAATGTGCTCCTGACAGGGGCTACGGGATATCTGGGAATCCATATTTTAGTGGATTTGTTAAGGCGCCCGGAGCTGCATAAAAAAATCATCTGTCTGGCCCGTCCGAAAAAATCATTGAGTGCCGAAAAGCGTGTTAAGTCGGCGCTGTTTTACTATGCGGAGGAGGATTTTTCGAAGAGCTACGGGGAGAAATGGGAAGTCGTGGAGGGAGATATCACACGGCCGGATTTGTTTTCGGCAGAGGAAGATAAAGTTGGAAGGATTGACACAATCATCAACGCTGCGGCGAATGTAGCCCATTTTTCCTATGGGGATACGTTAGAGAGAATCAACACGGAAGGGGTAAAGAACCTGATCCGGTATGCCCTGAAAGAGAAGGCCCTGCTCTGCCAGATTTCTACCATCAGCGTTGCAGGTATGATAGACAAAGGAACAGAGAAGGAGTCTTTCTGCGAATCGGACTTTTACATCGGCCAGAAAATCTATAATAAGTATATCTACTCGAAATATATGGCGGAGTATGCGCTTCTGCGTGCGGCTGTGGATGAGGGGCTTAAGGTGAAGCTGATGCGCGTGGGAAATCTCCAGGGGCGTAACAGTGACGGGGAGTTCCAGATGAACATGAACTCCAATGCGTTTACGCGCCAGTTTGCTTCTTACATTAAAATCGGGGCGGTGCCCCAGTCCGTGTATGAGGCGTATGTCAATTTCTCTCCGGTGGATGAAACGGCGCACAACATTGTCTCCCTGGCAACCATTCCGGAAGCGGTGGCCTTTCATGTCCATCCGCCCAATGAGGTGCGGTATGCGGAGTTGTTTCAGGGAATGGAACGGCTGGGATATCAGACCAAAGTATTGCCGGATGAAGAGTTTGAGGAACTGATACAGGAACTGAAACAGACGGATGAAGGCAGGGAGCAGATGGGTGGACTGTTTACGAAGGAGTCGGCGGGTGCATACCGTGAGATTTTGATAATCCAGCAGGATACAAACCGCTATCTGGAGGAATTATCCGAAGGATGGAGTACGATTACGGAAGATTACATAAACAAATATCTGTCCGCTTTGAATGGAATGGGGTATTTTTAACCCTATGGGAAACTTTTATAGGGAGGTATTATAATGATATCAATCGCACTATGGAGCTTTGCGGTTTTCCTGGCATCTGTATTTGCAGGGCTGCTCACAGGAATTACGCTTACGCCCAAATATAAGGGAGGAATCCGGGCCGCCATATGGACGGCCGGGGCGGTACTTGGCTATGGCCTGGCGTTTATCAGCTACAGCATTAATCTGTACAATGATGCGGTGGGGATTCTCGGCCTCTCTGTGCTGGTATGTGTTGTTTCACAGTTTCTGTATAAAGATAGCTGGTCCACGAAACTGACGATTGCTCTGATGGCATGTCTGATTGCAAATGTCAGTACCTTTATGCTGTGTGGAACCACAGACACATTGCTGGGAACGCGTCTTGGCCTGATAAAGGAGAGCCCCTATGAGACGGCAAACCTGCTCTTTTTCATCGCGATCAAGCTCGTGGTATATGCGCTTCTTTCGATTTTATACGTGCACTTTTTAAAGGGAACCTTCCATCGCACCATCGAGGCTGTTGGCGGGAAAATGACGATTTTTATACCGGCGCTTGTGATATCGGTGGTGGGCTTTTACATCATCAATCTCGTGTCAAACAGCATGGGAATCTATCCGAACAGCTTTTGGTTTTTCCCGCTCTATTTGACGATCTGTATTATCTTCGTGGTGGAATTTTGGATGATCTTCTATTCCATTGACCAGAGTGCAAAGACCATGAAGACAACGGCGGAGCTGAATATAGCTACTAATATTCAAAAATCTATGCTGCCCTGTATCTTCCCGGCCTTCCCGGACCGCAAGGAGTTTGATATCTTTGCAACCATGGATCCTGCCAGGGAGGTAGGGGGAGATTTCTATGACTTCTTTATGGTGGATGAGAGCCATTTAGCCATCGTGGTTGCGGATGTTTCGGGAAAGGGTGTTCCTGCCGCGCTTTTTATGGTGATCGGCAAGACACTCATCAAGGACCACACAAAGCCGGGGAGAGACTTAGGGGAGGTGTTCACGGAGGTGAACAATCTGCTGTGTGAGTCTAACAGTGAGGGGATGTTTATCACTGCCTTTGAGGGCGTGTTGGATCTTGCAACAGGGGAGTTCAATTTCGTCAATGCGGGACATGAGATTCCGTTTTTGTGTAAAAAGGGCAAAACCTTTGAACCTTATAAGATCAGGGCAGGGTTTGTCCTTGCCGGGATGGAGGGAATACGTTACAAGTACGGTTCCATGAAGTTGGAGGTCGGAGATCGGATTTTCCAGTATACGGACGGTGTCACCGAGGCGACCAATAAGAATAATGAACTTTACGGAATGGGCAGGCTGACGGAAATTCTCACCAAAAATTCAAAACTGGAACCGACAAAACTCCTTCCCGTTGTCAAAGCCGATATTGACAGCTTTGTAGGTTCCGCACCGCAGTTTGACGATATCACAATGCTTTGTCTGGAATATAAGGCGAGAATGGGGGATTGAGATGAAAGAGCTTACGATTGACGCGAAAATAGAAAATGTTGCCGCTGTGACAGCTTTTGTGGATGAGCAATTGGAGCAATTGGATTGCCCGATGAAAACACAGATGCAGGTTGATATTGCAATTGACGAGTTGTTCGGCAATATCGCGCACTACGCCTACAATCCTGAGGTTGGCCCGGTTACCGTCCGGGTGGAGGTTACAGAAGAGCCGCTGGCGGTGGTGATTACCTTTATCGACAAGGGGGTTCCTTATGATCCTCTCGCAAAGGAAGATCCCGACGTTACGCTTTCTGTGGAGGAACGGGAGATTGGCGGGTTGGGAATCTATATGGTGAAGAAGACAATGGACGCAATCTCTTATGAATATATAGATGGACAGAATATTTTGCATATTAAGAAAAATATCTGATGAAAAGGAGTTTTTGCTAGAATGGACTTTGTTAAAAAAGAAGAAACACTGCTGATTAAGCTGGAAGGAAGAATTGACTCCGCCAATGCAGCGGAGGTTGAAAAGGAGCTCACAGGCATATGCGCTGAAAATGAACACGAGAAATTAACGATCGATATAGAAAAACTTCAGTACATTTCAAGTGCAGGTTTGCGTGTTGTTTTAAAACTGGGAAAGTCTCAAAAAAACCTTGAGATTATTAACGCCTCCAATGAGGTTTATGAAATTTTCAGCATGACAGGCTTCACTGATATTATCAATATTAAGAAAGCATTGCGCACAATATCTGTTGAAGGATGCGAACTGGTGGGTAAGGGCGGACATGGAACTGTGTATCGTTTAGATGCGGACACCATTATTAAAGTATACGATAAAACGGAACCTCTTGGCGAAATTGAGAGGGAAATTGAATATGCCAGAAATGCGTTTGTCAGCGGAATCCCTACGGCAATCGCATATGATGTCGTGAGGTGCGGGGAGAGTTATGGTACCGTATTTGAACTCATCAATTCTGATACTTTGGCCAATGTACTTGACTCTCAGCCGGAAAAATATGAGGAATATTCTGCAAAATACGTTGAACTTGTCCATACACTTCATACAACGGAAGCGGATACAAGCCGTCTGTCAAATATAAAAGATCTTTATAATATGTGGGCAGATGATATGCTTGAATATTTAAATAAGGAAGAAGTGGGTCTGATACACGAAATCATTAACAGTGTGGAGGAGAGAAAAACTTTTGTCCATGGAGATATTCATCCCAAAAATATCATGGTTCAGAACGGTGAACTTCTGTTTATTGATATGGCGGATATTACATATGGACATCCGGTTTTCGATTACGGCGGAACAGGGATTACACATATACTCTCGAGCGAAAATAATACAAAAAAATTGATAGGAGTCGAAAAGAAAGTCGCGGTTAATCTATGGAATGATTTATTAAAAGCGGAATTTGCCGGAAAGTCGGAAGAAGAGTTTCAAAGGATCAGTGATGTTCTGATCGGCTTCTCATGGCTGAAATACGCTATGTCACCCGCTGCAAACAAAGCGATGGACCCTAAGTTTAAGCAGATGCTGGTCAATGCAGCCAGAGAAAAATTTCTGCCTCAGGCCAAGAATTTGATAGGAGCGGTTTGTTTTTAGAACGGACTGCAACCGATTCGGAAAAAAAGACCGCAGGCAGGCCATGCGAAAGCGGCTGCAACTAGGCAGGACAGCTATGCATAGTGCGGCTGTCCTGTGCAGTGTGTACTTCGTTTGGTTCTTCATCCGTGAGGATCCCAAAGATGCGCTGCGGAAAAGCTTCCCTGTTTCCTGCAAGTCCAATCAGCTCTATGACACATACAAGCACGGCGATTCCGTTGACAAGATAGTAAATCCGGCCTGCATTTGCGTTCCCCAGGCGGGCGGAAAGCCGCGGAATGAGCGGAAAGCAGATCAAAAGGGCCGGAATTGCTGGCCAGAGCCATCATGCATCGTGGCAACAATAATTCCAATCAGCGGGCGGTTTTTCAATGCCGCCTGCAGGACTTTGCCGAAGGAGTAGCTTTACATGGGGCTGCTCCCGAAGTCTTTCTATTGTCAATATTTTTACTTCATGACCATCTCCGAATCCTCCGGCAGAGACCTTAAGGGTTCATGAGGTAAAGTCTGGTACCAGAACGCCACAGAAGTATAGTCATCATATCTGGGACCGGTCCACCCCAGATTGTCCAGGGTCATCCGAAAACCTGTCTCGAAATGAATGGGATCCGGCACATGGAAGCGGTACAGCAGAAACCGCTGCTGACCATTGTAAAAGGCGGAATTATCACCCAGAATGGAGAACATTCCGGTGTAGAGACCGCTGTAGGTGTGGTATCTTTTCAGATAGATATCGTTGCCGAATCCGTAAGAGCCTCCGAAGTAATCTTCCGTGCCTGTGTAGTGGATGGAAGGGTATTGGTCATCATCAATATACATCCGGGCCTCGCCCTCCACCCAACAGGTGTTGTTGCCGTTCATGCCGGTGGCAAGTGTCAGGCCCATAAACTGGCCTTTTCCCTTAATCCGGTCAATAACAGTATAGGAACGTCCTCTTTGTACTGGATGCTCCTGGCGGTAGGATGCATGAAAATATCCGATATTTTCCGGGAGCCGACAGTAGCATCCCGTTATCATGTAATAAAGGGTTTTATCTTCCTGACTGCGGTTTTCCATTGTAATCCGGCAGTGCTTTAAAAATGGCATTTCCCAGTAACAGTTAAGACCTCTTCCTGGAGCTACCAGAATCCTGGCGGAATTCAGAACAGGATATTTTCCATCCCGGTCTTCAAAGTTTTCGTCATAAGCACAGCCGAAGAAGGCTGAGATCGGCGCTTCCACGGAAGGATTTTTATTCCCTTCCCAATAGATTCGAAGGATAAAGCTGTGCCCCACATACCCTGTAAACCAGATATGCTGGATGATCCCCGGCCCGTCGGCATCCAAAAGAGTAACGGTTTTGCCAGGATGGATATCGATGCAGGGACGGAGCTTGGTGCAGTCGCCGCCTTTAGCGCCGCCGCCTCTTGTGCCGGTGGGATTTTCTGCGGAAAAAGCAAAGGTTTTTGCGTCTGTGATGAAATTGTATGCTTCCATTTTTGAGTTTTCCTTTCTTGGAGTTTGACTATATGTATTCCATAAGAAAAGATTACATTCAATCAACTAAATGGTATTCTTTATATAACTGCTTTCTTGCTTCCTCATCTGTAATTCGATCCAGTTCATCCAAACGCCCATCTTTTTTCAAATAACCGACAAGTACTGCCAGTAAATTTTGCCCCTGCTGCATCCCTTCTTGTATCCCTTCTTGTATCCCTTCTTGTATCCCTTTTTGTATCCCTTTTTGTATCCCTTCTTGTATCCCTTTTTGCATCCCTTTCTGCCACGCTTCATTCATAATTGATTGCCCTAATCCACTCATCTTATCCACTCCTTTCAATACCATTTCATTATCCTCAATGTC
>ERZ808044.547-NODE-547-length-37577-cov-4.001893_pt1 | contig 37577 bp, 27 predicted proteins | sample MGYA00380195_ERZ808044 | MGnify/ENA primary metagenome ERZ808044 (study PRJEB31490, sample SAMN06133423) | mouse gut metagenome | isolation source: Z7_2 | host: mice | place: China: Chengdu | collected 2015-05 ...
ATCTTCTTGAAGTACCCCTCCTTGGAGATGAACACGTTCACCGGGTAGGCGGGGATCTCCTCTGCCGCGGCGGCCTGCACCTCCACCGCCTGCTGGTACTCATAGACGATCTCGGTGCGCCGGGGGACGGCGTACTTCTTCTTGACGTTTTGCAACTCCTCGGTGATGATCTGCTTGATCCGGTCGGGGGAGTCGATGATCTCCTTCAGGTCGGCGATCTCGTCCTCCAGGGAGGCGGTCTCCTCCGTCCGCTTCAGGATATACTCCTTGTTGATGTTCCGCAGCCGGATGTCCGCCACATACTCCGCCTGGATCTGGTCGATGCCGAAACCGATGATCAGGTTGGGCACCACCTCGGCCTCCTCCTCCGTCTCCCGGATGATGCGGATGGCCTTGTCGATGTCCAGCAGGATGCGCTTGAGGCCGCGGAGCAGGTGGAGCTTCTCCTCCTTTTTCTTGCAGATGTGGTACGTGCGCCGGCGCACCCCGTCCATCCGCCAGGCGGTCCACTCCCCCAAAATCTCCCCCACCCCCATCACCCGGGGCATTCCGGCGATGAGGATGTTAAAATTACAGGAGAAGGTGTCCTGAAGGGGGGTCATCTGATACAGCCGAGCCATGAGCTTATCAGGGTCGGTGCCCCGCTTTAGGTCGATGGCCAGCTTCAAACCGTTTAGGTCGGTCTCGTCCCGCATATCAGAGATTTCCTTGATTTTTCCCGCCTTCACCAGCTCGGCCACCTTGTCCAGGATGGCCTCCACGGTGGTGGAATAGGGGATCTCGTAGATCTCAATCACGTTGTCCGCCTTGCTGTACCGCCACCTGGCCCGCAGGCGTACGGGCCCCCGGCCCGTGCGGTAGATCTCGCTGAGGGCCGCCCCGTCGTACAGCAGCTCCCCGCCGGTGGAGAAGTCCGGGGCCTTCAAAATGCCCAGCAGATCCACCCCGGGGTTCTTCATACAGGCGATGGCCGCGTCGCACACCTCGCCCAGGTTGAAGCCGCACAGGTTGGAGGCCATGCTGACGGCGATGCCCTGGTTGGCGGACACCAGCACATTGGGGAAGGTGGTGGGCAGCAGGGTGGGCTCGGTGAGCTTGCCGTCGTAGTTGGGCACAAAGTCCACCGCGTCCTGGTCGATGTCCCGGAACAGCTCCTGGCAGATGGGGTCCAGGCGCACCTCCGTATACCGGGAGGCGGCCCAGGCCATGTCCCGGGAGTACACCTTGCCGAAGTTGCCCTTGGAGTCTACCAGGGGGTGGAGCAGGGCCCCGTAGCCCCGGGACAGGCGCACCATGGTGTCGTAGATGGCGGCGTCCCCGTGGGGGTTGAGCTTCATGGTGGCCCCGACGACATTGGCGGACTTGGTGCGCGCTCCGCCCAGCAGCTTCATCTGGTACATGGTGTACAGCAGCTTCCGGTGGGAGGGCTTGAAGCCGTCGATCTCCGGGATGGCGCGCGAAACGATGACGCTCATCGCATAAGGCATATAATTTTCCTCAAGCGTCGATACAATCGGCTGCTCGATCAGAACGCCGGCGTTTTCAATGACCGCCGACGTGTTCACGCTTTTTTTTGGTTCTTTCTTTTGGCGTTTTGCTGCCATGTCTGCACCTCAATTAAAATGGCCGCGGCTCACGAAATGTCCGCCATCTCGAGATAGCGGCTTCCGTTTTCGGCGATAAACTCCTTGCGCCCGGCCAGGTTGTCGCCGAGCAGCAGATCGAACATGTCGGACGTCTCCTGCGCCTGCGACGGCGTGACACGGATCAGACGGCGCGTCTCTGGGTTCATCGTCGTCAGCCACATCATATCCGGCTCGTTTTCGCCAAGTCCCTTTGAACGCTGGATTGTATATTTGGCGTCGCCGATCTGGGCGAGCGCGTGCGCTTTTTCCTGCTCGGTATAGGCAAAATACGTCTTGTCCTTCGTTGTGATCTCATACAGCGGCGATTCCGCGATATAGACGCGCCCGCGCTCAATGAGCGTCGGCGCCAGGCGGAACAGCATCGTCAAAATCAGCGTGCGGATCTGGAATCCATCGACGTCCGCATCTGTACAGATGACAATTTTGTTCCACCGCAGCCCATCCAGATCAAACGAGGAAAATTCCTTGTTTGATTTTGTCGTGACCTCTACGCCGCAGCCGAGCACCTTGAAGATATCGACGATGATGTCGTTTTTAAATATCTTATCGTATTCCGCTTTCAGACAGTTGAGAATTTTCCCGCGCACCGGGATGATCGCCTGGAATTCGCTGTCGCGCCCGAGCTTGCAGGAGCCGAGCGCGCTGTCGCCCTCCACAATATAGATCTCACGGCGCGATACGTCTTTTGTGCGGCAGTCCACAAACTTCTGCACACGGTTGGACATGTCGACCGTTCCGGCCAGCTTCTTTTTCAGGTTGAGCCGCGTGCGCTCCGCATTTTCACGGCTGCGCTTGTTGATGAGCACCTGCTCGGCGATGCGGGCCGCCTCGTCCGGATTTTCGAGGAAATAAACCTCCATCTGATGGCGCAGGAAATCGTTCATCGCCTCATAGATGAATTTGTTTGTGATCGCCTTTTTCGTCTGGTTCTCATACGAGGTCTGCGTTGAAAAGCTCGACGAGACGAGCACCAGGCAATCCTCAACGTCGGCGAAGGTGATCTTGCTCTCGCCCTTCTGGTACTTGCCAGCGTTTTTAATATAGCCGTCGATCATATAAACAAACGCGAGCTTGACGGCGCGCTCCGGCGAACCGCCGTATTCCAGCCAGCTTGAATTGTGATAATATTCGCACCGCTTGACCCGGTTGGAAAAGCAGAACGCAACCGACAGCCGCACCTTATATTCCGGCTTGTCCTCGCGGTCACGCCCGCGCCGCTCGGCCTTCCAGAATTGGACCGGTGTAAGAGGCTCCTCCCCGGCAAGCTCCGTCACATAGTCGACGATGCCGTTTTCATACTGGAATGTCGTCTCCTCAAAGCCCGAAGCCGTCTCGTTTTTCAGGATAAACGTTACACCGTCGTTGACGACCGCCTGGCGCTTGATCGTGTCCATATAAAATTCAAGCGGGATATCGATCTCGGTAAATACCTGCAAATCGGGCTTCCACCGGATTTTTGATCCAGTCTGTTTGCGGCGCGTCTCCTCCTTATGCAGCCCTCCCACATTTTCACCGTGTTCAAAATGGAGCGTGTACTTCATGCCGTCGCGGTAAATTTCCACGTCCATATATTCGGACGCGTATTGTGTCGCGCAAAGGCCCAGACCGTTTAGCCCAAGCGAGTATTCGTAGCTTTCGCCCTCATTCGTCTGGTATTTGCCGCCGGCGTACAGCTCGCAGAATACCAGCTCCCAATTGTACCGGCCCTCGCGCTGGTTAAAATCGACCGGAATTCCGCGGCCAAAGTCCTCGATCTCAATGGACTGGTCGCGGTAACGCGTGATCAGGATTTTATTTCCATGACCCTCGCGCGCTTCGTCGATGGAATTTGAGAGGATTTCAAACATCGCGTGCTGGCATCCCTCAAGCCCGTCCGAGCCAAAGATAACGCCCGGACGCTTACGCACACGGTCAGCGCCCTTGAGCGATGAAATACTGTCGTTTCCATAATCCGTAGTCCTTTTTTTTGGCATCTGTCTGCCTCCGTCACTGCCATAGTCTGCGGACGCATCGCGTCAAACATCGCCCCCGCGCCCATGTCCGGACGCGGGGGTTTTCTATCAATCATTCTCCAGTTTAACCGTTTTATGCGCAGTTTGTCAAGCGCCCTGCGTTTTTTCCTCCCGCGTGCAGCTCTGACGGATACGCCCCATATAGTATTCGTCGACATAAGCGCCGTCGCGGATCGCGCCCATGCGCCTGGTCCCTTCGACCTCGAAACCGGCCGACTGATACAGCGCGACGGCGCGCGCATTGTCTGTAAAGACGGTCAGCTCCACACGCTTCAGCATCAGCCAGTTGTCGGCAATGTCGAGCGCCGCGTCAAGCAGCGCCCGACCAATGCCGCGGCCCTGGAAGTCGGGATGCACCATCAGCCCGATTCCGCCACAGTGGCGCATACGTCCGCTTTCCACGTGCAGGTTGACTGAACCGATCACCTGCTCCGTACCGTCCTCAAGCACGGCGGCCGCGACAAAATAGTGATCGTCACTCCCCAGCGACGTCAGAAAACGCTCCGCTTGCTCGTCACGGTTCGAGGGCATCCCAAGCACATCTTCCATTGTCCCGCGCATCGAGCGGATGGCGTTGATGCCCGGCGCGTCCTGCGGACGCACCGGACGGATCGAATAAAGCATCTGATCCCTCACTTTCCAAACAGGCAGCGCAGCCGCTCGATCAGCGTGGGCTGGCGCTTTTTCTGCCCGTCCGCCGTCCGCGGACGCGGCGTTACCGGCTGCGCCGCGCGGCGCGCGGCTGCATTTTCGGCGCGCATGTACGCGGCCTTATACAGATCGATCTGGCTGTCCGTGGGCGGCTTTTGATTCTTAACAGGCGTGTATTCACCGTTTTCCAACAGACGGCGCCCCTTGACATTGTCGGAAAATTCCAGGTCAACAAGCCGCAGGATGCGCGCCCGGATCGCCTCGTCGTAGATCGGAGCGGCCACCTCGACGCGCCGTTCCATGTTGCGCGTCATAAAGTCGGCCGAGGAAATATACATCCGGCACCGCTCCGGCGTGCCGAACACATAGACGCGCGAATGCTCCAGAAAACGGCCGACAATGCTCACGACCTCGATGTTGTCCGTATAACCGGGTACGCCGACGCGCAGACAGCAGATGCCGCGGATGACCATACGGATCTTGACGCCGGCCATCGACGCTTCGATCAGCTTGTCGATCAGATCCTTGTCCGTCAGCGAATTGATCTTGATGGTAATCGCAGCCGGCTCGCCCTCATTGGCAAAGCGGATTTCACGGTCGATATAACGCAGCATCGCCGGCTTCATTGTAACCGGGGCGGCAATCAAATGCTTTGTGCCGTCGGCGGGATTATCCGTCAAAATCCCCATAAAGATACGCAGGCCGTCCTCGCCGAATTCACGGTTGGCTGTCATCAGGCTCAAGTCCGTATACTGGCGCGCGGTGCTCTCATTGTAGTTACCCGTACCCACCTGCGTGATAAAGCTCGTCTTGTCGCCGACGCGCCGCGTAATGACCAGCAGCTTGGAATGTACCTTGTACTGACCAAGGCCATAGACGACGTTGACGCCGGCCTCCTCAAGCCGCTTGGACCAGATAATATTGTTTTCCTCATCGAAGCGTGCGCGCAGCTCGACGACGACATGGACCTCCTTGCCGTTTTCCGCGGCTTTGATCAGCGCGGCCACGATCTGGCTTTCGCGCGCGACGCGGTACAGCGTCATCTTGATCGACAGGACCGCCGGGTCGTCGGCCGCCTCGAGCAGCAGCGCGATGAACGGCTTCATGCTTTCAAACGGATACGACAGTATAATATCGTGGTCCTCAATCTGCGGAATCAGCGGCTTGCCGGGCTGCACCATCTCGCTGTCCTGCGGGATCAGCGAAGGATAGAAAAACTGCTTCAGCCCGCGCCGTTCCATCTTGCTGCACAATGCAAAGCCGAACGACATATCGAGCGGCGTCACGTTAAAAAATACGCGGTCGCGTGAAAGCTCCAGCTTGCGACAAAGCTGTTCGATTACCGCGTCGTTGGCGCCGCCTTGAAACTCCAGGCGAACCGGCATCAGCTTGCGGCGGCTCTTGACCATCTCCTCCATGACGCTGCGGTAATCCATATCATGGTCGTAAAGCGCCTCGTCGACATTGATATCCGCGTTTCGCGTCACCCGGAAAATCGTCTTGGCCACAACGACATATCCTGGAAAAATGTGTTCGCAGTATTTGAGCACCAACTCCTCCAGCAGCACGAATTTATTGATGTCAAACGGCAGGTATACAATGCGGTCGAACCCGGAAACCGGGATGATCGCCAGCTTGACAAACTCGCCCTTTGTCTGGAGCTGCGTGCAGATATACGTCTCCTTATTTTTCAAAAACGGGAACGGATGGTGCTTATCGATGATCTGAGGCGAGAGCATCGGCATGACCTCTGTGCGAAAGTACTCCTCCAGAAAAGCCGTTTGCTCGTCATCGAGCGCGTCAATATCGAGATGCCGGATACCTTCGCGCGCCATATCCGTGGCCAGCCGCCGGTATGTCTCATCCTTGCGTGCGATTAGTGCGCGTGTCTGTGTAAAGATTGCTTCCAACTGCTCTGCGGGACTCATGCCGCTTTTATTATCGGCTGTATCCGGCTCGATCATCGACGCGTCCGTCAGGGTACCGACGCGGATCATGAAAAATTCATCAAGATTGCTGCCAAAAATCGATATGAATTTCAATCGTTCCAGCAGCGGGATCGACGCCTCATCGGCCTGCTCAAGCACTCGCTGGTTAAATTTGAGCCAGCTCAGTTCCCGGTTGTGATATAAGATCGGCCTGTTCTGTTCGTTCATCTGTCCATTCCCCTTCCGTGCCCGCGCCGCGGGACGTTTACATGGATTTTACAAAAAGAGAGAGCATCACCGTTTCTGGCAATACTCTCTTTTGCGATCAGTTTTTCTTGTTGTTGAATATTGACAGAATGTCGAAGAAATTATCATCGTCATCGCTGCCGGTTTCCGGCTCCGGCTGTGTCTGTGCGGCGGGAGCCGCACCTTTTTGCCCCGTTGCGGCCGAGCGTCCGCCAAAATTATAATTGGGAAGGATAAAGTTTTTATCGTTGTCAAAGCCGGTTGCGATTACTGTAATGCGCATTTCGTCCTGAAGCGTCTCGTCGAACGTAGCGCCCCAGATCAGGTTGACATCAGGGTGCGCCGCGTCATGGATCATCGACGAAGCAATGTCGATATCATCCAGATCGATATCAGGCGACGCCGTGATATTGACAATCACGCCCTTCGCACCGTTGATAGAGGTTTCCAGAAGCGGCGAAGAAATCGCCTTTTCAGCGGCGGCCCGCGCCTTATCCTTGCCGGATGCGCTGCCGACGCCCATATGCGCATAGCCGGCGTCCTTCATAATCGCAGTGACATCGGCGAAGTCAAGGTTGACAACACCGGGGATGTTCACAAGATCCGAGATGCTCTGTACACCCTGCTTGAGCACGTCGTCCGCTGCGGAAAAAGCGTTTTGAAGCGTAATTTTTTCCTCGGAAATCAGCTTGAGGCGCTCGTTCGGAATGACGAGCAGCGCGTCCACATGCTCACGCAGCGCGGTGACGCCCATCTCTGCCTGATCCATGCGGCGCTTGCCTTCAAACAAAAACGGTTTGGTAACAATGCCGACGGTGAGTATCCCCATTTCGTGCGCGACCTCCGCAACGACCGGCGCGCCGCCTGTGCCTGTACCACCGCCCATTCCGGCTGTAATAAAGACCATATCCGTGCCCTTGAGGGCCGCAGCGATCTCGTCCCTGCTTTCTTCGGCGGCGCGCTGACCTTTTTCGGGATTCCCGCCTGCGCCCTTGCCGCGCGTGAGCTTGTCCCCGATGTGAAGCTTATATGTAGCCTGCGAGCGGATCAGCGCCTGATTATCGGTATTAATGGAAATAAATTCCACGCTCCGCATACCGGACTGCACCATCCGATTGATGGCGTTTCCGCCGCCTCCGCCGACGCCGACCACCTTGATCGATACGACATTCTCCGCATCGTCGTTCGCCATGTCGAAGTTCATTAACATCGCTGTTCCCCCATTGTAATACTATCCGGCGGGTGCTGTCCCTCATCAAACGGGCCTATACCGCACATGTACTATTAAATATTATTTTACCAGATTCACCGGAGCAAATCAATAGCAATCCACCCCAGGAAGGCAAAATGTAATATTTCCCTGATTGTTTTCACCAAACGTCTCCGGCCCTATGCCAGCTCTGTGCAAATCTTTTCACAAAAAGCTTACTCCTCGCTTTTCGATGCAAAAGACGACGAATCTGCCGGCTCCTCCACGGCGGAAGGGGCTGTCCCCGGAATCACTGCAAGAAAATCATCAACAGCCGATGAAGCCTGGCTTTGTTCATCCGCACCAGAAGAAGCGTTTTCCATCTGCGAGGAGGCGGGCGCCGTTCCTGGCACGACAGCCAAGCTCGGATCAACCGGCTCGGACGAAGCGGATTCAGCGCCGCTGTCCGGTTCCTCCTGCTGTGCGGCAACAGCCGCGCGGCGTTTCTCAAGCTCTGCCGTGATATCGCCCGGCAGCGCGTAAACGGTCTTCTTGGTCGGAGCGAGCGACACGTCAAGCGTTCCAGTAAAGGAGCTTTCAAGCTCCGATTCGAGCACATTTTTGGCAAAGCGCAGCTTATATGGCAGCTCCGCCTCTGTCCCAAGCTCCAAAATCACACGGTTGTCATAGACAAGCAGCATATTAAGCCTGTCCGTAAAATCAACAAACGTGATCTTATCAAACTCCGTCTGGGCAATCGCGTCACTGAGCAGGGACAGCATCTTGAAGGCTTCCTCCTCGAGCGCCGCCTGCTTCTGTTCATCCTTCGAATATCCCTGGCCGAGTACACGCCCAACCTGCGGCTGGTAAAGGTACATACCTGAAATAATCATGACGCCGTCGGGTACAGCCTGCGCGCCGATTTCCAGCACACGGCCGTCGCGGCCGATAACGACATAACCGCCCGCCGTTTCCACTGCACCCAGCGGCTTGGCTTGAGTGATTTCAACGACCAGCTTGGCCGGCAGAATACGGCGCAGCTTTACGGACTGTACATATGGGAATTGTTCGGTCAAACGCTTTTCCACCCCGCGCGCGCTGACGCGAAACAGGTTGTCCCCAACCTGTACGCCCGACGCGTCAAGCAGCTCGCCTGCAGCATACCGTGTCGAACCCGTGACCTCGATCGTCTCGATGCGAAACAACACCGTCAGGGATAAAAGCATCATGATTGCCGCTGCTGCCAGCAATATCAGTATGTAATGCAGGGTCCGGCGGCCGGTCCGCCTGCGCCGCCGGCGCGCGTTGACCGCTGCGGCGGCTCTGTTGCGGTCCGGCGAAGCACGCCGGGCCGGGCCGCCAAAGGATATGATCTTTTGCTTCATTGCGCGTCCTCCAAGATCTGGCTCCCGCGCACCGCTGAATATGTGCCGCCAGGGGCTGTCGACAAGCAAGGAACCGCCAAAATCGGTCGTCTTTCAGCGGATTAAGGGCTGCTTAAAGTCAAAAACACTGTTCTTTTTTTGCATTCAGCGATGCCCGCTGTATGAATAAGCATCAAAAGGAATCCATATCGATTCCTGTGTTTTCTGTCCTTTGTGCCCCTGCTGTTTATGAAAACCCGGAAGCTTCTCTCCACCAGTTCCTGAACAAAAAGTCCGAACAAGCCGCTGCGGCCCGGCAGTTAATTTGTCAAAGGCGCTGGAAGCAAGCGGCTTGGTCTTTCAAAATGCGGCTTTGTCAACAGACCCGCCAGATGACAGTATACCGCCAAACAGTTGCGATTTCACGGCGATTTTGTCGACCCACCGTTTATATATAGGTCCCTCTCCGCTTTGGCGCAAACAGGATTGTTGGCGGATACCGCAGCGCGGTATCCGCCCAGTCGCCGCGCCGCTAAAAAAGCGGCGGCCGCGCAGCCGATTCCGTGATCCTTGCTTTCTGGTAAGAAATCATTGGCCATACAGACAGCAGCGGACCGCGCCCGCATATCGTCCTGGCTATAAATGTTATAATAACCGCTCTGCGGTTATTATAACACGTCATATACGTTTAGGCAAATAAGTTATGCCCCTCTCCGGATTTTGGCGCCGATTTTTTCAAGGTTTTTCTCAAAATGTTCATATCCGCGGTCAATATGCCCAATATCGCTCAATCGTGTCACACCATCTGCCGAAAGCGCCGCAATGGCGATCGCCGCGCCGCCGCGCAGGTCGGTGCAGCGCACATCGGCGCTGTGCAGCTTCGATACGCCCTGCACAAGCGCGACACGTCCCTCCACCTTGATATCCGCACCCATGCGCGCAAGCTCCGGGACATGCTTATAGCGGCTTTCAAAGATATTTTCAATAAAAACACTGTTTCCGTCGGCCAGGCAGGCTGCCGCCATCAGCGGCGACTGCGCATCAGTCGGGAAGCCAGGATAGGGCATCGTGCGCACAGAACGAAGCGGATGCAGACGCTTTGGCGCGCATAGGTGCACCTTATCGGGCGCGACATGCAGCGCGCAGCCCATCTCCTCAAAGCACGGCAGCACCGCCGCCAGATGCTCGGTGCAGACGTCGGTCAGTTCCACATCCCCGCCTGTCGCGGCGGCGGCCGAAAGGTAAGTCGCCGCCGCGATGCGGTCCGGAATCACCCGGTGCTCGGCCGCATGCAGCTCTTTGACTCCGGTAATGTGCAAATCTCCATCCGCTGTGATGCACACGCGCGCGCCGCAGGCATTGAGAAATGCGGCCAGATCGCTGATCTCCGGTTCACGCGCCGCATTTTTGATCACAGTTTCCCCCTGGGCCAGTGTGGCGGCGATCATGATATTTTCCGTCGCGCCGACGCTCGGGAACGGCAGGGCGATCCGCGTGCCGCGCAGACGGTCGCGGACGGTACACTCCAAATAACCGTGATCCTCCTCGATCGTCACCCCAAGCTTTTCAAGAGCGGCCAGATGCAGGTCGATCGGACGCGGTCCCAATTCACAGCCGCCGGGCATGGAAATACGCGCGCGGCCGCATTTTGCAACAATCGCGCCGAGAAAGACGATTGACGAACGCATACGGCGCATCAACTCATCCGGAATACAACAGCAGCAGCCTTTGCCTGCGCCGACATGAATGCTTGTGCCGACGCGCTCTGTCTCGGATCCGAGATGCCGCAGAATGTTACAGGCCGCATCGACGTCGGTAAGCCGGGGACAATTATGTATCACACAGTCTCCAGGCAGCAGTGTGGCCGCCAAAATCGGAAGCGCGGAGTTTTTCGCCCCATGTACGGCGAGACTCCCTTCCAGCCGGCGCTTCCCTTCGATGATAAATTCAGCCATCTTCACGCACCCTTTCGCTTTTCGCAAGGGTACGGGAAGCCCTTGCAAAACCATCCTATGCCGCTCGGGCACGGGTGGTGATAAAGGGCGGATGTCTTATGTCCCGATCAAAGATATAATTTCTCTGTAAATGCGTTCATTGGCGTCAAGCACCGCCATCTTCTGCGCGTTTTTTCCCAAACGGCACAGCGTCTGCGGCTCCTCGCACAGACCTGCGACTGTGGAACGCAAAAGCTCCGGCGACAGGTTTTTTTCCTCAATGACAACGGCAGCGCCGCGCTCCTCCAGCACCCTGGCGTTGTGATACTGGTGGTTTTCAGCCACATTCGGGGACGGGATCAACACACAGGCCGTGCCGCTGGCCTCCAGCTCACTGAGGGTCATCGCGCCCGCGCGCGAGATAACAAGATCGGCCGCCGCAAGGCAGTCGGGCATATCGTCGATGTAGGTCCTGATATCCAATCCGGGCGCCTTCGGATCGACTCCAGCCGTCGTGAGCTGCTGTGGAAACCGGTCCTTTTCATAGGAGCCTGTCGCGTGGATGTGATAAATGCCGCCGCGCGCCTGCTCCCAGGCCATCAAACCCGCGACCGCCTCGTTGATTCGGCGCGCGCCGAGGCTGCCGCCAAACGACACTATGCAGATTCGGCCGCCGATTCCCAGGCGCGCACGCGCCTTTTCACGGTCAGCAAATATGATCTGTTCGCGCACGGGGTTGCCGCTGACGATATAATCGCGTCCGGATGGCAAAAAGCGCCGCGCCTCCTCAACGGAAATGAGCACCTTATCGGCCGTGCGTGCCAGAAGCTTTGTCGTCACGCCCGGAAAAGCGTTCGACTCATGCGTGAGCGTTTTGACGCCAAGCTTACTGCCCTCGCGGAGCACCGGTCCGCTGACATAACCGCCCGTACCGACGATCACATCCGGACCAAACGTGCGGATGATCTGCCTGGCGCGTTTCCAGGAACGCATCAGGCAGCCGATGGAGCGTAGATTGTAGCGGATATTAAACCAACTCAGCTTTCGCTGAAAGCCCATGATCTCGATCGGCGCGAACGCATAGCCCGCCTGCGGTACGAGCCGCGCCTCCATCCCCTTGGGATTCCCCGCAAACAGGATTTCCGTTTCAGGATGCCTCGCATGGATATATCCGGCCACAGCAAGCGCCGGGTTGATATGCCCCGCCGTGCCGCCGCAGGCAAACAGGATTTTCACAGCGGACCCTCCCTTCGGAGCAGACACGCAGGGTTCTACTCCTTTTCGATATTCGTCTGACGTGAAACAGACAGGATAACGCCCATTTCACACAGCAGCATGACAAGCGCCGTGCCTCCATAGGAGAAAAACGGCAGGCTGATGCCCGTGTTCGGGATCGTATTGCTCACAACGGCGATATTTAAGACCGTCTGCACGCCCACCTGTGTTGTCAGCCCAACGGCAAGCATCGAGCCGAACCGGTCGCGGCAGCGCATCGCGACGACGTAGCCGCGCCAGATCAGCAGCACGAACAACAGGATAATCAGTGTCGCGCCGATGAAGCCAAGCTCCTCGCAGACGACGGAGAATACAAAGTCATTGTGCGGCTCCGGCAGATACAGGTGCTTTTGGCGGGAGTTGCCAATGCCCACGCCCATCAGGCCGCCCGAACCGATCGCATAGAGCGACTGGATAGTCTGAAAGCCCTTGTTCTGCGGGTCGCTCCATGGGTCAATCCAATATTGGAGGCGGTCCATGGCATATGGAACGACGCCTGGTATCAAAACCGCCGCGACGATTGCCACACCGATCAGTACGCCGCCGAGCATGAACCATTTTAAATCCGTACCGCCGACAAACATCATCACAACGCCGATCGAAACGATCAGGATGGTACCGGACAGGTGCGGCTCGAGCAGCATCAGCATTACGACGACGCCGAGCAGCACAAGAAACGGCCAGACACCGTAGCGCGGGTTTTTCATGCGCTCATAGTTGACCGATATCAGGTGCGCGAAGATCAGTACAATCGCAAACTTGGCAAGCTCCGACGGCTGGAAAGTTGTAAAGCCCAGATTGATCCACCGCTTGGCGTCCTCGCGCGTCGGCACGATCAACACGACGACAAGCAAAAACAATGTGCCCGCATAGATCAGGAATGCAAAGCGGTGCAGAATGTGGTAGTCAATATTCGCGATGGCCAGCATCATGACAACGCCGACCACAGCGAACAAAAGCTGACGCTTAATGTAATAAAAGCTGTCGCCCGTCTCGTAATAGGAGGAGGCGTAGCTTGCGGAAAACATCATGATCAGGCCGATCGAAAGCAGGATCAGCACCAGAAACAAAAATGTCAGGTCGATGCCGTTTCTTTCCGCACGGATGCGTTTTTTGCGGGCCTTTCCCGCCGAATGTGCCGCGTCCATCGGCACGCCCCCTTTCAAATATCCCTGCCGGCCGTTACAGCAGCAGCACCGACCAAACGCCAAGCGCGCCGCCGATCAGTCCCACTGCCGCAAAGGTCCCGACGATGCGCACCTCGCTCCAGCCGCTCAATTCAAAGTGATGGTGGATCGGACTCATCTTAAAGATGCGCTTGCCTGTCGTTTTAAAGCTGATGACCTGCAATATGACCGACAGCGCCTCGCACCAGTAGATGACGCCCGTCAGAACGAGCAGCAGCGGCAGTCCGACCTGAAACGCAAGTCCCACGACCATGCCGCCCATAAACAGCGAGCCTGTGTCGCCCATAAACACCTTGGCCGGATAAAAGTTCCAGATCAGATAGCCGAGCAGTCCGCCGGCCAGCGCCGCCGACGCCAGGCCCGTCTCGGCAAAGCCGAGGATACCAGTCACGACAAGCATCGCCAAAGCGTTTACAAACGTCACCGACGAGGAAAGCCCGTCGACGCCGTCTGTCAGGTTGACCGCATTGACAAACCCTGTGATCACAATCAGCGCGAACACATAGTATAGCGGCCCAAGCTCGATGCGCCCGAAAAACGGGATGGCTACCGAGGTTGAGCGGTCGCCCGCCATATAGAGCATCACCAGGTAGATTGCCGCAATGACCAGTTGCATCATATACTTCTGGCGCGCGGTAAGCCCCAGGTTCTGCTTTTTGACAACCTTGATATAGTCGTCCATGAATCCGATCGCGCCGAAGCCCATCGCCATAATCCAGCTATCGAACAGCTTGACGCCGCCCTGCGCGGACAAAAGCTGCGGCTGATAAGCTTTCAGCAGCATATAGCCGGTGATCACAGCGATTGGAATCGAGATGATAAACATAAACCCGCCCATGATCGGCGTGCCCTGTTTTTTCTTGTGCCATGCCGGGCCGATATCAAGGATCGTCTGCCCGAAATGGATCTTGTGCAGAAACGGAATCAGAACGATCCCAAGCGACGCGCTGATTACAAAGGAAATCAAAGTCGTCAAAATCAACACTGTGCTATTATTCATCAATGCGCTCTCCCTTATACAGTCCTTGGAGGACTTCCTCCATACGCATTCCCCGGCTGCCCTTTACCCAGACGATATCGCCTGGTCCGAGCGCGCCGCGCAGCCGCGCGAGCAAATCCACCTTGTCGCTGAAGGTTTCGGACTCGACGCCGCCTTCCTTCGCGCCCTGACTATAATAGCAGGCGTCGCCTCCATATGCAAGCAGTAAATCGACGCCCGCCCCGGCGGCGGCCCGCCCGACCTCACGGTGTGCGGCCTGCGAGTATGCGCCCAATTCCAGCATGCCGCCGAGCACCGCGATGCGCCGGCCGGCGCACCGCATGGCTGAAAGCGTCGTAAGCGCCGCGCGCATCGAATCGGGCGAGGCGTTGTAGCAGTCCTCCACAACCGTCACGCTGCCCCAGTGGACCACGCGCTGGCGCATGCCGGACGGCACATAAGCCGCAAGCGCGGCCGCGCATTTTTCCGCTGGAATGCCCAGCGCCATCCCGACGCCGCAGGCCGCAACGGCGTTGCGCACATTGTGCAGCCCGATGCACGGGATGGTCGCGCCCACCTGGCCGCCGGGATAGTGCAGCGTAAACGCCGTCTGCGTGTCCGCCTCGCGGATATCCGCCGCATGCAACGCGCACGCGGGATTTTCGACACCGTAAAAGCGCACGTCCAGGCGCGGAATCGACACCTTTTTAAGCAGATCGTCGTCTCCGCACAAAAACAGCGGCGCGCCGTCCGGCAGAGCATCGGCCAGCTCCAGCTTCGCCTTCATGATATTTTCACGGCTTCCAAGCTGTTCGATATGGCTGACGCCGATATTGGTGATAACGCCGAGCGTCGGACGCGCCACATCGGCCAGAGCAGCGATCTCACCAAAGCCCTGCATCCCCATCTCAACGACGGCCACCTCGTGGCCGCGCGTCAGACCGAGCAGCGTTTTGGGCAGGCCGATTTCGTTGTTGAGATTGCCCTCTGTTTTAAGCGTCTGGAATCCGGCGGATACAGCCGCCGCGATCATATCCTTTGTCGTCGTCTTTCCAACGCTGCCTGTGATGCCGACGCAATGGATGTCAAAACGCGCCCGATAGGCGCGCGCCAGGTCCATCAGCGCGCGCTGCGTATTTTTTACGTACATAACAGGCCCGGCGCCGTAGTCGCGCCGCTCATGCGCGACAGCGCAGGCTGCCCCGCTGCGCAGCGCCGCCGTGATATAATCGTGTCCGTCGAACCGCTCGCCCTCGAGCGCCACAAACAGGCAGCCCGGCGGCAGGGCGCGCGTGTCGGTGCTGACACAGTCGACCGCGCCTTCAAATGTTCCGTCCGCGCCGATGGCCGCGGCGATTTCCTTAAGCGTCATGCGTTCCACGATTCACGATCCTTTCTTTTTTTCCAGCAGTTCCAGCACAATCTGCCGCTCGTCAAAACAGATCGTCTCGCCGTGCAGCACCTGATAATCCTCATGGCCTTTTCCGGCCAGGATCAGCACATCGTCCTTTTTTGCATGGCCGAGCGCCCATTCGATCGCCGCATAGCGGTCCGGGATGATTTCATACGGCGTGTCCGGATGCTCCAGCAGGCCGGGCTTTGCATCCTCGATGATCTGCATCTCGTCCTCATCGCGCGGGTTATCCGATGTAAGAATCACAAAGTCGGACAGGCGCGCTACAATTTCAGCCATCTTTTTTCGCTTTGTACGGTCACGGTTGCCAGCGCAGCCAAACAGCGTTACAACGCGCCCGCGTGCGAATTTCTTCATCGTTGTAATGATCTTCTCCAGCCCGTCGGGGCTGTGCGCGTAATCGCGGATCACGACATAATCCGTCCCTGTCGGCAGCACCTCGATGCGGCCCACAACCCCCTGGCAGGTGTTTAAGCCCTGCGCCGCCTGTTCGAGCGTCAGTCCGAGCGCCATACACATGACGGCTGCCGTCATTGCGTTCGCGACCGAAAAATCCCCCGGGATCGGCAGGCGCACACGTGCGATCGCACCCTTGCCAACAATCATAAAGCGGCTCGAATCGGGCGCGGGGCGGATATCCTTCGCGGTAAAATCCGCCGCGTCCGAAACGGTGGAAAACGTCGTAACTGGACAGATGTGCCGTACCTCCGCCGCCAGACGCTCGCCATAGGCATCGTCTATGTTGATCGCGGCGGCATCGCACATTGAAAAGAGCTTTTTTTTCGCATGGTAATAGCTTTCCATATCGCCGTGATAATCGAGATGATCCTGCGTCAGATTTGTAAACCCAACGCTTGCAAAGCGCAGTCCTGCCAATCGCTGCTGATCGAGCGCGTGCGACGAGCACTCCATGACGACATATTCACAGCCGGCGTCTGCCATGCGTGCGAGCATGCCATGCAGTGCAAGCGGATCGGGCGTCGTATGCTTGGCAGGCAGCGTGATGTCTCCGATCTCATTGTGAATGGTTCCGATCAGCCCGGTCTGATGGCCAGCCGACTCCAGGATGTGTTTGACCATATAGCTGACGGTCGTTTTCCCATTGGTGCCGGTCACGCCAACCAGACGCAGACGGCGCGCGGGATTGCCGTACCAGTTGCCGCAGACGATGCCGTAGGCGTAATGCGTATCGCGGCAGACAATCTCATTTTCCAGTCCAATGGAGCGTTCACACAGGATGGCGGCCGCGCCGGCCTCTGCGGCCTTTACCGCGTAATCATGCCCGTCGGCGCGCGTGCCGCGGATACAGACAAACAGCGTCCCAGGCTCCACCTGCCGCGAATCGGAGGTGACGCCGGTGATTTCACAGTCCCTGTCCGGGCGGGCAGCGTCAAGCCCGTCGAGCAATTCGTAAAGGCGCATAAAGATTCCCCTTTCGGTCGCGTCCGCGCGCCAACCGGCGCGCGGACATACTGAGATGTAAAAAACATGCCCGCTATGGCTGCGCGGGCGGCTCTGCCGCCACGCATTCGACTGTCACCACGGTGCCCGCCTCCACCATCTCGCCGGCGTCAGGCGACTGTGCTGAAACAACGCTGTGCGTGCCTTCGATCTGTTCACCCTGGACGCTGATCTGCAGCCCGGAGCCGACGATCGACTGGTTTGCTTCCTGGAGCGTCTTTCCGACGACATCAGGCACCGGAATCAATTCTCCCGCGCCTTCCTCCTCGGTATACAGCACGATGACGCCGTCCTGCGGAATCAGCTCTCCCGCACCCGGGACCTGCTTGAGCACCTTCGCGCCGTTGCCGATCACACGGAACTTCAGACCACGGCGGCGCACCTCATACTCCGCTTCGTGCAGATCATAATTGAGCAGATAAGGCGCCTGTGTCGCGATATTTTCAAGCTCCTCCTCGGTGTACTGCGGCTCGATGCCCATATACGGCAGCGTCTCCGCCAAAATGGAGCCGACAATCGGCGCCGCGACGGTTGAACCGAAGGCGTTGTAAATATCGGGGTCGTCGAGCAGCACAAGGCACGCCACCTGCGGATCGTCGACTGGTGCGAAGCCGAAAAACGACAGGGTATTCGGGATACGTCCATCCTCCTTGCGGTCGTCGAGCTGTTCGGACGTCCCCGTTTTTCCGCCGACACGGTAGCCGGGAATAGCTGCCTGCTTACCGGATCCGCCTCCGCCGACAACCTGTTCAAGGATCAGCGCCATTTCCTCGGAAACCTCCTTGGAAACGACCTGCCGTTTGACAACCGGCTCCGTATTTGAAATAACGTTGCCCTCGCTGTCGATGATCTGCTTGACGACATACGGCTGCATAAGCTGCCCGCCGTTGATAGCCGCACAGGCGGCTGTGATCATTTGAATCGGCGTGACCTTGAATGTTTGGCCGAACGACGAGGACGCCAGATCGTTGACGGAATAGGTTCCGTGGTAAATACTTCCAGCTTCACCCGGCATATCGATTCCGGTCGGCTGTGTCAGGCCAAAATTTGCAAAGTTTTCCGCGAAATTCTGCGCGCCCATTCGCTGTCCGATATCGATGAACGCCGGATTGCAGGAATTCATCACAGCATGCGTCAAATCCTGCGCTCCATGGCCGGAGTGGTGCCCGGTCCAGTACCAGCAGTGATACTGTGTGCCGTTGACGGTCACATAGCCCAGGCAATTAAAGCCCGACTGCGTCGTCACAGCGCCGCATTCCAAAGCTCCGGCCGCCGTCACAATCTTAAAGACCGAGCCAGGCTCATATGGATCGGAAATCGCATAGTTGCGCCACAGCGAGTAAAGCGTCTCCATCCGGGCCTGCTGGCGTGCCTTCTGCGATTCCTCCGAGTCGTCCTGCGGCAGAGCGGCCAACTCCTCCTCAAGCTTTTTAGCGACGTTTTCGTCGATGATGTCATACGGGTTGTTTGGATCGAAATCCGGCTTGGAGGCCATCGCCAGCACCGCGCCTGTCTTTGGATCCATCACGATGCCGGTCACACGGTTGCGCACACGATGCTCGGACAGCGCAATCTCAAGGTTCTTTTCAAGGTAATGCTGAATTGTCTCGTCGATCGTCAGCACAAGCGAATTGCCATCCTGCGCTTCATACCGCTGGACATACTGCATATCCATATCAACGCCCGCGCCGTTTTTCATCGACACAACGCGTCCCGGCGTCCCGGCGAGCGTCTTTTCATAATACGCCTCAAGTCCATACGCACCGTGGTTGTCATTGTTGGCAAAACCCAGCACAGCCGAAGCGAAATTCCCGTATGGATAATAACGGCGGGTGTCCTCCTCGAGGAAAATAACGCCCGTCAGTCCGTTTTCGCCGACCGCTGCCATCAACGCGTCTGCCTGGTCGTCCTCGACCTTCTCCTTGACAACCTCGTAATAGGAACCTTTGCGCTCCAGCTTCTTTTTGACAGTTTCCTTATCCGCCCCGATATATTCCGCCAGCAGATCGATGACGGCCTCCTCTTTTTCGGGCGTATCAGCCAATTTTGGCGCAATGCAGACCGACGAAACGTCGGCGCTGACAGCGAGCTTTTCGCCGTTTGTGTCGTAGATGACGCCGCGTTTGGCGCCGATGCGCGTTGTGCGCAGTTGATGTTGGAGCGCGCGCGCCTGCATCGACTCGCCCTCCACAATCTGGAGCACAAACAACTGATGCAGCACGACACAGAAACCGAGCACGATCATCGCGACAAGCACGACGACCATACGGCTTTTCATATGGTAGGTTGGAGACTTCGCCATTCTTTTATACCGTTCCTTTGCAAAAGTTGCGCCGTCCGCCGCATGGACACCGATACGAAACGCGGCGTTTACCGTCGAATCCGGGCCAAAATGCGAGGAAAGCAAGAAGCATAGCGGGGTATTGCCCCTTCGCATCCTTCTTGCTTTTCATGCCATTCATATATTTATTGGCGCGGCGCCTGTTTTAGTCCTCCGGATTTTTTGCGTTGCTGATTGCAACACGGATGCGGTCTATCAGCGACAACCGGGGGGAATCCATCGTCAGCTCAATCTTGTCTCCTTCACTCAAGTCAACATATGTAATCTGGCTTTTGTCAATCGACACCATGCCAAGCGCCTGTGTGGCGTATTCCTCCACATTGCGCAGCGAAACCTTTGCGTCAAGCTGCGCGGACAAGCGTGTGTTTTCACTCTGTGCGTCCGCCAGCGCGTTTGTCTGTGCCGCAATCTGTTGGTTCAGCTCTGTCAGCACCGCACGGCTGTAAAGCATTGTCACCACAAACGCGGCCACCAGCGCAAGCGCCGCCGCCGTCTTGAATGCGGCCGCCATTCCCGCGCGCGCGCGGGCCTTTGCCGACGGTGCCGCAATCGTCAGATTCGGTTTTCTGCCGCGCTGTCTGTGCGCGCCAAACCGGTTCAGATCATATGCGGCGCCTGAATTTGATGCGTAACGTACCTGCATGGCCGACTCCTTTCATCCAGTCTCTCTGCTGTCTCTTTCTCTATGTCTTTATTGGACGCGCCTGATTTTTTCTGTTGGCACGCCCTTCCGCCCGTGTGCGCGGGCGGTTTGAAGCTTTATAATTTTTCAATGACGCGCAGCTTCGCGCTTTTGCTTCTGCTGTTGGCGGCAAGCTCCCGCTCCCCGGCTTCAATCGGCTTGCGGTTTAAAAGCCGCCCGCGCGGCTGATTGCCGCAGATGCAGACCGGGAAATCAGGAGGGCAGGTACATCCCCTGCAAAGCGCCGCAAATCGCTGTTTGACCATACGGTCCTCAAGCGAGTGGAAGGTGATGATTGCCATGCGTCCGCCGATGCGGAGCCTTTCAAACGCTTCGCCGAGAAAAACAGACAGGCTGGAGAGTTCCCCGTTCACCTCAATGCGAATCGCTTGAAAGACGCGCTTTGCAGGGTTGCCCCCTTCGCGCCGTGCCCTTGCGGGAATCGACGCGCCAATAATTGCCGCCAATTCTGCTGTTGTTGCAATTGGGCGCTGCGTCCTGGATTTCAAAATATTTTTTGCGATTGCCGGCGCAAACTTTTCTTCGCCGTAATCGCGGAACACGCGGCACAAATCCTTGAAGCTGTAGGTGTTGACCACGTCGCGGGCACTGAGTCCCGTCTTTGTCATACGCATGTCGAGCGGCGCGTCATGCGCGTAGGAAAATCCACGCTCCGGCGTGTCAAGCTGGTAGGACGACACGCCCAAATCGAGCAGAATACCGTCGACCGCCTCGATTCCCAGCTTGTCCAATACCGTACACAGTTCTGAAAAATCGCTCTGTACAACCGTTGCGCAGCCAAACGGCGCAAGCCGGCTGGACGCCACCGCCACAGCATCGGGATCCTTGTCAAGCGCGATCAGCCGCCCGCCGTCCAAACGCTCTGCGATGGCGCGCGAATGCCCCGCGCCGCCGGCCGTGCCGTCGACATAAATGCCGTCCGGGCGGATATTCAGCCCCTCCAGACAGGCGTCAAGCAGCACGGGCACATGGGAAAAATGCAGTTCGTCCATAGGCTAGAACCCCAAATCGTCCATCGCACCGGCGATGGCCTCTGATGTAAGCAGCTCGTTCTGCGCCTCCCAACGCGCCGTGTCCCAAATCTCAGCGCGGTTGGAGACGCCCGCGATCGTTACATCGCGTTCAAGCCCCGCATATTCGCGCAGATGCGCCGGAAGCACGACACGTCCCTGCCGGTCCGGTTCCACCTCGGCTGCTCCCGCGAAGAAAAAGCGGTTGAGCGGCGCGGATTTGCTGATGGGCAGCTCGCGCAGCTTGGCCGCAAGACGCTCCCATTCCTCCATTGAATAGACAAACAGGCAGTTATCCAGTCCGCGGGTCACGACGAACCGATCGCCAAGCTCCTCGCGCAAGCGTGCCGGGAAGTTGACACGGCCCTTGGCGTCGAGGTTATGCGCATATTGGCCCGTCAGCATCCCTTCACCCCCGCTGGGAAAATTTTCACCACTTCAATGGAGTATTCTCCACTCTTAACCACTTTTCACCACTTTTACTTCTTTATTATACTTGTCCCACACCCAAATTGCAAGCACTTTTATTTGCCAAATCAAGGAATGCAGATGGAATCGGTCGACCCATACCTTTGCATTCCGACAGCTTGCACAACCTTTCACGGCAAACCAACAGGAAGGCGGCGCATACTGTTTGTACAAAAAAAGCGCGACGCGAAATTTTTATTTCGCGTCGCGCTTAGGGCTTGTTTGAAAATAGAGGATTTGATTTTTCAAACAGCCCCTAATCTTTTTTAAATTTCCCCGGTATTCTTCGCCCAGCAGCCGCTTTGCTGTCCGCCGCGCAGCCAGGCATCATTTTTTGCCAAGGTCCTTTTCAAAGCAAGGAAATGTCCTCAGTCCTCGTCCGGCTCCTCGGGCATATCCCAGTTGTGATAGACATTCTGTACGTCGTCGTTCTCCTCGAGCAGATCGAGCAGCTTTTCCATTTTCTGAAGCAGCGCCTCGTCGTCGATCTTCGACTTGGTCATCGGGATATACTCCGCCTCGGCGGAATCGTACGTGTACCCCTTCTCCTGCAAAGCAGCCGCGACTTTGGGCACGTCGTTCGGCTCGGTCGTGATCGTGATCATGCCATCCTCATAGTTAAAATCAGTCGCGCCCACCTCGAAGCAGTCGTCCATGACCTTTTCCTCGTCGATCCTGTTATCCTCGTTTTCGATGTAGATCATACCACGCCGCTCAAATAAAAACGACACGCTGCCCGTCTGCCCCAAGTTGCCCCCGCACTTATCAAAATAATGGCGCAGATCGCCCGCTGTGCGGTTGCGGTTGTCGGTCAGGGTTTCCACGATGAGCGCAACACCCGAAGGGCCGTACCCTTCGTATGTAATCTCCTCGTAGTCCTCCTTGCCCTCTCCGGCTTTCTTGAGCAAACGTTCAATGTTGTCATTCGGCACATTGTTGGCCTTCGCCTTTGCGATCAGCGTTGCCAGACGGCTGTTGTTGTTCGGATCAGGACCTCCCTCGCGCGCCGCGACAGTGATCTCACGGCCAATTTTTGTAAATATTTTGGCGCGCTGGCCATCAGTTTTCTCCTTTTTGCGTTTGATATTCGCCCATTTGGAATGTCCGGACATATCGTTCAACCTTTCCTCTTTATCAATTCATCGTCAAACGGCGCGCTAAAAGCTGCCGGTTATCATACGCCTTTACTCCTGTGCCGCGCGGCGGCGCAGCATGGAGCCGGGCGGCACAGGGCCTGCGCACGGCAGCTCATACCGGCGCATCGGGTGACAGGCGCGCTCCACAGGCGCGCCCAACTCAACATCAAAAATTTCCTCGATGTGCAGCGGACGCGGCGCCTGTCGCGGAACAAGCAGCTCGGCCTGTTCCCCGCGTGAAAACACGTTTCGCTCCTGCACAGTCAACCGGCCGCCGGCCCATCCCTCTACAGAAGCGATCACATCCCATCCGCGCACATAGCCGTTTGTCTCACAATTCTGGCCCGGCGTCCCGAAGTAAAAGCCTGTGGAATAATTGCGATGGCTTACCTTATCCACTTCGTCAAGCGCCCAGGAAGGCGGGCTGTATGCGCCGGGTGCGGCAAGATATGCGTCCAATGCAGCGCGATAGGCCGCTGTGACGCACGCCGTATAATAGGCCGACTTCGCGCGGCCTTCGATCTTAAACGAGGTCACGCCCGCCTCTGCCAGACGGTCGAGATGACCGATCATGCAAAGATCATCGGCGTTGAGGATATAACTGCCGTGCGTATCCTCCACAATCGGAAAATATTGGCCAGGCCGCTTTTCCTCCACAAGCCGGTAGCTCCAGCGGCACGGCTGGGCGCATTCACCCCGGTTGGCGTCGCGACCGGTCAGGTAGCTGCTGAGCAGGCACCTGCCGGACACCGACATACACATCGCCCCATGCACAAACGCCTCAAGCTCCAGCTCCGGCGAGGTGCGCGCACGGATCGCGCCGATCGCTTCCAAAGACAGCTCGCGCGCGAGTACGACGCGTGAAGCGCCAAGCCGGTACAGTTCCTCTGCCGTACGCCAGTTGACGACGCCGGCCTGCGTCGAAACATGCAGCGCCATTTTGGGTACAATACGGCGCGCCGCCATCATCACGCCGATGTCGGCAACAATCAGCGCGTCGACACCGGCGCTGTGCGCCATCTTTAGAAAATCCGGCAAACGGTCGGTTTCCTCGTTCGTCGCGAGCGTGTTGCAGACAAGATAAACGTTCACATCGTTTTCATGCGCATATACGACTGCCCGCGAAAGCTCATCCGGGCCGAAGCCCGCGGCCGCGGCGCGCATATCAAACTGCGCGCCGCCGAGGTAAACTGCATCCGCACCGAAGCGCACAGCCGCCTCCAGCCGCTCCCAATCGCCCGCCGGAGACAGAATCTCTATGGTTTGCAAGCGGTGATTCCCCTTTTTAACGCCGCCCGCTATTCGCCCTCATTGGGCATGGCAATGCCGTGCACACCTTCAATACCCGCGGCTTCAATATTGGCCGCATGTTCTTCAGCGGTCGTAGCGTAATAGAATTTACCTTCTCTGTCAGCCAGGAAGAAGTAGTATTCGGTATCCTCCGGATAGATAGCCGCCTTGATGGCGTCCATACCGGGATTGGAGATCGGACCGACCGGGAGTCCCGTACAGACATACGTATTGTATGCATCGTACATCGGCTGATAGTCCGGGTTGGCCGCATCGTCCAGATATGGCTTGATGTCGTCCTCGACATACATGATCGTAACATCGGACTCAAGCCGCGGGAAAGCGTCCGGGTTGTCCAAACGCTTGTGGAAAATAGACGACACCATCTTCATATCGGCCGTCTGCGCAGCCTCCTTTTGAATGATGGAGGCGAGCGTGACCGCCTGGTCAAGCGTCATATTCTGGCTTGCCATCTGAGCGCGCAGCTCGTCCGTATAGACCATTTCCTCAAAACGGTTGAAGAACTTCTGAACGATGATGCTCGGATCCTCATCCTCATAGAAATTATACGTATCCGGGAAGAAATAGCCTTCATAGCGGCGGTAACGGTTTGGGTCGTCCGGAATATCCTTCAGAAATTCATATCGGTCGGAAAAGTCGTTGCTGCCCAGATAATCATATAGTTCCTGTTCACCGCAAACATTGTACTGCTCCAGCTTCTTGGCAATATCCGAAAGCGTCATGCCCTCATAGAAAATCAGCGTCAATTCCTGCGGGCCTGTGCCGGTGCGAAACACGGTCAGTATCTCATCATAGCCCATATTTGTGTTGAGCGTGTAGGTGCCAGGCAGCAGATCCTCCGCATCGTTTTTAAGCCCTGCGTAAAGCTGGAATGTCAGCGGCTGTGTAATCACCCCATCCTCCTTGAGCAAAGCCGCGATTTCCGAAAGCGACAGGTTCTCGGGCAGCTCAAATGTGACCTCGCCTTCCGGCTTGTTGAGTCCAAACAGGTCGCTCGCACTTTGCAGGGCAAACATCGCCAGAAATACCGAAACACCCAAAGCGATCAACAGCACGACAAGCGCCTTAAACCAACGCCCCGCTCCACCGCCGGACGAGCCGTCGTCGTAATCGTCGCCGCCATGGCCGCCGTGCGGCGGATCTCCGCCAGCGCCGGCCGGCTGCGGCTCATAAGCAGCCTTGTCGTTGATATTGACACGAAACGCACCGTCCCTGCCGCGGGCGGGCCGCCGGTCCCCGGGCGGCTGGCCGCCTGGCTGCGTACCGCTGTGCTGTATCCGCGCGCCCGGCTGTGCAGGGTGCTGTCCATGGCTTGAAGGCGCAGGCCTCGCCCCCAACGGCTGCGTGGGGCGCTGCGTATGGCCTGACACCGTCGCCGGTCTTGTCCCCGGCTGCTGCGCATGATAGCCGGCAGGCGCCGCCTGGGAGGCGGCAGGTCTTGCGGCCGGCTGTGCCGCCGGGCGCTGCGCAGTCGCTGCTGCAGCATGGCTGCGCGCCTGATCGTACCGGCGCTGATCATCCTCGTAGTTAAAAGCCGGACGGCGCTGCGGCTCTTGGGGAGAGCCGGTCTGCTCCGCATTGCTATCGTCATCCAGCTTGAATTTTCTGATCAAATCTTCAAATTCATTCTGATTGTTCATGCGTCCTCCTTACCCCATCCGACGCCGGCAGCGTCGTGTCTGGCGGAAAAAACAATATATTCCATATCCGAAAAGCGATATGAAATATTACCCATCAAAAGACGGCCGCCGTGTAAATACGGCGCGCCGTCGGGCTTTGCACCGGTAGCATACCCATAAAACTGCCGCAAAGCGGCAGTGAAACCGGTAAAGCCGGTTTTAGCTGTGGCATAACATGCGCAGCCCGCTGCTTTGCAGCGTTTGCCGTTTGCACTGCGCATATTATACCATGTCCGCGAAGCGGCATGGTATAATTGCCCATCAAAAGGCGGTTGCCGCGCAAGCGGCGAGCCGTTGGGCACAACCCCGGTATAATAACCGCTTTGCGGTTATTATACCATATCGGCGGATAAGTTCAACTGCTTTTTTAGTGTTTTTAACCAAAGATCAGCGATTGACACAGACGGCTAAAGCTTTTTAATCCAAACGGCAGACGAAAAAACGCTGAATTAACCGCCGCACCCATCTATTGAATTGGATTCATTGACAGGCCTCCCGATCTGTGCTATACTTCCTGCATGACTGAATGGGGGGAAGTTTATGGGGCGTACTGTTAAGCAGCCGGAGGTCCGTCGGCAGGAGATCCTGGAGGCTGCGCTGGACCTGTTCTGTGAAAAAGGCTATGAGGGCGCCTCTATGGCCGACCTGGCGCAGCGCCTTGGCATCTCGCAGGGGCTGTGCTATCGCTATTTCCCCTCCAAGCAGGCCCTGCTCGATTGTGCTGTCGATCAGTACGCCCAGCAGCAGGTGCGCATACTCTCCCCTGTTTTGTGCGACGGGACAAAATCGCTGCGGCAGCGCATGCTTGAAATGCCCGCACCCGAGCACTACGAGGCGGGCGGCTTTTACAACGCCTTCCACAGCGAAAGCGGACGCCGTATGCATCAAATTTTGTCCGTGCGCGTCTGTGAGCTGCTTACGCCCCTTGTGCAAAAGCAATTGGAACACGCAATCAAAGCGGGCGAAATTGTCTCAAACGATCCGGAGTCTGATGCTTCGTTTCTGATCTGGGGACAGCTTGGTTTGCTGACCCGGTTTGACCTGCCTGGTGGGGAGCGTTTCCGCCGGGTGCAGCAGTGGGTTGTCGCATGGCTCGACGCGGCCGCCCCCACATGCTGATCCTTTACTTGAATGCCGTCTGACGGCGTTCTTTTTTTCTAAATTAATTGAATAATATTTATTCATTAAGGGAGGAATCATAATGCAAATTTATCAAACAGCCCTGATCACTGGTGCGACCAGCGGCATCGGCCGTGCCTTTGCCGGGGCGCTCGCCGCGCAGGGCAGCAATCTTATCTTAACGGGCCGGCGGCAAGCCCTGCTTGAACAAACAGCCGCTGGGCTGCGCGCACAGTACGGCGTGCAGGTGACGGTACTGCCGGCGGAGCTTTCGGATGAACGGGACATTTGCAGGATTGAGGCGCTCATCCGCGCAACACAGCTCGATCTGCTCGTCAACAACGCAGGATTTGGCCTGCGGGGATGTTTCCAGGACGGACCGCTCGAGCCGTATCTGCAGATGGAACGCGTACATATCGGCTGTACCGTCCGCCTGACGTATGCCGCGCTTGAGCAGATGTGTGCGCGCGACAGCGGCGCAATCATCAACGTCGCCTCGGACGCCGCTTACATGATTGTTCCGGCAAACGCATTCTACTCCGGTACGAAAGCGTTCATCAAGCAATTTTCAGAGGGGCTTTATCTGGATCTGCGCGGACGCGGCAGTCATGTGCGCGTGCAGGCGTTGTGCCCCGGTTTGACACGGACGGATTTTCAGCTAAAGATGGGGATGCCGAAGGGCAAACAAAGAAATCGGGGCGTTATGCGCTGGCAGGAACCGGAGACCGTTGCCGCACGGTCGCTTCGCTGTCTGGAACGCGGCCGGCCGGTTTGCCACTGCGGCGGCGCGATGGGTATTGCGGAAAGGGTGCTCTGCGTATTCATGCCGCGCCGCTTCTACTACCCGCTGGCTCTGCGCTTGTTTCCTGTTCCGCCGGCCGCCTGATCTGGAAATTGCGCTTTCCAGGCATCCTAACTGTGACACAGTCACTGAACGGCGTGCGGATCTCCAGTATACTGAACCCAACAGATCATACAGCCGGAGGGGATTTTAAATGGGTAAAAAGGTACTGATCGTCGGCGGCGTGGCCGGAGGCGCAAGCGCGGCGGCGCGCCTGCGCAGGCTCGACGAAAACGCCGAGATCATTTTGTTTGAACGCGGCGAGTATATTTCATATGCAAACTGCGGCCTGCCTTATCACGTGGGAGGCGCCATCCCCAAACGTGAGGCGCTGCTTTTGCAGACGCCGCAGGTGATGCGCTCCCGGTTCAATATCGATGTTCGCGTCTGTTCGGAGGTTGTCTCCATCGACCGCGAGGCCCGGATGGTCACGGTTGAAAACCGCGCTGCGGGCGAGCGTTATACGGAAAGCTATGACACGCTGATTCTTTCAACCGGATCCGAACCGCTGCGCCCGCCCATCCCGGGCATTGACAGCGACCGCATCCGCACGCTGTGGACCGTACCTGACACCGACGAAATCAAAGCCTTTATCGCAAAGCGCGGCGTCAAATCGGCGGCTGTTGTGGGCGGCGGTTTCATCGGGCTGGAGATGGCCGAAAACCTGCGGCGGCTTGGTCTATCGGTGACAATGATCGAAATGCTCGATCAGGTGATGGCGCCCCTTGATTATGAGATGGCGCTTATGCTGCACAAGCACCTGGAGCAGCAGGGCGTTTCTCTCCGCCTGGGCGACGGCGTGGACGCGTTCGAACACACGGACAAAACCGTCACGGTCCGCTTAAAAAGCGGCCGTACTGTCACTGCCGATCTGGTTATCCTTTCCATCGGCGTGCGTCCGAACAGCAAGCTTGCCAAAGACGCGGGGCTTGAGCTGAACGCGCGCGGCGGCATCGTCACCGACCAATTTCTCCGCACCAGCGACCCCGCAATCTACGCGGTGGGCGACGCGATCGAGGTACAGGATTTCATCAGCGGCGAACGTACGATGATTCCGCTGGCTGGCCCTGCCAACAAGCAGGGGCGCATCGCCGCTGACAACATCGCGGGCGCACAGCAGAGCTATGACGGCACGCAGGGGACCTCTGTGGCTAAAATCTTTGAACTTACGGCGGCCAGCACCGGCGCGAATGAAAAGACGCTGATCCGGCGCGGGATGAAAAAGGGCGCCGACTATGAAAGCATCCTGATTGTGCAGAACTCACATGCCGCCTATTATCCCGGCGCTGCGCCGCTCGTTTTAAAGCTGCTGTTCTCTATGGACGGCAAACGGTTGTTCGGCGCGCAGATTGTCGGGACCGACGGCGTTGACAAGCGCATCGACGTGCTTGCGGCGGCCATTCGCCTTGGCGCGGGTGTTTCGGACCTGACAAAGCTCGAACTGGCCTATGCGCCGCCGTACTCCTCCGCGAAGGACCCGGTCAATATGGCTGGTTATGTGGCGGAAAACCTTCTGACAGGCAAAGTGGCGTTCTCATCCTGGGACGCGCTCGACAAAAGGGACGGCGCGGTTGTGCTCGATGTACGCGAGACTATGGAACGCCAGGCGTTCGAGCTTCCGGACTCGGTTCACATCCCGCTCGGGCAGCTTCGTGAACGCATCGGCGAGCTTGACCCCGCGCGGCGTTACATCATATTGTGCGCCGTCGGCGTGCGCGCTTACAACGCGTCGCGTATCCTCTCGGCCCATGGGTTTAAAAACGTCCTCGTCTATCCCGGCGGCACGCACTTTTACCGATCCACCCACTTCCCGCTTTTTTGAAAAAAAGCTTGGCAAAAAACTTTAGTCGGCTGCGCTCCAGCCTTTTTGAAAAAAGGCTTCGGCGAAAAACTTTAGTCGGCTGCGCCGCGAACAGTGGGGCAGGTTTAGTTAAACGATCCCCCTCCAGACGTACTGGCGTGCGCCCGATACGATCGCGCCAAACAGAGGTGGGGATAACATAAGGGGAGGGTCGCCGGCCCGCCCCTTGTGAGGTGCGAAAAGGGGCGTTGCCGCGGCTTGTCCGCGCCCGGCGCTTATAGCGCCGGAAAGCCCCGAATAGCCGGCCGGGCAAGCGCAGCGCCCGGCGGTGAGCAATCCGCGCACGGATTGCGCGCGCCATAGCGCTGCGCGGATGGCATGGATTTTGCTCCCCTGGCCTTTCCTGGGACAGACAACGTATAAAAACCGGCCGCGCCGCTGCTGCGAATAAAAGATCATTGCGCTGAAAAATGGGAACAGTCCGGCGGTTGGATACGGTTGACAATATGCAATAAAACAGAAGGAGAGAAGAAATGAAAAAGACAAAACGAATCCTGGCGCTGTTGATGGCGGCGGTATTGGCCTTAGGGCTGGCGGCATGCGGCAAAAAGGCTGATGAGAAGGTCCTCAACATCTTCACCTGGGCCACGTATTTCCCGGACGATGTGCTTGCCGAGTTTACGGAACAGACGGGCATCAAGATCAATTACAGCGTGTTCCAGTCGAATGAGGAAATGCTCATGAAAATCCAGCAGGGCGGAGATTACGATCTGGTGCTGGCCAGCGACTATATCATCGATATCGCGCGCAGCCAGGATTTGCTGATGAAGCTGGATAAGTCGAAGATCCCCAATTTTAAAAATATCAACCCGGCTTTCCAGGGCAAGTTCTATGATGAAAACAACGAATATACCGTCCCGTATTCGGCGGGCATTCCGCTGATCATCTACAATCCCGAGCTGGTCGGCGATTTGGAGATCACCGGTTATGAAGATCTGTGGAATCCGGCGCTTGCCGATTCGGTCGTTGTGATGGACGACGCGCGCAATGTCATCGGCATCACGCTGAAAACGATGGGCAAGAGCTTTAACGAGACGGACCCGGCTGTGCTTGACGAGGCCAGGGAAAAGCTTCTGACTCTGCGCCCAAATATTCGCGCGCTTGATTACAACACGCCGTATAACCTGATGTTAAGCGGAGAGACATCCGTCGGTTATATGTTTACGTCGCAGGTGCTGACGGTCCTCAACGAGAACCCCAATTTTGAGGTTGTGTTCCCCAAGGAAGGGCTTGGCTTTGGCATTGATTCCTGTTTCATTCCAGCCAAAGCGCCGCACGCCGACAATGCGCACGCGTTTTTGGACTTTATTCTTGACGGTGAACGCTCGGCGCATATCACCGACCAGATTTATTATATCAGCTGCAATTCCGCCGCGACGCCGTACCTGTCCAATCAGGCGCTCGTCATCCCGGATGAGGCGATTGCAGGCGCGGAATTCATTATGGATGTCGGTGAGACAGCCGATCTTTATAACGATATCTGGACCGAATTTAAGCAGAGCTGACACTCCGCGTAAAAAAGGCGTCCCTGATGGGGGCGCTTTTTTTATAGTGCGGGACAAATTGTAATTGATGGGAAATAGTTCAATTTAATTGTGCATGAGGCACAATGCAGCGACAAAGAAAATGTTAAAACTGCAAAAATGTTTGTCTACTAAAACGGTATTTTTGTAAGAAATGAATGGCTTTCTTGTGAAAATGCCTAGACGCGCTCCTATGAATCTGATATAATTATAACAATTACGTTGACCGCGCGCGGCTGTTCCGCGCGCAACCAGATTTGAAGGAGGTTTTCAATCGAATGGCGAACACCAAAACCGTGGTCCCGTTCACCGGCACTGCGGAGCAGGAGGCGAAGCTCCGCGAGGTGATTGCGGCTCACAAAGGGCAGAAAGGCGCATTGATGCCCGTGCTGCAGGGCGCGCAGGAAATCTACGGCTATCTGCCCATTGAGGTGCAGAAGATGATTTCAGACGGGCTTGATATCCCGCTGGAGGAAATTTACGGCGTCGCGACATTTTATTCGCAGTTTACGCTCAACCCCAAGGGGCAATACAAAATTTCCGTCTGCCTGGGCACCGCTTGCTATGTCAAAGGCGCGGGCGATATCTTTAACCGCTTGCAGGAAAAGCTCGGCATCGAAAGCGGAATGTGCACGCCGGACGGGAAATTCAGCCTGGACGCCTGCCGCTGTATCGGCGCCTGTGGACTGGCCCCGGTTATGACGATCAACGACGAGGTCTACGGCCGTTTGACCGTGGACGATGTCGACACAATCCTCGCGAAGTACAGGTGAGTTTGAATGCAGGAATTGTCGCTGAATGTGCTGGATATCGCTCAGAATTCGGTGCGTGCCGGCGCCCGGTTGATTGAGATTATGGTTGATGAACAGCCGGAAAGCGATACCATGACGATTACGGTGGCCGATGACGGTTGCGGTATGACGCCCGAGCAGGCCGCGCATGTGACAGACCCGTTTTTTACGACGCGCACGACGCGCAGGGTGGGGCTTGGCGTGCCGTTTCTGAAGATGGCGGCCGAGATGACGGGCGGCGGCCTGACAATCGAAACGGCTCCTGGTCGCGGCACGACGGTGCGTGCCGTGTTTGGCCTGACGCATATCGACCGGATGCCGCTGGGGGATATCGCTGCGACAATCTGCTCGCTCATCCAATGCAACCCGGAGATCGACTTTACATATACGTACCGCCGCGGCGAGTCCTCGTTTACGGCGGACACGCGCGAATTTTGCGCGGTGCTCGGCGACGTGCCGCTTTCCAATCCGGAGGTGGTCGCGTTTATCGGTTCGTTCATCCGGGAGAACACGCAGGAAATTACGGCGCAGGCGCAGTAGGCGCCGCGCTATGCGAACGGGAGGAAACGCTATTTATGAAAAGCTTGGCGGAGCTTCAGGCTCTCAGGGATAAGGTGAAAAGCAATATGGGCATCCGTGCCGACGACAGCGGCAACACGCGCGTCGTGGTCGGCATGGCCACCTGCGGTATCGCCGCCGGCGCGCGGCCGGTGCTTGCCGCTTTTACGGACGAGGTCGCGCGGCGCGGCGTCTCCAATGTGACAATCGCGCAGACAGGCTGCATCGGCATCTGCCAGTACGAGCCGGTCGTCGAAGTGTTCGAGCCTGGCAGGGAAAAGGTTACATACGTTAAAATGACGCCGGAAAAGGCTGCGCGCGTTGTCGCCGAACATCTGATCAACGGCAAGCCAGTTGCGGAATACACCATCGGCGCGATGAATCAATAAAAAGGAGGATCTGCATCATGTATCGTTCCCATGTGCTGGTCTGCGGGGGTACTGGCTGTACATCCTCCGGCTCAGTCAAAATCATCGAGGAATTTGAGCGCGAGCTTGCCGCGACAGGTCTGACAGAGGAGGTCAAGGTCGTCAAGACGGGCTGTTTCGGCCTGTGCGCGCTCGGTCCGGTCGTCATCGTCTACCCGGAAGGCTCGTTTTATTCCCGCGTTAAGGCGGAGGATGTCAAGGAGATTGTCGACGAGCACTTGCTCAAGGGGCGCATCGTCAAACGCCTGCTGTACACCGAGACGGTTGCCGAGGATAAGATCAAATCGCTCGACCAGACCGACTTTTATAAAAAACAGATGCGTGTCGCGCTGCGCAACTGCGGCGTTATCGACCCGGAGGATATCAACGAATACATCGCCTACGACGGCTATCAGGCGCTCGGCCGGGTGCTGACCGAGATGACGCCGGACGATGTGATCGAAATTCTCAAAACGTCCGGCCTGCGCGGCCGCGGCGGCGCTGGTTTCCCGACATGGCTCAAGTGGAACTTTGCCAAGGCGCAGCCTGCCGGTCAGAAATATGTCTGCTGCAACGCCGACGAGGGCGACCCGGGCGCGTTCATGGACCGTTCGGTGCTCGAGGGCGACCCGCACGCCGTGTTGGAGGCCATGACGATCGCTGGTTATACGATTGGTTCCAACCAGGGTTATATTTATGTGCGCGCGGAGTATCCAATCGCTGTCAAGCGCCTGGAAATCGCGATCAACCAATCGCGTGAGATGGGCTTTCTTGGCAAGGACATCTTTGGCTCCGGCTTTGACTTCGACATCGAGCTGCGTCTTGGCGCGGGCGCGTTTGTCTGTGGCGAGGAAACGGCGCTGATGACCTCGATTGAAGGCCACCGCGGCGAGCCGCGCCCGCGCCCGCCGTTCCCGGCGGTCAAGGGTTTGTTTGGCAAGCCGTCTATCCTGAATAACGTCGAGACGTGGGCCAACATCCCGCAGATTATCCTCAAGGGACCGGAGTGGTTCGCGTCGATGGGCACCGAAAAGAGCAAGGGCACCAAGGTGTTTGCGCTCGGCGGCAAGATCCACAACACGGGGCTTGTCGAGGTGCCGATGGGTACAACGCTGCGCGAGATCATCGAGGAGATCGGCGGCGGCATCCCGAACGGAAAGAAATTCAAGGCCGCTCAGACGGGCGGACCGTCCGGCGGCTGTATCCCGGCGTCGCTCATCGACACGGAGATCGATTATGACAACCTGCTTGCCATCGGCTCGATGATGGGGTCAGGCGGCCTGATTGTCATGGACGAGGACAACTGCATGGTCGATATCGCCAAGTTCTTCCTCGAATTCACCGTCGACGAGAGCTGCGGCAAGTGCACGCCGTGCCGGATCGGCACCAAGCGCCTTTATGAGATGCTTGACAAGATCACCCGCGGCAACGCCACGCTTGAGGATCTCGACAAGATGGAGGAGCTGTGCTATTACATCAAGGAAAACGCGCTGTGCGGCCTGGGGCAGACCGCTCCGAACCCGGTGCTGTCCACGCTGCGCTATTTCCGCGACGAATACATTGCGCATGTCGTCGACAAGCGGTGCCCGGCGGGCGTCTGCAAACATCTGCTTCAGTACCGCATAGAAAAGGAAAAGTGCAAGGGCTGTACGCTCTGCGCGCGTCAGTGCCCGGTGGGCGCCATCAGCGGATCGGTTAAGAATCCGCATGTGATCGATCAGACCAAGTGCATTAAGTGCGGGGCCTGCATGGAGAAATGCAAATTCGGCGCGATCGTCAAGAAATAAGAAAGGAGTGTACCAACATGGAAAAAGAAATGGTAAACATAAAAATCAACGGTATGCCCTTCTCTGTGCCGAAGGACAGCACCATCCTGGAGGCCGCGCGGTACGCCGGCATCCAGATCCCGACGCTGTGCTACCTCAAGGAGATCAACGCGATCGGCGCGTGCCGCATCTGCGTTGTCGAGGTCAAGGGCGCGCGTTCGCTTGTTGCGGCGTGCGTGTATCCGGTGGCCGAGGGAATGGAGATCATCACAAACTCTAAGAAGGTCCAGCAGGCGCGTAAGATTACGCTTGAGCTGATTCTTTCCACACATAAAAAGGAATGCCTCTCCTGCGTGCGCAGCGGCAACTGCGAACTGCAAAAGCTCTGCCACGACTTCAAGGTGGACGATGAGCACCGTTATGACGGGAACAATCCTGAATGGCCGAAGGACGATTCCGCGGTCCACATGGTCCGCGACGACAACAAGTGCATCCTTTGCCGCCGCTGCGTCGCGGCCTGCGCCAAATGGCAGGGCATCGGCGTCATCGGCCCGAACGAACGCGGGTTCAATACGCATATCGCCTGCGCGTTTGAGCAGAACCTCGACGAAGTTGCCTGTGTGAGCTGCGGCCAATGCATCGTTGTCTGCCCGACGGGCGCGATCTATGAAAAGGATCAGACGGACGAGGTTTGGGCGGCGCTGAACGACCCGTCCAAGCACGTTGTCGTCCAGACAGCTCCATCCATCCGCGCCACGCTCGGCGAGGCGTTCGGAATGCCGGTTGGTACGAACGTCACCGGCAAGATGGTCGCCGCGCTGCGCCGTATCGGCTTTGAAAAGGTGTTTGATACTGATCTCGCCGCCGATATGACGATTGTTGAGGAGGCGCACGAGTTTGTCGAGCGTGTCAAAAACGGCGGCGTCCTGCCGATGATCACCTCCTGTTCGCCGGGCTGGATCAAATACTGCGAGCACTATCATCCCGATATGATCCCAAATCTTTCGACGTGCAAATCGCCGCAGCAGATGTTCGGCGCAACGGTCAAGACCTGGTACGCTGAAAAGATGGGATGGGATAAAAAGGATATCGTTGTTGTGGGCGTTATGCCCTGCACGGCCAAGAAGTTTGAAGTGCGCCGCGACGACGAGGATGCGGCCGGTTCCGGCATCCCGGATGTGGATATCGCGCTGACAACACGCGAAATTGCACGTATGATCGACCGCGCGGGCATTCAGTTTACAGAGCTGCCCGATGAGGAGTTTGATTCCCCGATGGGCGAGAGCACCGGCGCCAGCGTCATCTTCGGCGCGACAGGCGGCGTCATGGAGGCGGCGCTGCGCACAGCGGCGGAATGGGTCGGCGGCAAGCCGCTCGAGCAGGTCGAGTTCACCGACGTGCGCGGTACGGCCGGCGTCAAGGAGGCCAGCTACCAGATCGGCGATCTGACGGTCAACGTGGCTGTCGCCTCAGGGCTTGCCAACGCGAAAAAGCTGCTGGAGCAGGTCAAGAGCGGTATGAAAAATTACCACTTTATCGAGATCATGGGCTGTCCCGGCGGCTGTGTCAACGGCGGCGGCCAGCCTGTCCAGCCGGCCAGCGTGCGTAATTTTGTCGACCTCAAGTCCATTCGCGCCAAGGCACTGTATGACGCCGACGAGGCAAAGACCTTGCGCAAGAGCCATGAAAACCCGGCGCTGCTCACGATTTACAAGGAGTATTTCGGTGAGTTCGGCAGCCATCTTGCGCATCGGATCCTGCATACAAGCTACACGGAGCGTTCCCGCTTCTAAGCCCCGGCCTTTTTCCGGCCTTTTTGAAAAAAGGCCTCGGCGAAAAACTTCATACCTTTTTTGAAAAAAGGTATGTCTAAAAACTTTCGCCGGCTGCGCCGCGAATAGTGGGGCAGCGGCTTCTGAAAGGGATTTTATGTACCCGGCGGGCGTGAGCCGTTACGGCTGCGCTCGAAGATGTGCCGTATAAGAGGGCGGATTAAATCAGTTGCCTCTATATGATTAAAAGAACCGCCGGCATGGCCGGCGGTTCTTATTTTAGCAATCAAAAAAACAGAGGAGCGCCCGGCGCTCCTCTGTTTTGCGTCTGAAAGGGCGGCAGCGGGCCGCGCCCGCGCATCGCCCTGGCTATGGGGGAAAAAATAATCGCGCTGCGATTATTTTTTCAAGGCAATGGCCTGCTTCGCCTTGGCGGCGATGCCCTCCGGCGTAAGGTGATAGGCTTTCATGACAAGCGGGGCTTTGCCGCTGCGGCCGAATTCATCGTTTACACCGTGCTTGACCACCGGGGTCGGGCAGTTTTCAGAGAGGAATTCGCTGACAGCCGCGCCAAGCCCGCCGATCACATTGTGTTCCTCGGAGGTGACGATGCAGCCGGTTTCCTTTGCGGCTTTGAGTACAATTTCCGTGTCAAGCGGCTTGATCGTATGCATATCGATCACGCGTGCGGAGATACCGTCAGCTTTCAGCAGTTCGGCGGCTTTGAGCGCCTCTTGAACCATCATGCCGACCGCGATGATCGTGACATCCTTGCCGTCGGCAAGCTGGACGCCTTTGCCAAGCTCGAACCGGTAGCCAGGAATTGAATCGGTGACCGTTTCGACTGCGAGGCGCCCAAGGCGCATATAGGCTGGGCCGTCATAATTAAGCAGCGCCTCGACAGCGGCTTCCATCTCGTTGCCGTCGCACGGGCACAGGACCGTCATGCCGGGGATGACGCGCATAAGGGCAAAATCCTCGATGCACTGGTGCGTCGCGCCGTCC
>ERZ808044.555-NODE-555-length-37328-cov-7.640734_pt1 | contig 37328 bp, 27 predicted proteins | sample MGYA00380195_ERZ808044 | MGnify/ENA primary metagenome ERZ808044 (study PRJEB31490, sample SAMN06133423) | mouse gut metagenome | isolation source: Z7_2 | host: mice | place: China: Chengdu | collected 2015-05 ...
GAATTGAATAAATGACGGCAAACGCTCAAACCCCTTGAAAATCAAGGCTTTTTCCGTTTGTCGTTATTATACCGTAACGGCATTCCCACGCTTCCCTCTTAATCAGCATGGGAGAAAACCCGCTTTTGATTAAAGAGCGTCTAGGGCATGAGAAGATACAGACCACTTTAGGAACATACGGACATTTGTACCCGAACAGCAATCTTGAAGTTGCCAATAAATTAACGGGCGTGCTGACATACACACCCGCTTCACACAGCATTGCAGATTACACTAGCAATCAGCACACCGCAATCTATCACAGAGAGGTTGAATAGAAAAATGCAATCGTAATGCAATGAGAAAGAGAAAAAGCCGCCAAACCCTAGTGTTTACGGGCTTTGCGGCTTAGCTCCGACTATTCGAACTCTTCTCACATGGCTGTCATTTGGCTACCTAATCCATGATCCTTAGTCTTTTTATTCTCCAAATACGTTGAAACATGAAGCTATTTTTCTGGTTCACTGACCTTTTATTACCAAAGTATTACCACGCTACAACAGTATTACCAGAACTTTTCTACCACTTTTCCATAATCTAAAAGCGCGTTTTCAGAAGCGTTTAATCATTTTCTGATACGTTCATAGCTGTCAGCGCCTGCTCGGCTGTCCACTTCATGGATTCCATAAGACTTCTAATAGAGTTAAACAAAGTTTCTATCCTTGTTTCCTCCCTTACTTCCATCCGCACTTCCTCTGACCTTTCATTAGCTCTTTTTTCCGCCAAATCCTCAAATATCTGACACATAATCTCTCGCTCTCCTACTACTTAGCCAAAATTATTTATATGCTTCTAAAACATCCCAGTAAAATCAATAGCATCCTCATCTGTTGCCATTTCTATAATCTGTCTTTCAGGCTTTTCCTCGGGTCTCCTTACACTATGACCTCTTTTAATTCCATATTCAACAAGATCATACGCTTTATCGGTATAAGCAAAACCGCCATCGATTCTATAAATCATTCCATTTGCCAAGAAATCATCAATATGTGAATTATTCGAATCTATTGTTACATTTTCAACGTTCTCTGAAAGATACACCAAATCAGCATATACAAAATTTTCTATAGCCTTTACCAAACGGAAATACTTATCAAAATCCATATCGTTATCTATTACCGAAAGAGTTAACCATGAAATGTATTTTGCTTTTCTTGGATCATCAATCCTGTTTACTGTATAAACTATGCTTGTAACATTTTCTTTCTTATTTCCGCTTTCTTCCAATTTTACTGCCAGCTTTCTTAATACATCATAGTCAAATTTTCCCTCCTGTAAAAACAAATAAAAATTGTTCCACAGTATCATGTCTGGAATGCTTCTAGTTTGATGCAATAATTCTATTATATTTTTTCCAAAGTCTACGGAATCTTGAATAAAACAATTTATCAATGCCTCCAAAAGAGTAGTTTTTGTATTGTTTTTCAATTCAGTTCCAATTTCCTGTAATAAGTCCTTATTCATTTAACTAAATACCCATCCTATTAAAACTGTTTATCTATATTTTACAATAAATTTTAAAATTGTTTCATTATACTTTCTGACACCCAAACATCATCCAGCACATTGATAGAAATCTCTTCCACATCAAGTTTCCATCCTTATAGTAATTGACTTATTTTCCTGCATTTATTTCCCCAAATTTGATTGTAAAAATGGCAGGCAATCTCCTTAATCACCTGCCAAATAGCCCCACTATAATTTACACTATCTCATGCCAACTGTAATCCTGCCAAATCCCTTACCACTTCGATTGGCAAATCTGCATCCTCTGCAATCTCCTCAACAGTCAGTTTACCTCTTGCAATCATACGGAGTGCAAATGCTTTCTTCTCCTCTATTCGAGCCTCTTCCGCTCTCTTTTCCGCCAAATCTTCAAATACCTGACACATAATTTCCTGACCTCCTTCTGTTTCCTTAAAATATTTTACCTGCTTTGCCAATTCTGGATAGAACATATCAACAGAATTTACGCATCTAAAGTCATGCATTAACTTTCCGACCGGGTCGTTATCATCCTTATAACTGCCGTTCACATATATGATATGAGAACCATCATTAAAACATACACCCGTTTCCTCGATTACCCTGTTAATATGATATAAAGATAATCCTGCTCCCATAACATCACTTGCCGTTATGAAAATTACATATGAATCATGAATTTCTTTAAAATCCTGCTTCGCTTTCAACATCTTTGTATCAATCATACTGCTGTGGAACCTCGCCCTATGGACATCTGCCCCTGCCGATGCACGTTGTACTTCTACATCGTAGACTTTACCGTCCCCATCCACTGCATAAATATCTATGGTAATAGAACGCCCACCCGACATTGGATTCTTATATTCCCGTTGCCCTACCACTTCTAACACCTTTAAGTCGTTCCTCTGAAGAATAACATTCAGCAGCAGTTCCGTAGCCTCTATATTTCTGTCGAATACCAACGTCATCAGATTATCATCTAGAAGGCATAACTTTTCTATTGCTTCCAGCGTTTCTTTTCGTTTTAAATCATTTCTTTTTTCAGCGTCCATCCAACCACCTGCCTTTTCGTTATTATCATATCATGAATTATCCTTTCTTTCAATTATCCCATTTTTACTCGCGCTATTGCCGATCGCATGACATAACTGTTCTAATTCCAGTTCTGCTTTCCAGTTCCTTTGATTTTGGGGAGCTTCTTTTTCAAATAAATAGGCTGCTCCATTTACTATATCCACAACTGTGACCGTAAATGCTAAATAATCTTTTTTCAATTCCCCATAACTGTCCTTAGACAAAGAGAAATCGCCAGACCGAAGCTGCCCGACGATTTCTTTCATGACCATCTGCATTTCCTGTAGTGCATCTACAATATGCTGTATGTTCTCTTTCTTGCCAACTACGATAATATTAGAATATACACGGGAGTTTAACACTTAATCATCTCAAAATATCCCGCAAAGCCAGGAATGGCTTTATTTTTTGTCAAATTTGAATTTTTATATTGCACGTTACTTATAAATACTGTATAATGTATTTGAGGTGGCACAAATGAGACTGGGATGGACAAAAAATAAGAATTCGACTACATACCGCGCCGTGAAGACGATACGGGTGAATGGCAAAAACCAGACCCTTGTTATCAAGACTTTCGGTTCCGATAAATTCATCTGCGAAACTTATGGCGTCCCTGACGCTAAGGCATGGGCCCTGGAACAGGTTCGGATAATGAATGAGGAAGAAAAAGAGGAAACGCCTTCTTTTGATTTCACCCTGCATTCCGGAACGGATCTGCCGCTGGATACACAGCGCTGCTTCAACGGCGGCTACCTTTTCCTTCAGCAGGTCTATTACGAACTTGGGCTGGACAGAATCTGCGCCATGATCCGCACAAGGCATGGGTTCACCTACAACCTCAACTCCATACTTTCCCGCCTGGTCTACACAAGGATCCTTTACCCATCATCCAAACTCAGCTCTTATAAGGACTCCAGGCGCTTCATCGAACAGCCGGATTTTGAACTGCACCAGATCTACAGGGCGCTCTCCGTGCTGGCCGAGGAGTCCGACTATATACAGGCCCGCCTGTTCAAGAACAGTATGGCTTTGGGGAAACGCAGGACAAAAGTCATTTATTACGACTGTACCAACTTTTATTTCGAGACTGGACAGGCCGAAGATGATAAACAGTTTGGCGTCAGCAAAGAAAACCGCCCCCTTCCGATCGTGGAGATGGGGCTTTTCATGGACCGAGACGGCATCCCCCTGGCTTTCTGCATCAATCCGGGAAATGAAAATGAACAGCAGTCCCTTATACCGCTTGAAAACAAACTCATGGAAAAATTTGACATGTCACAGTTCGTCGTCTGTACGGACGCAGGGCTTTCCTCTAATACAAACAGGTATTTCAATTGCTATGACAAAGAAGACGGGACACGTGACTTTATCACGACCCAGTCCGTGAAAAAACTGAAAAGCCACCTGAAAAAATGGGCCCTCGCGCCGGAAGGATGGCGGCTTTTTGGAAGTGACGGCCGGTCCACATATAACATAGATGAACTGGAGGAAGAGGAATGTCTTGACAGGATCTATTACAAAAATCGGTGGATCAAAGAGAAAGTAGACGTTACCATAGATGGACAGAACAAAAAAGTGGAACTTGAGCAGCAACTCATAGTCACCTATTCCATCAAATACCGTAATTATCTCCGTTCTGTCCGCAGCCGGCAGGTGGAACGTGCAAAAAAGGCAGTGGAGGCAGGCGCAAAAACGGTGGAACGCAAGCGGCAGAACGACCCGAAACGCTTCATTAAGGCAGATCATGCCACACAAGATGGGGAAGCCGCAGAATATACCGCTTATTACATTGACGAAAATGCTATCGCCCAGGAAGAAAAGTACGACGGTTTCTATGCCGTATGCACGAGTCTTGAAGACGGGGTGGAATCCATCATAAAGGTGAACCGGCGTAGATGGGAGATTGAGGAATGCTTCCGTATCATGAAGAGCGAGTTTCAGGCTCGGCCGGTATACCTCAAGCTTCAGGATCGCATTGTGGCACATTTCATCACCTGCTTTATTTCGCTCATTCTTTACAGATATCTGGAGAAAAAACTGGACAACCGCTATACTGTTGGCCAGATCATAGATACACTGCAGGAAATGAATTTCATAAAATATGAAGGGAAAGGCTATCAGCCGACCTATACCCGCACGGAACTGACAGATGCACTTCATGAAGCGTTCGGCTTCTGCACATCCAAAGAAATCGTGCCTGTTAAAAAAATGAAAAAAATTTGTGCCGACACCAAAAGATAGGAAAAGTAACGTGTAACGGCAAAATTTGGAAAAGTCCCACAGGCCAGTAAAATCAAGGCCTCTGAGACTTTTTTATTGTTTTTAGTGTCAAACTCAGGTTTATACTACATTTTCGCACAGTCTGCAACATTTTTCTGCACAAAATCCCATTCTGGAAATCCCGTTCTCAAAATTCCATCCTGTCACAGATATCCGCCCAGGCCTCGTCATCGATCTCCTCATCCCGGAAGAGCTTCCTCTTGTCCGCATCCGTAATCTTCCGGATCACGCGACAGGGATTGCCTGCGGCGATGGACCAGTCCGGAATATCCTTCGTCACCACACTGCCGGCGCCGATCACCACATTGTCGCCGATATGCACGCCCGGGCAGATCACCGTGTTGCCGCCCAGCCAGACATTATCCCCAATGGTCACTTCCCTGCCGTACTCGTAGGCAGAATTACGGGTGACAGGATGTACCGGATGCCCCGCCGTATAGATGGCTACATTAGGCGCCATCTGACAGTTATCACCGATCTTCACTTTCGCCACGTCCAGGATCATACAGTTATAATTGGCAAAAAAGTTCCTGCCTACCTCAATATGGCTGCCGTAATCACAGTAAAAAGGCGGATTGATAAAAGCACCCTCCGACTTTCCCAGAAGATCCTTCACCGCCTCTCCAAGGCCGTCAAAATCAGAACGGTCCATAAAGTTTAACTTCTGCAGCTTCTTCCTGCATACCGCCTGTTCCTCAAAAATACTTTCATCCGAAATATATGCCATCTGTGCATCTCTTCTCTCCACATGATTCATACTTATCATCCACCTTCCCGCGTTACTTTTTTTGCGGTTTTTTTGTGCAGGCTGTATCAGCACTGTGACCGTTGCGGTTATCTGCCGGACGCCGCCGCAAAGGCGCGCTCCCTGTGCCTCTGCAGCCGGTTCCTGCACCTTATCACCGTTATCCGCAGTCCGACTCCTCCGCGTCGAACAGCTTCCCGGTGGCAAAGGGACTGTCCACATCACATCTTCCGTGGTGATAAGCCTTCTTGACGGCTCCGTCCGCCACTTTTTCGGACGTCTCCACCTTGATGCGGCTCACGCCGCCCTGCGCCATATTGTCCAACATTCTGATCACGTCATCTACTTCGCTCATATTTTATATGCCTCCTTTCTCCGGAATCTCCGTCTCTCATCCACCCCGGACCTGCGGTCTGATTCTATCCGTACAGCAGCGAATATCCCTGCGGTCAACGCCCTGTTCCTCCGGCATTAGTAATCTTTCGCACAACGCCGGGTTTTCTCACCCTATTCACATGCCGCCAGCGCTGCCCTGATCTGCTCCAGCCGCTCATCACTTATCATGCCCTTAAACATGTCCGCGTATCCCGCCACGGAACGTCCCATATACTCTTCCGCGATGCCCTGCAGGTCAAGCAGCCCCGAAAGCCGTTGCACCACTTCCGGTTCCGCTTTCAGCTTCCACATCGGCGTGTCCATATCATAAGTCTTTCGCAGCGGCTCCGTCAACCGATAAGACACCGTGTAGGTTCCGGCCGGCAGATGGCATACGCCGTCCTGTACATCCGCAAACATCGGATTCGCCTTATCCGCATAGACTTCCTGCGGCGCCAGCGGCAGGTGCAGAAATGCGCTGCATTGAAAGGGAATCGTTACCGAGACCGTCACATGCTCTCTGTCCGCCAGTTTCCAGCTGCAGGCATAGACACCGGCAGCAGAGTCGTAGGAAGCCTCCATGCTGCGCACTCTCCAGTTGAGCACCGGCGCAAATCTGGCCTGCCGGAAGCCCGGTGCCTCATCCACACTGTCAATACCGGCAGCGTGGCGGAACATCCATTCCAGCACGGAACCATAAGAATAATGATTCATACTGTTCATGCTGGTTCCGGAGATAGTACCGTCCGCCAGCAGGCTGTTCCACCGCTCCCACACCGTAGTCGCGCCCAGCTTCACCTCATACAGCCAGCCCGGATATTCTTCATTCAATAACAAATGATATGCCAGCTCGTCCATGCCGTTGTCCGACAGGATATTGCTCATAAGCGGCGTACCCACAAAACCCGTCCGCAGCTTGCCGTGGCTGAACTGGAACAGCTGCAGGAGTTGTTTCTTCGCCAATTCCTCGTTTTCTGTCAAATGATATTTCAAGGTCAGTAACAATGCCGTCTGGGTCTTGATACAACACCTGCCGGTGGCGCTGTAGTATTCCTTTTTCACAGCCGCGAACTGTTCCTCGGACAGCCTGTGATACCGCTCTTCTTCCTCCCTGTATCCAAGCACCCCTGCCGCCTTCGCCACCAGTCCGGCGCTCACCGCATAGTAGAGATTGGCGATAAAGCCCTCGTCCGTAGCACCCAGCACCTGCTCCGAACCGCCCTCCGGATGGTCCAGCGCCAGCCAGTCGCCGAAGTGGAACACCTCCCGCCAGCCGTGGTTGTCCCCGTCCACCCTGCTGACATAGTCCACCCAGCTTCTCATACTCTCAAACTGCTCCTCCAGAATGCTTTTATCTCCGAAGAACAGATACAGATTCCAGGGAATGATGCAGGCCGCGTCGCCCCACACGCAGGCAGAATCTTCTACCCCGCAGGAAGGCACCACATGCGGCACCCCGCCGTCCAGGGCATGCTGCTCCTTCCCCATATCGTACAGATACTTCGCATAGAACGCGTAAGGATCCGTCAGATACATAGCCGTCGGCGAGAATACCTGGGCATCTCCCGTCCAGCCCATGCGTTCGTCCCGCTGCGGACAGTCGGTGGGCACATCCACGAAATTATCCTTAAGCCCCCAGCGCACATTTTCGATAAAACGGTTGAGAAGCGCATTACCTGTTTTCATAAAACCAGTCTCCTGAAAATCGCTGTAAAGCGCAAGCCCTTTGAAGTCTTCCTTTTTCAGATCCGGAATGCCCTCAATCTTCACATACCGATACCCATAGAACGTAAAGTGAGGAACGATCACCTGCTCACTGCCGTCCGCTATGTAGATGTATTCCGACTTCGCCGTCCGCAGATTTTCATTGTAAAAATTGCCGCCCTGCAGGATCTCGCCTGTCCGGACATGGATCCGCGTCCCTGCAGGCTGCTTTACCCGCAACGCAAATAATCCGGTGATCTCCTGCCCCAGATCCAGAACCAGCTCTCCCGCCGGCGTATGGAGCAGCTCCACCGGCTCAAAAGTCTCATGCACCGTCACCGGCAGACTCATCCGCTCTGTCAGCACGCCCTTCGGCGGTTCGCAAAGCTGCGCCTGACAGGGTTCCGTCTCCGCCAGCGTATCGTCCCGCAGCTCCCCGTCATACAGGTTGGAAAAGGCGATCTTACTGCGCCGCACGCTCCAGCTCTCGTCCGTTCCGATAACCGCCTCGGAACCGTCCTCGTAAACGATACGCAATTCCGCGATCAGCTTCCAGTCATTGCCGTAAAATCCCACGTCCTCCAACGCCGAAAACCCGAATCTCGCCTTATACCAGCCGTTGCCCAGAAGCACCGACAGCCGCCCGGAAGACTGCAAAAGCTCCGTTACATCATAAGTCTGGTACTGCACCCACTCGTTGTAATCATTGCTGTAAGGTGTCAGATATTCCTCCCCGATCCGCTGCAGGCCGCCCGCCGTGTCCCCCTGCTTCGCCTGATAAAAGGCTTCATACAGCCCCAGACCGCAGATATAGAGTCTGGCCCTTTTTACCGGCCTGTCCACCTGCACATCCTTCTCGAAAAAGGGATGCCGCTTCTCCGCACTGTCACAGGTGATCCACTTACCGCTCCAGGCTTCCTGCAGTTTGGCTGTCTCAAACCACTGCACTGCGCCCGCAGCCTCTTCTCCCGCTTCACTGCGCACCGTCACCGTCCAATAATAACGGGTGTATGGTTTTAATATCAGCGCTGCCGGATAAGCCAGACTGTCCGCAGCCGCATCAAAACCCGAGTCAAACAAAATCTCTCCCATCCCTTCATCCGCCGCAACCTGCAGTCTGGCCGCCGCCTGTCTTCTGCCTTCCGCTTCCTTCACCTTCCAGGAAAAAACGGTGCGCGGCATCCGAAACCCCAGCGGGTTGGTCAGATGGTTTACCTTCATGTCATAGATCTGCATATGATACCCCTCCAGTTTTCTACTACATTTTATATAGATCCTGTGCCTGTCTGTTAACGAACTGTTGTCTTTTTTATTGTAACAAACTTTCTTTCCGATGAACATCCATAAATTGGTATTGTAACAACCGATCCGGACTTGTGACCACCGTATCATCTGCCGCACAAAAAGCCTCTGAAGCAGATAAGAGGCTTTTACTCAGCGCTCTCTTTCGGCACCATTTTACAGATCGCACATACTCTATAGTAACCCTCAGACAAAACAGGACTGCTATTATGAAATTCTATCCCAGCGCATATGCAAAGATCACCGGTAACGCCGATCATCCTGCCCTGCGCGGAACCGCTTATTTCTATCCGGTTCCGTCAGGCGGTGTCCTGATCGAAACGGAGATCTTCAACCTGCCTTATAAGGACGCTGCGCCCTACAGTCAATTCTACGCCATGCACATTCACGAAACAGGCGACTGCTCTCTTCCCTTTGATAAGACCGGTCCGCACTACAATCCCGGCGGGCTGCCTCATCCGCAGCATGCCGGCGACCTGCCCCCGCTTCTCGGTAACAGGGGCTACGCCTACGGCGCTTTTTATACCGACCGCTTTGAACTGCCGGAGATCATCGGACGTTCTTTGATCATCCACAGCGCAGCCGACGACTTCACCACACAGCCTTCCGGAAACGCCGGCGACAAGATCGGCTGCGGCGTCATTACCGAAAACTATGAAACACCAGGATGGTTTCCTTCTGTTTAAAATCTTAAAAAAAGCCTTCAGCATACCGCCAAAGGCTTTTTTATCTTTATTATGTATTCCTATTCTGTCCAGTTCCTTCTCAGTTTCACAAATCCGGCGATCGCACCGACGATAACACCGGCGCCCGCCACTGAAATGACAAGCGTCCAGAAGATTCCGCCAAGTCCCGATTTCTTCCTGGCAAGATCGGCGTCTGTGATCTCCTGCATACCGGCCGCACCAACCGGCGGTGCCGCCACCTGCTCGCCGTTCTCCGTAGATGTTGTGATCTCTTCCGAGATACCTGCATCCTGTCCGAACGAAGAGGCGTCGGTTCCCGCACCTCCACCTGTCCCGGTGCTTCCATTTCCCTGACCGGAAGACGACGCATAGGTATCTGCCGACGTTGTGGGCGCCTGCTCCTGCGGCGCTGCCGCCTGCGTGTTACCCGATCCTGCATTTGTCCCGGAGCCGGCATTACTGCTGTTATTATTGCTGCCACTGTTATTGCTGTTGTTATTGCTATTGCTGCTGTTATTGTTATTGTTATTGCTGCTGTTATTGTTATTGCTGCTGCTATTGTTATTGCTGTTATTGCTGCCGGCATTTCCCGACTGTCCGCTGCCGGACGATCCATTGTTCTGCGCCGGATTCGTATTCTGCTGCTGTGTTCCTGTCGTATCCGCACCTGTAGACGGCTTCGTCTGTGATGACGGCGTATTCGTCGTTGACTCCTGCTTCGGGTTATCTTTTGTAAAAGTCACGTCCAGGACATTATTGCAACCGGCCAGATCCTCGTATTTGATCGTAAGGTTCATGGATTTGCTGTTCGTTATCTTCCGCTCTCCCTTATCAGACAGATAAATTTTGTTTATGGAATAGCCGTCTTTTGCCTTGATGGCAATCGTTCTGGATTCTTTCTGATCGTTCAGTTCACAGATCATATCCCCGTCTTCCCCTTTGATCTCCACATCTCCGCCCTCAGAATTCATAACCAGCAGTTTCTGAGTCGTCGGTGATGAGCCCTCCGGAGTCGCCACCTCAACGATAGCAAACGGGCTGAAAGAATTACAGGTGATCATCAGGCCGTAAGTCATCACCACACAACTGATCTCCTCGGCGATCAGTTCGTTATTCTCACCTTTCCTGAAGTGATACGCCTTATATGTTACGCCTGCATCTTCCGGACTGAACCCTTTCGGAAACCCTACCAGCAATCTGACGCTGTTTCCTGTACTGATAACATTATGATTACAATGTGTCAGACGCAGTTCATATGTAGCGCTGGCTTTTATCGTTGTGTCGCTGTCCAGTTTTTCCTCAATCTGATCCAGCATCTGCTCCGTCTCTTCCGCTGTTGGATTAGAAACCTCCAGCTGCGGTTTCGAAGCGACAAGTTTGATCCGGTCCACCACATCGACAAGCTTCTTTCCGTCACTGGTCTGCCAGCCGTTATAAGAAAGGTCGCCCGGCTCCAGCAGTACCGGCTTCGCTCCTAATGTAAGATCGATTCCCTGCGGCCGATAGGAACAGATGGCAATTCTTTTCTTCGCATAGTAGGTAAAGCTGTCCGGCGCCTTCTCGCTTCCTGCGCCAATAACACCCGTGATCTGGAAGGTATAGCCGGCATAGTTGTCCGCCAGCATCTGACTGGGTGTAAAATCAAATTCTACCGTCCGGTCGCCGACGAATTTAAAATTCTCGATCTTACTATTCTCCGCTCCGCTCCATCCGTCACTTACCGTAAGCTCATAACCTGCCTGCTGCCCCTCGATCACTTTCAGCGCCTCATTGAATTCCGCCTTCACATGATATGTTTTGCCGCAGGTGATATAACCCGTATTGCCGGGCGTGATTTTCTTTGCAAAAGGAGCAGGTACAAAATTCCCTTTGGGATTTTCCAGTTGGCCGGTGGAAACGATGAAATCCGCTTCCGTTCCCTGGAAATTCCAGTTTTTCTCTAAATCTTCCACCGTCAGGTTATCCCCGTACAGCGGACCTGCCGGCGCCTTTTTTGTAATGGCAAACTCAATATACTTGCTGTTTCCATTGGCGATGACCAACGCGTCCTTAAGCTGCGGCATGGCAAAAGGTTTCGGGTCCGAATACCCCCAGTTCCCGACTACATACTGACCGGTGCCCGGCATATACTGATAAAATCGCGTGAGGATATATACCTGCTCTTTATCGACGGCTTCCTGATATCCCATGCCTTTGTAGCTGACCTTAAAGACACCCGTCTCCGTCTCAAACTCCGTTCCGTCCCGATACTCAACGCACAGCCCTTTATCTTCGAAAATCTTCTTATACTCTCCGCTGTCCTCAGTGCCGTCATCCGTATCTCCTTCATCCGGCGACTCTTCCCCGCCCCCGGAACTGCTGTCCGTAAGCTGCGGATAGGTAAAGGAAAAACCTGCTCCCGACATGACACCGTTCGGCTTGTGGTTCTGCCCCATCACTTTTTTGTCCGCAAGAAGATATCTGGTACTGTCCGTACCGCCTTTCATGCCGTCGTTGGCCGTAGCGTCCAGACCATACCATTTACCGTCTATCTGTACATAATTCCACATATGCAGATTATCACTGCCGTCCGGCGCCCGGTAGCTCCCCTGTACGAGTACACTTTTGATGCCCAGAGTATCCAGAACCGTCTTCACCGCCCTGGCATACCCCTCACAAAGACTCTTTCCCTCCACGAGAGCGCCATAGGATGTACGGACATACTCATTATTACCCGTAGCAGCTGTATACACCGTATTATCTATGATCGCGTTGTTTACATAAATCACCTGTTCTTCGACCGAACTCGACTGGCTCCTCGCGCCCTGCACGATCTCATCGATCCTGCTCTCATGTGCTTTGATCGCATCCTCCACCGCACTCTGACTGGTAAAGCCCTGTGTAAAATAAGTGTCCGCCCTGCCGGTTCCGAGAGAGGCACCATACACCATCGCATCATTGTCAGACACACTGGAATCCGGCGCCGGTTTCTCCGTCACACTGATGGACAGACTGGAAAAATCCACATAGAAAATATCCGGATAGTCCGCATAAAAGGCATCCCGCGCCGCACCGAATACACTCAAAATGGTTTTCTCATTGTAGGCCGCCAGCTGCTCGCTGGTAATATGACCGTTTGCCACAAGATCATACTCCTGTTCTCCGGTCTTGAAGATGTCCTTCTCATACATCTTATACATGGCATCGTAGATGCCCTTTGCATCAGCATTCAGCTGATTGTAATAATACCGCTCATTATTTTTGTTCTCCGCTTTTACGCTGCTGCCGATTCCTGTCAGGCTAAGCGGCAGCGCAAGCAGAACGGCCAGTGCGGCAGCCAGTAATCTCTTTCGTCTCATAGTTTCTACCTCTTCTGTTTTCCGGGCGCCGCTGTCCTTCCTCACCAGTCAGCTGCCCTGTTCTGGTAAAATTTTAGCGGTTTTAAGAGGGGTTGTCAAGGGTTTACATAACACATTTTTCATCCAATCGGTTTTTCCACATCCCGCTTCGCAAATTCCTTTTTTCTCCCCGATTCATGACACAAACTCCTCATTTCACGGCTTACCTGTTCAACAACAGGTCGATCCTGCCGAGAAAAAGAGCAACAAAGGTTTTTACCACGTCCAACGGCAGAAACGGAGGAATAAAGTATGATCTACAGCAAAACAGACAGGGAGGTGCAGATATGAGCATAACCTATCCATCCGCCATCAGTCATCCCGCATCGTTACCCGCAAAACCCACCGCCGCCAAAGCGGCAGAATCCGCCAGGGCCACCGGCCAGACGGCAGGATCCACCAGGGCCGGCGACAGCACCGGCAGCTTTCGCGAACTCGTGGAGGAAAGCGTCGTGGATGCCTACAAGAGAAAGCATCCTGACCACGCCAGCCATGTGGACCAACAGCTGCGGGCCGGCCAGGCGGTGCGGGATAAGAACGGCGCCGGCGTCTCCACCCAAGACATGACGATGGCCGAATACCAGGCCTGGTTCTATGCCCTGTTAGATACGATCCCTTACGATCCCACAAGGGTCAACGATACAACTACCATCTCCATTTCCGACAGAGGCTGGGAGCAGATGCGCAAAGATCCCGACTATGAAGCATGGATCCTGGGGTATTTCGTGGAGGACAGATCCGTCCATAATCCCTTCTTCGGCTGGGGCAACAATGAGGGCTGCGTCATCTTCGAGCGCTTCGGCGCTTCCATAGAAGAACACCGCGGAGACGGCTTCAACAAAGCCGCGCTGAAAGGCAGCAAACCGGATGATGATGACGATGACGACGAAGAAGACTGGTGGATCAAGCGCCATAAAAGAATGAAGAAGCTGCTGAAAGAGCAGGTAGAACGCGATATGAAAAGAGATGCCGCAAAGCGCTCTCTCCTGCAGGAAGCCTACGCAAAGCAGCAACATGTAAACAGCATGCGCCGGCACAGCTTCCTGACCGCCGGCATCCACAACCCTCCGGACGTACCACTCCCGGAGAATCCGGCCGCATCCCTGACCGCGGCTTCGGCCTATACCAGTATCCTTGACCTTTTCGGCGGCATGGCGGGAGAGATCTGACAGCATCTCCCCTTCCCCGAGAAACCAAAATGAGTTTGTCACTCCCCTTGCCCCAGATACCGGCAATACGGGGGACAAACTCGTCTTTTGTTTGGCGGCGTCGTATCATTGGTCAGGCCGCCGATACAATTATTTATCGATCAGGAAATTGGCGGATCTTCTTCATATGCAGCGCACAACTTACCACAATTACGAAACGGGAAAAGAGAGCTGCCGTTTGAACTGGCGGTCACACTTGCAAAGTTCTATGATGTTTCACTGTGTCTGCCCCGTTAGACGATGTCAAGGCGATCGCCATAGTCGCCCGGCTAAAAGAAGGCAGGCTCCTTGTCCCTGATCAGTTATTCAACGTAGGTTACGCAATGGGACTCTGGATCAAATACTGATCCCGGCATGGCCACACCGGTCATCCGTCAGAAAGGACATTTACCGTCTAAAATCTTTGCCCTTCCTCTATTTTACGAAAAGGAGAACGCTTACTATGAAACATGGAAAATAGTGCTTTGGGATCACCACACTGGCAATCTGCTCTATGCTGATGGGCTGCTGCATGAACCACGAATGGAAGGAGGCCACCTGCACAGAACCGAAGGCCTGCAGCAAATGCGGTAAGACAGAGGGAAGCGCCCTGGAGCATACTTTGACGCAGGCAAATTACCAGCAGCCTGCGAAGTATGCGACGAAACGCTGTCGGCAGATTTTGATCAACATAATTTTGCATATGTAACGAAGCTTGACAAAGAGTACCCCTTTATCAATAAGTGCAACACCTCGGACGATCTAACAATGGCAAGATCACTTTTTCCGACTATAAGACCTTCGTGCCCGATGACGGCCACGAGGCAAAAGAAGGGTATGAATGGAGATCGGTAGTCGCGACGATAACACAGCCTATTTTTCGACACAGCTCCAATTCACCCTTCGTGTCCCGACCGGCTATGGCGGGCCGTGATATCCATTATGAACTGGGAAGCCCGGCAGAAAATAACGTGTTCGATCAATATAGCCGAAGACGCCGCCCCCTATCTGACAGATCAAAATACCGTTACCTTCAGGCTGCCGTAACAACAGTCCCGCTTCCGCTTTAGGCGCAGCGGATTTTAAAAGCAGAAAAAAATGCCTTCAGCATCTCAACTCCTCCGCCTGCTCTTCCTTGACGACCATGACCTCCTTAACTGTCTTTTCGAAGCGTTCTCCAATATCATTAAAGATCTTTTCTTTTCCATGAATAAAAGATTCAGGCTCATAAGTCACTCGCCCCAATCCCTTATTCTACACTCTGGCGCCAAGTCTTCTTGATATCTCCTCCGACACTTCCAATAGATAGTCCATCTTCGGCTCGATGTTCTCCCAAATCATACGTGTCGTCGGGCCACTGATACTCAGCCCTGCTACGACTTTTCCTGAATAGTCCTTGATCGGTACCGCCACACAGCGCATTCCAATCTCACATTCTTCGTCGTCCAGTGCATACCCCCTCTCACGAATCTCCATCAGCTGTTCTTTTATCTGCTCCACCGTACAAAGAGTACGTTCCGTATATTTCCTGAAACCTTTCTTCCTATATAATGACATAATCTGTTCTTCCGAATAATTCAGCAGAAACAATTTACCCACGCCAGTACAATGAAGAGGTGCACCTTTACCGATTCTCTGCGTGGTACAAAGAGCCTGCCAGGCACACTGTACCACTTCCAGATAAACGACAGCCCTATCCTCCTCCACAGAGAAATTCACCGTTTCTCCAAAATATTGAGAAACATTCTTCATATAAGGAAGACAAATATTTCGGATATCTGTATGTACCTTAATATTATCCGCAATTCCACATAATTTGAACGTCAAAGAATACCGGCCGGTATCTCCATCCTGCACAACATATCCTCTCTTTTCCAATGTCATCAAAAACCGTAATACCGTACTGGTATTCATAGACGCCTGCCAGGCAAGTTCCTGCAATCTGACCGGCTCTGGCTGAACAGAAAGAATCTCCAACAGGGTCAACAGTTTATCCGATGACTGGTTTGGCGCCGTCAGTTTATGTTCCTGCTTGATATTCGCCAACTGATTCACCTCCAGGACTCTGATTAAGAAAGAATCGGTATGGCTTATAAATCCTCCAAATCTCTTCGGATTCTATCTATATCACCTGACATCAGCTCAAGATCCGCACCACGTATATTGCTTTCCAGATGATCAGGTTTTCTGGCACCACAAAGCACATTAATTTTCCCCTGCTCCAACAGCCAGGCAATCGCAAGCTGCTCTAAACCACATCTGTATTTTTCATAAAGATCCTGCCAGCCATCCAACATGGAACGTAATCTTACACGATTCTCCTTCTTTTCCCATATTTTACCTGCAAAGCGCCTTTCATGCAAGGGTTCCTTGTTATTCCGAAACCTTTCTGTTAAAAGTCCCTGTTCCAGCGGTGAATACGCCTGCATCACTATTTCTTTCTCCCGGCATATTCCCAATAACTTTTCTTCCGGTCTGCGATCCAGCAGACTATATTTTTCCTGCAATATCTCTACATCTCCATATTGAAGATATTCCTCCAGAAGTTCCGCTGTCATATTGGAAGCACCGATAGCACGTATTTTACCTTCTTTTTTCATGCGTTCCAGTTCTTCCAACGTCTCCTGTACTGGTACGTTGTAAGGCTCCGGTACGGGCCAGTGTATATAATAAATATCGATATAATCTGTATGTAGTCTTCTCAAACTGTTCTCCAGATCCCGTCGTATCGCAACTGCCGAAAGATTCCTCACAATTCGATATCCATCCCTCTCTACATGAAGAAATCCTTCTGCCCCAACCTCCCAGTTTAGCCCACATTTCGTAGACAGGATTACCTTATCCCTTATTCCGGTTAAAGCCTTGCCAAGAATCTCTTCACTTCTTCCCATCCCATAGGCCGGTGCAGTATCAATCTGCACCATTCCCAGATCCACAGCACAATGTACCGTCCTGACAGCCTGTTTCTCATCCGTTTCTCCCCAGATCGCATCACCTCCAAAAGACCATGTTCCCAGAGAAAGAGACGGAATCTGTAACCCGCTGTTACGCAATATTAACTGCTTCAATTCTGTTTCCTCCCGTCATTTTCCTATTCTTTCACTCCGCTTAACATAACACTTTTCACGATATATTTCTGCAGAAAAACATAGATGACCATCAACGGAATCGCACCAAGAACAGATACCGCAAGTCTTGGCCCCAGATATTTTGCTGTTTCTGAGGCGTTAAACATAGCCAGTCCTACAGAAATTACCTGTTTCTGCGGCTTGGACACTACTACCAGCGGCCACAGGAAATTATTCCATTGGTTTACTACCTGAAAGATCACCAACGTCGCAATAACCGGTCCGCAAAGTGGCAAAATGATAGAGAAGAAAATATGCCACTCTCCCGCACCATCCATTGCTGCAGACTCCCTTAAAGAATCCGGAATACCATCGATAAACTGTCTGGCCAGAAAGATTCCATACGCCCACGCAAATGAACCCAGAATCAATGGCCACCATGTATCCAGCATATTCCAGTCGCGGTACTGCAGAAACAGCGGAATCATCCTCACTTCAAAAGGAATCATCATGACCGCCAGAACAAAGAGAAATAAAATTCCCTTTAACGGAAACCTTCCCTTGGAAAATGCATAGCCACAGGTCATTGCTGTAAAAACAGAAATACCTGTATTGATAATCGTCAACAAAATTGTATTCAGATAATATCTGGCAATCGGTATCGCTTCCAGCGCATATTGATAATTAAATGTAGAAAATTCGGCCGGAATCATACGCGGCGGATTCGGTACCACATCAATAGTCGTTGCATCAAAACTCATCGATATCGCCCACAAGATAGGAATAAGCACGATAAACAACAATGCAGCGAGCACAAGTATTATAAGTATCTGCTCTATCCTTTTCTTCTTTTTCATATGCCTCTCCTCTAAATCGTCTTTGTCACTTTCAAGTTAATGGAGGTAACCGTAAATACGATCAAGAACAAGATCACGGCACCTGCACATGCCATCCCATAGCTTGGATTCTCAAAACTGTACTGATAGATATACATTAATATTGACTGCAGAGATCCAGCGGGCTTCCCCGAAGAAGAGTTGCCCGACAGGATATACAGATCCGTAAAACGGCTGAAACCATTGATGATCCCTGTAATAAACAAAAAGATAAAACTGTTGCGCATCAACGGAATCGTAATATACCTCCATCTGTGAAGACTGCTTGCGCCATCCATCATAGCTGCCTCATACAGTTCCGACGGAATGGCCTGTAAACCGGCCAGACAGATCAACATATTATAACCAAGTGTCGTCCATACCTGAATGATGCTTGCTCCTACTTTTGTCAAAGAAGGATCCGAAAGCCACCCAATTTCTATTTTTCTTCCCAGAAGAATTGACAGCACCAGATTGATCAGTCCATTGTCTACCTGCAAAATGTACTGAAATATCAAGACGATACATACACCGGTAATGATATTTGGCATATAAAAACCCAACCTGAACACAGTCTGTGCCTTCGTATTCTTCACTCCGTTAATTCCGCACGCAAGCACAAATCCAAATGGGACTGCCAATAAAGCCATCAAAGAAAGTACTATGGTATTCCCTATCGATTTCCGAAAACCGCTGCTGCTCAGCAATACCTTATAATTCAAAACCCCTACACTGCGCTGTATTTCCCCAACAACACTTACCTCATGAAAGCTGAAGTTGACCGCCTTCATTGTCGGAATATAAGTCAACACTAAAAGACACAGAAAAGTGGGCAGCAGAAAGGTAAACCACACCAGTTCCTTTTTTCTCTTCCGAAAAGACGTTTTCTTTTGTTGAAATCGGGTCGCTTTCTTCATTTAAAATCCTCCCTTTCTCTCACTCCATCCTCCTACTTATAGGAAGCACTTTGTTCCTCCAAAGCTGCCTGAATACTATCTGCCGCCTCTTCGGGTGTCATATCTCCCGCAAACATCGCCGATAAGCCATTGGCTAAGATCGCATTAGAGCTTCCCAAAAATGCATCATTATAATCACTTGCAAAAATAGTAAAGTTATCCGGTGTAGCCGCTAATGTATTAAAGAACATGTCCGCAAAAGGAATATCCCCAGACGCCAACCGCTCAATCGCTTCCTTATTGTTTGGAATCTTTCCACTTTCCCAGCACCAGTCAGCAATTTCCTGATTCGTCGCCATCCATTTAATAAACTCCCAGCACTCGTCTTTATGCTGTGCATTCTTTGCAATAGCCATATTCCAGTCACCAGTAAAATTAGCCCATCCGTCTGTTGTCTCCAAAACCGGTGAGTAAGCATATCCGTAGCGGTCTGTTAAGCCAAGGCTCTCTGTCTTCTGGAAAGTCTGTACCAGATTCTGTGAATACCACATGGCTATATTATTATTCTCCGTACCGAAATTTTCTGCGCCACGTCCTTCCAGAAATCCTTTAGGACAGGTTTTTGCCAATTCATTTACAAATTCAAATCCCTTTAATGCTTCTTCTGAAGTATAAGAGACTTTGGTCTCCATCTGAACGTCTGCATATTCCACAACCTTCACATCTTTAGAGAAGAAATATCCCGTCAGGGATCTTCCCATCCAGTCACTGCTGGAACCGTCAATGTAATAACCATAAGTTTCTTCTCCGGTCACCGGATCAGTCCCGGTCATCTTCTGTGCAGCTTCCAGAACATCTTCCCACGTCCAGGTCTCATCCGGATATTCCAGTCCATAATCATCAAATATTTTTTTATCGTACAGAATAGAAGTTGCCGCTGCCGTAATCGGAACACCTGTTGGTACCAACTCCGTATAATTAGATTTGTCTGCTCTCCTGTAAGAATACTTCAACAGAAGATCATTTAGAAATTCCCCGTCCTTCTCCGCATAGGGTGTCAGGTCTTCCACAACATCCACAATACTTGCTCCATGTACCACGATATCCACAGAATTTGCCGCTGCTGCAGTGGTCAATTTAGCCTGCCAGCTGTCCCACGGTATACCTGTCAACTCCAGTTCAATATTCGGATGCTCCGCTTCATAAAGCTCTTTGATTACATAATATCCACGGATCGTCTGCTTTGTAACAGGATTGGTCGTATCATTCTCATTTTCCATTGGTCCAACCAGACGCAGCACAATCTTTTCTCCGCTGTCTGCCTGAGTATTTTCCGCATTTTCCACACTTTCTTCACTCTCACTGTTTTCTGTCGTCAGAGTCACCTGTTCCTGCTCGTCTCCAGAAGCACTGTCCTGTGCTGTATTACCGCCATTCCCGCACCCCGTCAAAAGTATCACAGTTGCCAGTGACATTGCCAATATTGATCTCATTTTCCTTCTCATAATGCTCTCCTTTTCTTCTTTCAATTTGTTATTTTCGTTTCACTTTCATATGTGCACTGCCCATCGGAGGTACTTCCACCTTGATGGTATGTGGAGTTGTATCAAAATGCATATACCCACCTGGTGTATAACGTTGAAATGTATAATCATCAAAAAAACGCAACCTTTTTTCCGTATAAAACACCGGCTTTCCGTAAAACATATTTCCCATATTTCCAAGCCCTGCATGAAGTGTTCCGTCTTCTTTTATCTGATAGACATACAACTGACCTTCCGATACATGTGCCACATCTCCACAGACCACATTTATCAAATGAGCATTCAAACGATCCAGATCATCCGGCAGCTGCTCGGCAAAACTTTTCATATTGAATTTAAAATTCCACCTGGCCAGCGTCTTTGGCCATTCATATACACGGCTGCTGTACATCATCATTCCAGCCTGATCCTTCCATTCCTTTATGGTAGTACCAGCATAAAGGCAGCCTTGCGCTTCCAACCCTACCAGCACTGTCGCACCGGCTGGCAAAAACAATACTTTGTCCTCTTTACGCGCTCCTGTACTATATTGTGGTTTTGCAGAAACTATTTGTTCTACATACTTGCCGTCCTTGACACAAGCCAAAGCGTCACAGTCGATTCCCTGCCAGAATGTTCCTATCCTCTGCTGATCGATCTGCAGGCTTTCCACTTCCACCGGCTCTGTCTTTTTCAAGCCAAGCGCTTTTATCAACCTTTCATTATCCACCTCCCCTATTACAACGATTCCAGCTCCCTGACGGCGCTTCTCCAAAAGTTCTTCCACTTCTGCATCCGTTATTCCCAATGGGTTGATCAATAGATAGCCATCTGCATTGCTACAGGCCAGATTTCTACTGTTAACCGCACAATGAATTGATGCGCCTGCCATAATCGCCTTCAAACCCGGTGCAGTCATCTCCCATCGAATACCTCTCTCAAGATGATACTGATAAACTGCATCCGAAAATACAATTACCGGACCGCAGGTTTTTAAAATCGACTCTCCAAATCCAATATCCCATCTGGTCTTCAAAAATCTCCAGTCATGTTTATCCAAATCCGTTCCAAAGATGAATTGCATACCTTCCGCAGCCCTGACATAATCTCCGTTCTCGTCAATAAAAGTCGTACTGGGTAAAGATAATGACTGGCGTTCCAAAACGTTTGGCACATCCTTGGATGCTATCCAGTGCTCTGGCGCATTACAGGTTGCTACTGCCCAATATAGATGCAGATCAGGTGCATAGGCCCTGGTTGTTGCAAAATTGACAATTTCACCAGCTTCCCAGACATACAGCCATTCGCCACCTCTGTGTCCCCAGTTTTCTTCCCTTGCCTGGATACAGACTGCACTGACACCGCTTTCCGCCAGGAGTTTATAATCAACACCGTAATCATACAACGCATCTACCGCGCCTCTTGCCCACGGGTCCATGGCAACCAGTTCCTTATCATGCTCCTTAAGCACACACTTCATTTTTTTGTAAAAGCCCGCCCACCGCCAGGCATAAAATTGAATCCACAAAGAACGATTCTCGGGAATATCCCAAAGAAATTCTGCCTTTTTTGAAACCGTACTTCCCGGCACCTGTTTCCCGCTCCATTGTTCAAACTGGCTGATCATATCTGGATGAAAATCGCCATCCTTCAACAACACGCCCAGTCCACACCAGCCGTCTCCAGCCAAAAAACCGTCCATCTGAAAGTCTTCCAGATAGCGTACAAGATCGTCCAGAAATACGTCCTCATAGTAACGCCCATCTGGCAGCCTTCTAAGCGGATTGATGGATCCGGTAGTGTCTTTTAAAGTGCCGCCATCTCTTGTCATGATAAAAATATCATATTCCTCCGCATGTTCCATCAACCACTCTGCTCTCGTATTATATTCATCATGAATATTGGGCTGTGCGAGAGCACCAAAGAAAAATTTCGTTCCTGCCTTATGAAGTTCTTCCACCAGTCCGTAAAGTTGACGTTGGCTCCAGACATTTCCACCCGGCATTGCACGTTCACTGGTCCAAAGATAAGGTACGGCAGAACCATCCACTGTACCCTGCCACGCATGAACCTGTTCAACAGAGCACTCTAACAGTGTGATCGCATCCGGCAAAAAACCCAAAGTATGTAAATAACGTCCGACTCCATAGTCCTTTTCTCGATTATCAAATGCACGCAAATCAATAGAATCCAGAATATGATAATTCTCCGGTTTTTTTATTTTTTTCATGTTTTTTATCCCTCCCTTCTTTCAAATTTTGAATAATAAAATTAAATTTCGTTTTATGCAGACAATACGGCCAAAATCCCTCTTACTTATTATTAGCAATTCACACTCTTTCTATACTTATCCTTCACATAAATCTGCTCAACTTCTTCAATTCTTAATACCTTAGCCGTTGAGGCACCGCCGGTAAATTCGCTCCCAAGCCATATATCCACTAGATATTTGGCCAGCTCAACGCCGATAACCCTTTCTCCCATACATAAAATCTGGGCGTCATTGCTTTTTCTGGCGCGTTCGGCAGAGAAAGGATCATGACAGACTGCCGCCCGGACCCCTGGTACCTTATTAGCCGTAATCGCCATGCCGATACCGGTTCCGCATACAAGGATTCCCCTTTTGGAAGTGCCTTCCATAATCGCTTGGGCTACACGCATCGCAATATCAGGATAAAGCACAGTTTCCCCCTCTTTGGCTCCATAATCATCATACGCCACACCTCTTTGATCCAGGTGTTTCATCAATTCAACTTTCAGATGATATGCAGCTTCATCACATCCTATCGCAATCTTTTCTATCATTCCATCGCCTCCATGATTCCATCTGCCATACTTTCCAGAAGAAGGTAACAAGAGACGGCTCCTGCATCCAGTACACCTCTGGAGCGCTCACCTAATCTGCTGGAACGTCCATACTTTGCTGTCATATCCTTCGTCGCATCTTTTCCGGATTTAGCAGCCTGTTTCATCATCTCAAGTGCCGCCTGTACCTCCTTCCCCTGCATTTTTGCTTCCGTTATGGCTTCTGTCGCCGGTATCAGGGCATCCATCAATGTCTTATCTCCTGCTCTTGCTTTAACCAGTCCCTGTAGCTCGCAAAGTGCCGACGTCATCATACCAGCCAGATCAGACAATGTAAGAGTGTCCTTTCCTTCCGCCGCTTTTGCCATAGAAAGGAACATCGTCCCATAAATCGGTCCCATAGAACCGCCTATCTCATCCAGCAAAACCAGTCCAAGAGCCTGCAAACCGCTGCAAAAATCAATATCGTTTTCTTTGTAACGTTCTTGAAACATGGAAAATCCTTTGTTCATATTCATTCCATGGTCCCCGTCTCCGATCAGGCCATCCACTTCTCCCAGATATTCTTTGTTTTCCTGAATTGCTTTTACCATCCGCATCAATACTCGCTTACCGTCTGCATTGTGAAAGACTTTTTCCATTCGCATATTCCTCCCTTCCCGCCCTGTTCACATTTGCTTTAATCCAACGGTATTCACCGAAAGATCCATCAGCTCTTTCAACTCCTCATCCAGTTTCATCACAGTCAGGGTTGCCCCCATCATATCCAGAGAAGTAAAATAATTGCCCACATAAGAACGATAAATCTGAATGCCTTTTTCCTCCAACAGCTTTGCAATCTCTCCATACAGTACATATAATTCCATCACCGGCGTAGCTCCAAGCCCTGATACCATAACGGCCACCTCATCGCCTGTTTCAAACGGATAATCCGGCAATACGATTTCTGTCATTCGTTGTGCCATTTGCTGGGCACTTTCCAACGAACAAACTTCAATTCCCGGCTCTCCATGGTGACCGATCCCTACTTCCATAGTGCCTTCCTTTATCTCAAAATTCGGATGTCCCACCGCCGGAAGCGTACATGGTGTCAGACCGATTCCCACACTCCGGGTACAATCAATAGCCTTCTGTGCAGCTTCAATCACTTCATCAAGATTTCCACCCAAAGCAGCCCTGGCACCGCCGCATTTCCACATAAAGATTTCTCCTGCTACACCGCGACGCATTTCTCTCTGATCTTTTGGAGCGCTTGCCACATCATCATTCGCTACGACTGTCTTGATTTCTATTCCTATTTCCTGTGCCATTTTTACAGCCATCTTCACATTCATATTATCGCCGGAATAATTGCCATAGAGACATGCTACTCCTCTTCCCTGGTCGGCACATTTAGCTGCCGCAAGAAATGCTGCTGCCGTTGGAGAAGTACAAATCTCACCGACCGCCGCGGCATCGCACATGTTTTCTCCCACATAGCCCACAAACGCCGGTTTATGTCCGGAACCTCCACCGGTGATCACACCTACTTTGTTTTTTTTTCTACAGGCACAACGTACCACTCTTGGATTCTCCGCAGGCTCTACAATGTCTTTATGTGCCCTCAGAAAGCCCTCCAACATTTCATCTACAATATGATCCGGGTCATTCAGAATTCTCTGCATACAAATACTTACCTCCTTCTTTCGCCTTTTCCTACGTTCCCGGAACAAGAACTATCTTAAATGCCCCATCACCACCTGTTTTTGCCAGTTGAAAGCCTTCCTTCCACTTTTCCAACGGAAATTTATGACTGACCACCCCAACGGTTGGAAGTTTATCTTTTGCAATCCAGTCAATTACCGTTTCATAACAATATGGACTCAAATGAACCCCCAGAAGATCCAGTTCTTTTCGATCCGAAATAATACTCCAGTCCACAGACACTTTCTCGCTAAAAACAGAAAATTCTACAAAACGTCCCAATTTACGTATACATTCCAGTCCCTGCTGAACACTTGATGGATGACCGCTGGCCTCTATGTAAATATCACAGCCATAACCGTCTGTCATTTCTTTGATTTTCGCCACCACATCCACTTCCCCTGGATTCATTACAATATCTGCTCCAAACTCTTTGGCTTTTTCCAGACGATCATCTTTTCTATCCAGTACAACCAGACATCTGGGATTCGCCTGTCGCAGTGCGCCTACCATACCAAGACCCAATGTCCCCGCCCCGGATAGCACAACAAAATCCATTGTCTTCACCTGTGCCCTTTCCACACAATGAAAGGAACATGCATATGGCTCAATCAAAGCCGCCTTTTCCAACGACATATCCTGCGGCACCAGATAAGGCAGTGCCTCTTTCGTTAGTTTGACATATTCTGCCATTCCACCATTTACATTATTTTGAAATCCAAACAGATCATGTTTCTCACACATCCAGTATCTGCCCGTCTTACAAAACATACATTCTCCACATGGAACAATCTGCTCCGGACAGATCCGGTCACCAATTTTCCAGTTTCCTTTAACGCCTGCTCCAATCTCCACAACTGTGCCGACGAATTCATGTCCGGGAACCATAGGAGACTTGATATATGGCGGATTCCCGTCTCCTCCCCAAAAACTTTTTGCACCCAGAAACGCCTTTACGTCCCCTGCACAAATACCGCAGGCTTCTACCTTCAGAACCATTTCTCCTACACCTGCCCTGGGTGTATCAACTGTCTCAAGACGGTAATCTCCAGGTGCATGTGCCACCACTGCTTTCATTTTTGTTGGCAATTCACTCATTATTTCCCTCCTTCTCTTTCGATAATTGATTTTATAAATATCTTTTGTAAAATCAATTTATTAAAGTATAGGTGATATAGATATGTATGTCAATGACAGAAAAACAAAAAAATCAAGTTCATTTTTGTGCAAAAATCACAAAACTTGTCATTTTTAAATGAATATGATATCTTATAATTATAAAAATAATTTAAGAAAGAGAGCCAGAGAATTATGAACGGATCTCCAAATCCTGTCACACGAAAGCGCATATATGACCTGATCTATCAGAAAGAAAAGATTTCCAAACAGGATATTGCCTATGAACTTAAACTTAGCCTTCCAACTGTCACCCAAAATCTGCTCAGCCTTGAAAACGCCCAGCTGATTAACAGAGGTGGCTCTTTTGCATCCACCGGAGGACGTAAGGCTCAGGTCATCTCCTGTAACTACAATGCCCGAATTGCTATTGGACTGGAAATCCGTCGGCATACTTTTTCTATTGCTGCTATCGATCTTCTGGGTACACCCATTCGTACACAGCAATACCTGGTTCCCTTCACCAATGAAGAGCCCTATTTTTCTCTGGTATCAAAAGAGCTTCTGACTTTTCTCGAACAACTTGACTATCCTTCATTTTCTATCCTGGGTGTTGGAATTGTACTTCAAGGTTTGATTTCCTCCGATGGACGGCTGGTCACTTATGGTAAAATTTTGGACTGCACCGGTCTCTCCATTGAATCGTTTACTAAACACCTTCCCTATCCATGTACGATGATACACGATGCAGAAGCAGCTGCTACTATGGAATTGTGGAATCATCCCGAAAGGAAAAATGCTATCTTCTTCCATATCCGGGATAATCTGAGCGGTGCGTTGATTGTAAATGGGAAATTTTTAAAAGGATGTGAATTAAAAAGCGGTGTTTTTGAACATATGACGGTCATTCCTGACGGCCCCCCCTGCTATTGCGGAAAAAGAGGCTGTATGGAAACCTGTTGCTCTACTACTGCCCTGCTGTTGCCCAACGAAACCCTTGAAGATTTCTTTCGGCACTTAAGAAACGGTATTGTTTCTTATCAGGAACGCTGGACAAAATATCTTTCCTACCTTGCCATTGCCATAGACAATCTGCATATGGTAATTGATTATGATATCATCCTCGGCGGCACTATTGCGCCTTACATAAATGAAAATGATATTGAAATACTTTTAACCCGTATCAGAAATACCAGTGCTTTTCCTACCGAACGCCATTATATTTCCACTGCGGTAAATGCAAAAATCCCTATAGCCTGCGGTGCTGCACTTCCATATATCAAAAACTTTCTAAAGCATCTGGTAAATGAATACTGAAACTGATTCTCATCCGATATTATAAAGACAGCGCCATGGCTTCGTCCATGGCGCCTTTTACAGCTCGCTATATACGTGATATTACAACCCCATCTTCCCCAAAATCCCTTCCACACTTACACCCGGATGGGTCAGATACAGCCGGCAGATTTGATCCGCCAACTCTTCGCTGATGCCGTTCCTGGCCGCGATCTTATCCGCTGTCAGCTTCTTATCCATATCGCGCATGACTGCCCTGACCAGCTCCTGCATGTCCCGGCCCGTCAGTTCACATGCCGGATCCGTCCCGACATCCTCCCTGCTGTCACAGGCATCGTCTTTGCCGCCTGCGCCCCGGAGTGTTTTACCCTTTGGCTGTTTCCGGCCGTCTTTGCTCTTCTTCGCCTGACGGGCAATCTCTATCTTCTCCACCCGCAGCAGGCGTCCATCCTCAATCTCCAGCAGGGCGAAAGTAATCGACTGACCAAACCTTACGGGGCCGCAGCTTCCGGGATTCAGATACAGCAGGCCGTCAATGCGTTTTTCCTCATATTTATGAGAATGACCGTATATCATGACATCAATGCCGCTTACGTCCTTCGGCAGATACTTCTTGTTGTGCACCACAAAAAAATGAACGCCGTACAGTTCAATCGACAAAGTCTCCGGTAAATCCGCCGCCCATTCCTTATCGTTATTGCCCCGCACCGCATAGGTTGGAGCAATCCTGCGAAGAGCCGACAGTATTTCAGGACTGTTAATATCACCGCCGTGCAGAATCGCCTCACAGCCGCGAAGCGTCTCCTCCACCTCCCGGCGAAGCATTCCATGTGTATCTGAGATCACCCCTATTTTGTGCATGGTACGTTCTCCACATTCTCCTGCGAAAGCTTTATTATTTCCGCCGTATTATATTAGAAATTTCGTTTACTATACTTATTGCCCCACCGGCTTGTTTCTCTACTGCCTTATCAGCCGGCTGTCAGGACCCATACACCAGTTCCGACAGCGGTCGAAACGTATATCCCATCTCTTCCCACTTCGTCAACAGCTCGTCCAGAATTTCCCCGTTGGTTCGAGACGTATTATGTAAAAGCACAACCGCGCCGGGATGCACCCGCCCCGTCAATCTGGAAAACGCTTCCTCATGGCCGGGCTGGTTGTCCTGATCCCAGTCCACATAGGCCAGGCTCCAGAATATCGTGTGATACCCCATCTCCTGTGCCATCCGCAGGTTCTCCACATTGCATTTGCCCTGAGGCGGACGATAATAAGGAGACAGCTCCGTACCGGTAATCTCCAGAAAAAGCGCCGCTACGTCATCCAACTCTTTGCGGAATGCCTCCTGATCGGAAATAGCGGGCATATCCGGATGATGGTAAGTATGATTGCCGACCGTATGACCTTCCTCTACCATGCGCTTCACCAGCTCGGGCGCCGTCTCCAGAAAATGCCCTACCACGAAAAATGTGGCCTGCACGTCATGTTTCTTTAAAGCATCCAGAATCGGTTCCGTATTGCCGTTCTCATAGCCGCAGTCAAAGGTAAGATAGATCACTTTCTCGTCATCGCTGCCCACGTAATAGGCATCATACCATGCAAGATCCTCCGACGATGCATTGCCCACAGACTGTGTCCCAGGCTCCCCGAAGGACAGGCCCCAGTCCTCCGAGGCCAGTGTAAGCTGCCATCCTGCCGGCGGTTCCTTCTTCCTGCTTTGCGGCTGCCGTTCTTTTTCCTCGTTCATCTGCCCTGTCTGCTCAGATTCCCGTGCCTGTACATCGACCCCTGCCGTATGCTCAGATTCCTGCATCTTCGCGGCATCTGCTGCCGCCTGCTCCGCCTCTTTCTCCGCCCGTTCCTCTTCCTGCACCTGCGCGGCGGCTCCTGCCGTCTGCACTGCCTCTTTCTCCGTCTGTCCCGTCTCCTGCACATGCGCGACATCTGCTGCTGTCTGCTCCGCTTCTTTCCCCGTCTGTCCACATCCCGCCAGCGACACAGCAGTCAACACCGCCAGAACACCCGCCGTCTTTCTCACACCATCTCTTTTTCTGCTCATGATACAACGCTCCTGTTTCTTTTGTAGTTTTCAAATCCTAATCCTATTCTACAGGGTCATTGCATCAAAGTTGCATCATATCTGCATCAACTCTGCATCATCTTCCGGTCACGGGGTCTCATCCGTCTCCCAGACAATCGTCTCCTCGCTGACTGTACCCAGACTGCGCACATACTCCTCGATCGCTCCGGCCGGCGAAACCTCCGTCTTCGTGGCAGTAATTCCATCCATCACCGGCATCATGATATCCATGATGATCACGTCAAAAGTACCCGGCGGATTCCTTTCTTTCAACTCCTGCAAGATCCTCTCTTCACTCATATAAATCTCTCTGACAAACCCCTTCTCTTCCGCAACAGATGCGCAAAAAATAAAATCATCCGAAGATGTTCACGGCATATTCTTAAACATCTTCGGATGATCCATAAAATTATGTTTCCTTCATTCCTATATTAAGACGAATTCGCGCCGAAATGACCGGATAAATTCCAAGAATACCCCTCTGTAGATTCTTTTATTATTTTACCATAGGGCAATCCCTTTTACAATATTATATTCAGACGGACGCATTGGGTGTTACAGCAGCTGCAGCAGTTCCTCTTCCGGAAGCGGCTTCGCATAATAAAAGCCCTGAATGCGGTCCACGCCGGTCTCCCGTACCGTCTGTGCCTGCTGTGCGGTCTCAATCCCTTCCGCCACGATCCTGTAATCATTCTCATGCATGAGCTGTGCCAGCAGGCTGATGGTTCTGCGTCCGTTGCGGCTGACGTCTATCATCCGTACCAGCGACTGGTCGAACTTGATCACTTCAAAAGGCAGGGAAAACATACTGGACAGATTGGAATAGCCCGTTCCAAAATCATCCAGATAGAAACGGATTCCCTTTTCCTGCAGGCGCATCATCGTCTTCTTTACTTCCTCAAAGTCGTTCGCAACCGTCCGCTCCGTGATCTCAATACGCAGTCTGCTGCCGGACAGCTGACAGTCCGCCAGCAGCGTTTCGATCCGGTCGATCAGCGTGACATCGGACACCTGCTGCCCTGTCAGATTAACAGATACCGTCTGCAGCTCCAGTTCCGGATGCGCTCCCAGAAAACGGCACACCTTCTCCAACACGATCCAGCTGATCTGATCGATCAGTCCGTGCTCTTCCGCCATGGGGATGAACTCTCCCGGAGAAATAAACGTCCCCTGCCTGTCCCAGAGCCTGATCAACGATTCGGCTGAAACAAACCGCTCCTCTTTGCAGTCGTAGATCGGCTGATAATACATCCGGAAGGTCTTATGATCGATCGCATACCGGACTTCCCCCAGAACGTACTTCTGATGCTCCATGTCTCTTTTGATCTCCTCGTCAAAAAAGACCATGCCGTCCCTGCCCTTCTTCTCCAGCACCGTGATGCCGAAATTCATCTTGTCCAGAAGGTCATTCCCCGTATCTTCCGGGTCCAGAAAAAGATGGATCAGATACGTTTTCGCCAGAACCGTATGTTCCTGCCCTTCACAGGCCACCTGCCAGTTTTCCCCGAAACGGCTGTGGATACGGTTCACACACGCCTCCGCCTGCTGCCTGCTGCACGCCGGCCCAAGCAGCATCAGGCGTGAATTCGCTATGCGGTATACTTTATACGCTTCGTCCAGTTCCGCAAGCCACATAGAAATATCCCGAATCAGCTGATCTCCCACCGTAATGCCGTACTTACGGTTGACCTGCATCAGCCTTGACAGCTGTACCAGAACGATGTGACACTGCACTCTGCGCTTCCTGTATTCATTCACGTCGCCAAAAAACGTCATCCGGTCCATCAGGCCCGTCATCGAGTCATAGGTCGCTCCGATGCCTGAATATTGTTCCCCCATCTGCTCTCCTCCTTTGTCTGTTGCCGTCCGTCTGCTGCGGAGCGCTCCCGGCTTTCCTCCTCTATCCACAACACCTTTTCTATGAAACAAAAAATGCCGCAAACCGCATCATATGAGGTTTCCAGCACTTCTTAGGGTTGGGCTGTTATAAACAGTTAACAGCTCGTAGGGGAATCGAACCCCTGTTTCCGCCGTGAGAGGGCGGCGTCTTGACCGCTTGACCAACGAGCCATGTGTTTGGCACTTGCTTATTCTATTATATTCTCAGAGAAAAAGCAAGTGCTTTTTTAAAATTTTTTCAAATTTTTTGTTTTTTTCTGTTTTTTGTAATCTGAACCCGCAAAAACCCCGTAACTGCGCCCTCCGGATCACCTCTAACTCACGAAGTCAAACAGGCTGATCTGGTTGGATTCCGGCAGGTTCCCCAGAATCCCCAGCGTACTCATCAGATCGATGATCGTCTTGGACGCCTTCGTGCGCTGCCTGAAATCGTCTTTGCTGAGGAACGGGCCGTCCTTAGCCGCCTCCACGATGGCATCCGCCGCCTTCTCTCCCAGACCGTCGATGCTGCTTAGGGACGGCATCAGCTTCCCGTCCACGATCTGGAACAGCCGCGACTGCGCCGAGAAAAGATCGATGGGCACGAACTCAAACCCTCTGGCATACATCTCCTGCACGATCTTCATATCCTTGTTGGTGTCCTGCTCTTTCTTGGACAGAGTATCGCTTCTGCGCTTGTAATCCGCCATCACGTTCTCCAGATGCTGCTGCCCCTGGCACATGATCTCATAGGAAAAAGCCGAAGCGCGGATACTGAAATAGGCCGCGTAGTACGCCAGCGGATAGTTGATCTTACAGTAGGCGATGCGCCAGGCCATCATGACATAGGCCGCCGCGTGGGCCTTCGGGAACATGTATTTGATCTTCTTGCAGGAGCCGATATACCAGTCCGGCACGCCCTTCTCCGTCATTGCCGTAATCCAGTCGTCTTTCAGGCCCTTGCCCTTACGGACGCTCTCCATGATCGTGAAGGACAAAGACGGATCCACCCCTTTCTGCATCAAATAGATCATAATATCGTCACGACAACAGATGGCCGTGGAAATCGTGGCCTTGCCCTCCTCGATCAGCGTCTGGGCATTCCCCAGCCACACATCCGTGCCGTGGGACAGGCCGGAAATCCGCACCAGGTCCGTAAAGCACTTGGGCTTCGCATCAATAACCATCTGGATAACGAACTCCGTACCGAACTCCGGCACGCCCAGGCACCCCAGCTTACAGCCGCCGATCTGCTCCGGCGTGATCCCCAGCGCCTCCGTTGACTGGAAAAGCGACATCACACCCGGATCGTCCAGCGGGATCGTCACAGGGTCTATCCCCGTCAAATCCTGCAGCATACGGATCATGGTCGGATCATCGTGTCCCAGAATATCCAGCTTCAACAGATTGTGGTCAATGGAATGATAGTCAAAATGGGTGGTAACGATATCCGTCGTCATATCGTTGGCCGGATGCTGTACCGGCGTAAAGGAGTTGATATCCTCCCCCACCGGCAGTACCACGATACCGCCCGGATGCTGGCCGGTGCTCCTGCGGATTCCCGTGCATCCCGTCACGATGCGGTTGATCTCACAGACACGCTTATGCCTGCCCCGCTCCTCATAATAGTTCCGCACATAACCGAAGGCCGTCTTGTCCGCCAGCGTACCGATGGTCCCGGCCCGGTAAGTCTGGCCGCTGCCGAAGATCACCTCCGTGTATTTGTGCGCCTTACTCTGATATTCGCCGGAAAAGTTCAGGTCGATATCCGGCTCCTTATCTCCCTTAAAACCGAGGAAGGTCTCGAAAGGGATATCAAATCCTTCCTTGTCAAGCGGCGTGCCGCACTGCGGACAGTTCTTATCCGGCATATCGCATCCAGCGCCGCCGCCGTAAGCCCTCACCTCCTCGGAATCAAAATCATAATAATGGCATTTAGGGCACAGGTAATGAGGGCTCAGGGAATTTACCTCCGTGATCCCCGCCATATTGGCCACAAAAGAACTTCCCACGGAACCGCGGGAACCCACCAGATAACCGTCCTCCACCGATTTCCACACCAGCTTCTGGGCGATAATATACATCACCGCAAACCCGTTGGAGATGATGGAGTGCAGCTCCTTCTCCAGCCTGTCCTCCACGATCTTCGGCAACGTCTCCCCGTACAGCTCATGTGCCCTGTTGTAGCAGATCTCCGTAAGCTGCCTGTCACTGTCCTCGATCACCGGCGGGCACTTGTCCGGCCGTACCGGCGACATGGTCTCGATCATATCCGCGATCAGGTTGGTATTGGTGATGACCACCTCCTCGGCCTTATCGCTTCCCAGATAGGCGAACTCCAGAAGCATCTCCTCCGTCGTCCGAAAATACAGCGGCGCCTGGTTATCCGCATCCGGGAATCCCTGTCCCGCCATGATGATGCGGCGGTAGACCTCATCCTCCGGATTCAGGAAATGCACGTCACAGGTAGCCGCCACCGGCTTGTGGAACTGTTCCCCCAGCCGCACGATCTTCCGGTTGATCTCCATGATATCTTCCATGGAATTTACATTCTGCACCCGCTCGGACTCGATCATGAACTTGTTGTTGCCAAGCGGCTGGATCTCCAGATAATCATAGAAATCCACAAGTCTGGCGATCTCCGCATCCGGCTTCCGCTCCAGAAGCGCACGATAAAGCTCCCCTGCCTCGCAGGCGCTGCCCACGATCAGCCCTTCCCGGTACTGATTCAGAAGGCTCTTCGGAATCCGCGGCCTTCTGGCAAAATAAGTCAGATGGGACAGGGAGATCAGCCGGTACAGGTTCATCCGTCCCACATTGTTTTTGGCCAGGATGATGCCGTGATAGGTGGGCAGTTTCTTTATAATGCCGGGACTTAAATTTCCCTTCTCATTGATCTGGGCAAGCGTAGTGATGCCGTCCTTTGCCATCATCGGAATCAGCTTGACGAAGATCTGCGCCGTGGCCTCCGCGTCATCCACCGCCCGGTGATGATTCTCCAGCGAAACACCCAGCGTCTTGGCCACCGCATCCAGCGTGTGTTTGGCCTGCGCCGGCAGCATCACTCTCGCCATCCCCACCGTGTCCACATAAGTAAAATCATGGGCAATTCCCTGCCTGTCGCAGTTTTCCATGATAAAACTCATGTCGAACCCGGCATTGTGGGCTACCAGCATACATCCCTCACAAAAGCTGAGAAACTGCGGCAGCACGCTCTCGATCTTCTCCGCGTCGATCACCATATCGTCCTTGATGCCCGTCAGCTTCTCAATCTCGAAGGGAATCGGCACCTCCGGATTGACGAACACTGAAAAGCGGTCCACTATCTTACCACCGCAGACCTTCACCGCGCCGATCTCTATGATTCTGTTTTCCACCGGGGAAAAGCCCGTAGTCTCGATATCGAACACTACGAAATCCTGGCTGAAATCCTGCCCCTTGTCATTGGTGGCGATCTCATGCAGGTCGTCCACCAGATAGGCTTCCACCCCGTAGATCACCTTGAAAAAGTCCTGCTTGTCCGGGTCCGGATCCCCCGCCTCTTTGCGCCTGTTCTTTTCCGCCTTCCACAGATCTTCCCAGACATGGTTGGCGTCCGGAAAGGACTGCACCACGCCGTGATCCGTGATGGCGATCGCCGGATGCCCCCACTGATAAGCCCTCTTGACAATATCCCTGGCCTCAGACACGCCGTCCATATCGCTCATCTTCGTATGGCAATGCAGCTCCACCCGCTTGCGCACACTGGTATCCAGACGTGATGTGGTAAAATCCGGTATCTTCTTGATCCCCGTCAAAGAACCGATGGTCAGCTCATGGTCAAACTTGTCCATCAGCGTCATGCCCTTGATCTTCACGAAAGCGCCCGGCTTCACGTCCCCGGTCAGTTCCGCCACCTGATCGTTATGCAGAAACATCTTGATCGTCATCGTATCGGAGAAATCCGTCACATCGAAGATCAGGATCGTCCGTTCGTTCTTGATCTCCCGCTTGTCCATATTGAGGATCTTACCGCGGATGACCACCTCACCCATCTCGCCGATGATATCGTTGATCGGCATGGACTCCTCGTCAAAGTCCCGGCCATACAGCACGTCCGGATTGTCGGAACGTTTCAGCGCCCGCCGGAAATCGCTCTTCTTTCCGTCTTCGCCCTTTCTGCCGCCCTTGAACGACGACTTTGCGCCATAGCGGCCTGCCTGTCCCGCCGGCTTCTGCCCGCCGGCCGCGCTGCCCGCCCCGGACTGCGCCTGTAAAACGCCTCCGTTCCCGGCCTGTCCCTGCATGGGGCCTCCTGCCCCGTTCCGCCCGGGCGCAAAGCCACCGAAACCGCCTGCTGCTCCCTGCCCCTCTGCCATCGACTGGCCGGGAACCAGGTCTCCGGCAGCTTCCTGCATGTACGGTGCAAATTCGTCCTGATACACACCCGATGCCGCTCCCTGACTGTAGCCGGATTCAGAATTATGTAAACCTGTCATGCCGGTCTCTGTGTCCACACCTGCCACTGCACCGTCCACATACCCATCCGGCCGGCCGCCGCCATAGCCAGCTCTGGCCGAAATCTCCGCCACCTGCATGGCCAGTCTGTGCTCGTCCTCCTTCTTATATTTCCCCGTTATATGTTCCTTATAAGAAATCTGCACCGACACCGCGAAACCACAGCGCTCGTTATAGATCTTTTCCAGGATCCTGGTCAGCTCTTCCGCCTTGCTTTTGCCAAGCACCGTATCCTCCACGGTCAGCTGCAGCGTATTCTCCTCCGAAAAAGCGATATCCGCCTTCTTGAACAGATTGTACTCCACCGGAGAATACTCCCGCAGCTCCAACAGGATGCTGTCCCGGTAAATCTCCGTCAGCTTCTTCGGGTCATACTGGGAGGATAGATGAAAACGCTCATAGAACTTGATCACCATCGGCACATTCGGAAAAAACTGCTTCTTGATCTCTCCTTCCGCCCGGAATACGTCCTCCTTCTGGATCAGCCTGTCCGAAGAAATATAGACGCGCAGAAAATCTTTCCGCTTTGTAGCCGAAACCTTCTCCACCGTAACCTGCTCATACAGATCCCGCAATCCCGTATCCAGTTTTAAAGAAGGAAACACCTCGAAAAATTTCTTGCCCATCTATACTAAATATTCCTTTCCCAGGTATTCAATATACCCATTCGTACTCTGCTGCTTCATGCCTGCCCCCAGTTCAAGAGTTCCTCCCGCAAAGTCGCAAGCAACTGGTCTTCCGGCACCTTCTTCACGATCTCGCCCTTCCTGATCAGCAGACCCTCTCCCAGGCCGCCTGCGATCCCGATATCCGCTTCCTTCGCTTCTCCGGGGCCGTTGACCGCACACCCCATCACGGCTACCTTAATAGTAAGCGGAATATCCTCCACCATCTTCTCCACCTGGTTGGCCAGACCGATCAGATCGATGCGTGTCCTGCCGCAGGTAGGACAGGATACCACCTCAATACCGCCTTTTCTAAGCCCTAAAGAACGTAATATCAACTTCGCCGATTTAATTTCCTCCACCGGATCCCCGGTTAAGGATACACGGATAGTATCTCCAATCCCTTGATAAAGAATAATGCCAAGCCCTACCCCGGATTTCACATTGCCGCTAAAAACCGTTCCTGATTCCGTAATCCCTACATGAAGCGGATAATTCGTTTCTTTTGCTAAAATTTCATGTGCCTTTATGCACATCAGTACATCGGATGACTTGATGCTGATAACCAGATTGTCATAGCCAATATCCTCAATCATTTTTACTTTATCCAAAGCGCTTTCCACAAGCCCTTGGGCTGTAACTCCACCATACTTTTCTATTTGTTCTTTTTCCAGAGAACCGCTGTTCAC